>ERZ1106951.1884-NODE-1884-length-17467-cov-3.191420_pt1 | contig 17467 bp, 5 predicted proteins | sample MGYA00403676_ERZ1106951 | MGnify/ENA primary metagenome ERZ1106951 (study PRJEB35170, sample SAMEA104062398) | human gut metagenome | biome: human gut; feature: human-associated habitat; material: faeces | place: Denmark | collected 2012-04-23 ...
CATTCTTCCGGAATTTCTACTTCAAAAATAGCGTGCTGATCGTCAATCTCTATGTAATCGAAAATATGATCAGCTGTATAGCGGATTGCTGCCCATTTTGCCACCTGTTTTTCCGGGTAGACCACATGGTCGGCGCCGTTGCGAAGCAGAAACTTCGCCTGCACATCACGTTCGGCACGCGACACCACACATTTTGCGCCCAACTCCTTCAGAAGCGACGTTGTTTCCAGCGAGTTCTGAAAGCTGCCGCCAATGGTCACGAGGCAGACATCAAAATTTCCGATACCAAGAGAACGAAGAAACTCCGCGTTTGTGCTGTCGCCGATTTGTGCGTTGGTGACATACGGCAGTACATCATTGATTCGTTCCTCGTTTGTATCGACCGCCATGATCTGATGACCCAGCTGAGAAAGCTGCATGGCGATATGCCGCCCAAAGCGACCTGCTCCAACCAGTAAAATGCTTTTCATAGGAATTTTCTCCTCCTCTTATCCAATCGTGATTTTTTCAAGCGGCAGCTTCGCAATACTCGCTTTTTTGCCGGATAGTGCCGCATAAATAAGGGTAAGACCACCGACCCTGCCCAGATACATGAGTGCAATCAGTACCATTTGTGAGGGAATATGCAGCTGGGGTGTAATACCCAGTGTTAGTCCTACTGTGCCTACCGCCGACGCCGTTTCATACAGGCACGCAGAAAATGGCAGGCTTTCATATGCGCTGATAAAGACAGCACCGCCAAAGAACAGTGTAAGGTACATTGTCAGAATTGTCGCAGCGGTCTTGACGGCACTGCAATCGACTCTGCGTCCGAAAAATTGAGCACTCTCACGCTGGCGGAAGGTCGCGGCAGCATTGGCAAGCAGGACAGCCAGCGTTGTTGTTTTCATACCGCCCGCCGTAGAGCCAGGTGAGCCGCCAATGAGCATCAGTAGGATTATCACGCCCTGCGATGCACTGGACATCGCAGATAGATTTACTGTGTTGAAGCCTGCTGTTCTTGGCGTGATGGACTGAAAAAAGGATACCAGCAACCGATTTCCAGCAGGCAGCGCAGAAAAGTCTGCAAAAAAGAAAAATGTGGCGGGCAGAACAATAAGAAGACATGTCGTGACGAGGATTACCTTGCTCTGCATCCGATAGCGATGAAACTGCCATTTGTTTTCGCAAATGTCATCCCAGGTCAGAAAGCCGATGCCACCGATCACGATCAGCAGCATAATTGTGATATTGATTACCAGAGAGCCTGCGTAGCCAGTGAGGGATGGATAAAGATTGTTTTTTGTTCCCAAAATGTCAAATCCGGCATTACAAAAGGCAGATATGGAATGAAACATCGCCATCCAGACACCGCGTAATCCATAATCACGGCAAAACACCGGCAGCATAGCAAGTGTACCCAGCAGTTCAATCAGAAATGTCCCACGCAGGATAAAGCGCGTCAGCCGAACGATCCCACCAACTTTTGGTGCTGAGATGGCATCCTGCATGGTGCTGCGCTGCATCAGAGAGATTTTTCGCCCGGACAGCAGTGCAAACGATGCCGCAACGGTCACAACGCCAAGCCCACCGATCTGGATTAGCCCTAAAATGACAACTTGCCCGAAGACTGACCAATAGCTCCCGGTATCCTGTACCACAAGCCCCGTTACACAGACGGCAGAGGTCGCGGTAAATAGCGCTTCATTGAAAGGTGTTACGTTTCTGGCTATTGTGGAAATCGGCAGCATCAGCAGCAACGTCCCCAGCAAAATGACTCCGGCAAAACCTAATATAATAATTTGGAAAGACGAAAGGTGGCGCTTTCGACGAATGATTTCCTCTGGCATAAAAAGCAGCTCCTTATCAGTTTTGATAAAAAAATTATACAACCGGAGATTTTAAGAATGGATAAGGAATGTTTGCGGCGCATTAAGATTGGATAAAGATAGGGAGAATTGTGCATGGTTTCGTTGCTGGAATTAGTTTACAATATTTTACAAGATTTTCTTTTTGGGGCTTTACGCCAGGCTGGATTCATGGTAGTATAACAGATACAAATAGTTGCATCAATTCTAAAGATAAGTCGCAGAAGTTCATTTCTGCAGAGACATCTGTCTCATAAGGTTATTCTAAGTTTCAAAAGCGGCGCGTTCGCTGCGGATTCAATTGATTTTAAATTTCATATGGAAGAGGGGATGTTTATGTTTGCGCCCTGTAATACCTGTGCCTACGAGCATGTGGTGGAAAATCGTCTGGAAAATGACAGGGAGATCTTGTCAGCAGCCGGACAATGCTTACGTGATGGCGACACGGCAGCTGTGTTTTATGTGACAGGGAGAAATTATGTGCCGGAGGGAACCGTTCTGAAAAATTTTTATGGGGATTCGCTGGAATACTCAGTTTCGTTGGAAAGGACAGAATGGTTTCAGGGAGAATGGCTTCAAACCATGCGGTTTGCGGTGAAATGGAAGGATTTTGAAGGTTCCGGGAATCAGGAAGGCTCTGAGAGTATAGAAGAACTGCCATCTGGTTCAGCAGACGATATCCGCTACTGGAAGATCGGAGACCGGATCAGCAGGGAAATTGATGGGAAATTCTTTGCATTTCGTTGTATTGACCAGAATTATTATGGTGCAGAGGATTCAGGCCAGGCGGGAGCGCTGTTTTTGTGCGATCAGGTGATTCCATGGGACTATGGCTCCTGCTCTGCTTATGAAAAACTGGAAGATGGCAGTTATGGGTATGTGTATCATAAAGGTCCGATTGAGGCTTTTGGGGGAAATGAGGAGTACAAATACTCCGCGGTGCGTGAGTATCTTGGACAGGTGGCCGAAGAATGGGAAGAACAAGGGTATCAGATGAAGAATGTCCGTACTGGACGGACTTATACCTATACAGGTCAGACGAAAGAACGGAGTTTTGAGCAATTTTCGGAACAGGATCTGACTGCCCATCCAAGCAGTTACCAGCAGATGACAGACCGGGTATTTTTGCTGTCGGTGGAAGAAGCCATCCGGTACCGGGATGAACTTTGGAAATTTAGTGGAATGGATTGGCTGCGCCCGGCATCCACCAGATATTGGCTGAGAACTGCCATGGGAAGAGAGGGTGGTGAAGGCACGGGACAGGCATATGCTGTGGATCTGGTCAAAGGATGCATAGCGCCGGTAGATGTGGGGGATACCTGTGGGATACGTCCGGCATTTGTGGTGACCCAGGCAGCGAGCCGATAGGCAGGGAATAGATATGTGACCCAAAAGGGAATGGTGAAGATACGGGCGTTCGACTTAAACATAAAAGAAAGAGAGGGAGAAGCGTGAGAAAACAAAATCATTGGAAACGGAATCAGAAGATTGCGGTGCTGGCAGCAGGAAGCCTGCTGGCGCAATGTGTGGGTGTGGGAATCCCGGTGAGAGCGGAGATAAAACATGTGGAAGTTTCGGAGGGGATGACGTGGGAAAGAGTCACGGCTTCTGATGCGAGTGTGCTGCCAGATGATGGTGCGCGGATAGATGGGGAGAAAGCGACACTAGAGAAAGCGACTCCGGCTCAGGCGGAACGGATTGCATCCATCAGCCTGCTGGCATCACCAGGTAATTTATGGGAAAACTGGCCTGAAACCATGGATTTTCCGGGAGATGGCACAGAAGAAGCGCCTTACCAGATCAATTCGCTGTCCCGTCTACTGGGATTTTCCAGATCCGTGGCGGAAGGTAACTCCTATGAGGGACAATTTTTTGAACTGACCAGGGATCTGGATCTTGGTGGACTAAATCTGAATCACGGAAGCTGGAACCCTATCGGCTGGTATCAGAATGCAGAAGAGATGGATGGGGAGATCACCTGTGGGTTCCGGGGGACATTCGACGGGGCAGGCCATACGATCAAGGGATTGAAAATCGCAGATGCGTCCAGGAAGCTGGTCAATGCCGGTCTGTTTGGCTGGATTGACGGAGGAACCGTCAAAAATCTGGAGATCAAGGCAGCGAATATCAGTGGAGAAGGGAATCTGGGTATTTTAGCGGGCAGAATTACAGGAAACGCAGTGATCTACAACGTAAAAGTATCCGGCTTTGTCCACGGAGAGACAGGAAATGCAGGTGGTCTGGCGGCGGTTTTGGAAGGTGATGGAGAACGTGTAACCGTAGAAAACTGCAGGGCAGAAAATGTGGTAGTCAATTCGGAAGGCCAGGACAGTTTTACCGGCGGAATCGCAGGAGCAGCAAAGGAAGCAGATCTGGTGGATTGTCTGGTAAGCACCCAGAACGGAACCGCAGACCGGATCAGGGGCAAAGGCTATGTAGGCGGCATGGTTGGAGTAATGGAAGATGCAAATCTTTACAATTCCTACGTCAATGGGACCATCGGAGGAAATGGTTCCCGCGCAGCAGGTGGAATCGTCGGAAAATATCAGGGCGGAAGTATCGTGATGGCCCGGATGGCTGGCGAGGTGGCCCGGACCTATCAGGGAACGGCAGCCAGAGAAGGAACCTTTGTGGGAACCAGAGACTGGGCGGATGTATTTACCTATGGAATTGAAAAGGGTGATAACCTGGCGTATTTATTTACCAATTCCGCGTCAAAAGCGAAGCATGTATTTGGTTCTGTTATTGATGGGGATAACATTTTCATGGAAAATGCCCATATAGGCTATTGGACGGATCATGAGACCCGTTATACCACGATTTCCGGGGAGATGGAAAAACGGAATCCAGAACGATATTTTTATGAGGAACTGGAGGATGGAATCCGGTCCATCATCACCAGACGGCTGGGCAATGAATTTTCTGCGTCAGGAGCGGCAGAGGACTTACGTTTCCGACTGGATCATTTTGCACCGGGATATCAGGGAGAGCCGGTAGAGGGCTATCTGCTGTCTGTGCCGCGGATCGATGCCAGAAACAGCAACGGAACCTATGATACGGATGTGGCGGTGCTGACAGCTATGCCAGGTTCCAATCAGTCCTATTATCGCTCCATTGACAAGGACCATGTGGCGGCGGTGGCGCCGGGTGTGGCAGTGACTGTGGTGACTGCGCCGAAAAATGACGAGGAAAACCGCTACCAGATGGTAGTGGATGAGAAAGAGCCGGGAGGCGTTCTGCCGCCGACCTACCTGGATGACAACGGTCAGATCCAGCCTATGAATTATGTATCCGGTGGAAGTTATACCTTCCAGATGCCGTCCCGTGATACAGAGATCAATGTCCGTTATCAGAAGGTCACCACGAGAATTCAGATCACTCCTTCGGATATGACCTTTCACGTAGTGCAGACCCGCAGCGGTGATCGGAAAAATCCGGATGTTTGTACCGAGGTGCGGACAGGGGAAGGGGTTCTGATCGCCAGATATCTGAATGATGTGCCGGATCAGTCGGTGGAGATTCAGCCAGTACGGATCCATGGGGAACATAACAGCGCAGGAGATACCATTTCCAGAACCATGAAGTGGATGGTGGATGACACGGATCTTTTACAGCTGGCGGCGGAAGAGGGCTACACGACGGAGGATGCCCGGATCATTCCAAGAATCAGCAGTTCTTTTATTCAAAACATTCTAAAGAAGCAGATCAAGGCTCAGGCAGACAGCCAGTATCAGGAGCCGATTTCAGCAACAATTTATAAGACAAGCGGTGTTGTGACTGCCATGACGGATCCAGATTATTCGGCGGGAAATCAGCCGGTATACGGAAATTGCCGGGTTCATGTCACATTCCAGATCAAGGATCAGACCACCAGACGGGTGGAAGGACTGGATTTAAATAAGAGAAATCTGAATTTTACCATTACCAGGGTATTGAGTGGGGACCGGAAAGCACCGCAGGAGAAATATCTGTGTACGGGAGACACGGTGTTATCAGCGTCATTGATCCCGGAGCAGCCATTTTACCAGAATGTAACCTGGAAGGACCAGGAAAATGGAAAGAATCTGAGACTTTCCAGCATGGGGACTCATGGGGAAGAGTGTAAGGTAACTGTCCGGTATGATGAAAAAGGACAGGAACATCCCGCATGGATCCAGAATGTGGTCAATGCAGATGATCAGAAATGGCAGGAAGATCCGTATGGAAAACGGGCCGGAGGCGCTTCTTATAGCGAGACAGTGACTGCAACTTCAGAGGACCAGACCCATGGCGTGATCACGGCTCAGTGCCAGGTTACGGTGAATTTCAGAACCCTGGACCAGACGGTGGTTCACCCAGAGTCTGTGACGATTACTCCTGGACAGATTTCCTTTGATCTTCATGTGAAGAAAACAGGAACCAGATATGCGCCGGTAAGGGTAAACCAGGGATTTGAACCAATCCAGGCAGCAGGTATCGTAAAACCAGTGTTTTCTGTGGATGAACGACCAGAAGGATACCATGACCAGGTGCAGTGGAGTCTGTCGGATGACCAGTGTATATCCGTAGATTCCAGTGGAAAATTAAGTCCAAAACCGGAGGCTTTGTGGATCACGGAGTTATTAGACGGTACGGCTTACGGGGCAGTGAAAGAGGATCAGAAAACCGTCTGGCTGACTGCGAAAACGGTGGATCAGGGATTGGAAGCGAAGATCCCGGTAACCTTAAAGTTAACAGTTGAGAATCAGGTGCAGCCGATCCGGAGCAGCACGGGAGGTTCTTCCAGAGGATCATCGGGAGGTTCTTCCACCAGGTCTTCTTCCGGAACCACAGTCAGTGGAACGAAAAACGCCACATCCTCTGTGCTTCCGTCCTATGTAGTGACGGGGAAATGGATTCAGAATGCCGCGGGAAAATGGTTATTTACGGATCAGAAACGGACTTATGTCAATGAATGGGCGGCAGTACATAATCCATATGCTGATACTTTGAAAGGGCAGAGCGCATTTGACTGGTTCCGGTTTGACAAGGACGGATTTATGGTGACCGGATGGTTTACAGACGAGGACGGAAACCGCTATTATTTAAGCCCTGTTTCTGACGGAACCCAGGGACGCATGGTGACTGGGTGGCAGACGATCGATGGAAGATCCTATTATTTTCAGGAAGAATCCAATGGAACCAGAGGGGCATTGCGGGAGGTACAGTAACAAAATAATATCTCTAATAGAGTTATAAAAATGAAAGGATGGCGGAAGGATGGAAAAAAGTTATATTTTGTGTGCTGTGGTGTTGATGTCAATGGTTCTTGCATTTCCTGCATGGGCGGGGGCTAAGGGACCTGGAGAGGCGGCGCATGTGGAGAATGAAGGAAGGTCAGAGGGAGAAGCTGCAGCAGAAGAAGATCAGGATGCGGCAAAAACACCGGCAGATCTTGGAATTACAGACCCGGAATACTATCTGTGGCAGTATGTGTATCGGCCAGGCGAGGCATATAGCCTGACGCCAGCACCCGATGGTAATTTAAAATCCAGTTATCCAGAAGATCTTCCGGGGATCCGGGAATTTTTAAAGGGGTCTGACTGGATCCACAAGACAGAGGAACAGCGTTTCTGGCTGATTTATGACCGTCTGTCCGTTGGAAGACATGGGAATACGGGAGAAGCTGGCCAGAATGGTGAAACGGCATATGCATTTTCTGTGCTGAATATGGGCAAAGGACTTTGTAAAAATTATGCTGCAGATATCAGGCGGATTGCCCAATTTATGGGATTGGAGGCGGTAACTTACGATCACTCCTATCTTCATCGGTCCGCCATGGTAAAGGTAAATGGTCAGTGGATGGCAGTGGACGGAAGCATCGATACAACGAATGGAACGCCAGTGGAAAAGGCTGTTTATCCAGTGGATTTTGATACTGAATACCATCGGTATGAGCGGGAATGTCAGCAGAGCAGTGAGTACCAACAGCAGCAGAAGCAACGGGAAGAAGAGAAAAATTGGGACGCAAAGCTGTTTGCGGGAGAGATCACCTGGTTTGAGTATTACCGGAAGTTGTATACAAACTTGTCAGATGAGGAATTACGGGCATTGTATTCGGATATGGATCTGGATAGCAGAGTAGGACAGGAATGAGAGGATGAAAGAAAATTTATGTAAGAACCAAAAGGGAAAAAGAGTACTGGCAGGGATACTGTCCATCACCCTTCTTTTCTCATCCGGTCATTTTCCATTTTCCATGCAGACAGAGGCCAGATCTGATCATCTGGGGAATACGGACACCTACTGGAGCTCTACCTGGCATTATTACTGCATTGATCACAGTGGAATTGCAGCGAATGGACATGGCGCGGATGGGGACCTGTATCAGGCATTTGCGCCTTCAGCTGGGCTTTCAAGTGCGGAGACAGCACTGCTTTTCTGGGCGGCATTGTCCATGGAGGCCAGTTTTGGAAATATGCCTGCCATCAACAAGTGTTATCAGCAGATCAATGAGAAAGCAGCGGCTCATGGTCTCCGGATCTTGTCACCAGCGGTAACACAGAGTGATTTAGGAACGTTATTACATCTGTCTTCTACCAGAAAAAAATATGCCTGGCTGGATTTTGCAGTGGCGCATGGAGAAGAGTATCTGGCATTAGCCGGACTGATGGGTGGGGGTTCTGGTGATGGAAATTCAGGCAGTGGAACGATCGGTGCAGGTCCCGCGGTGCTGGAAGGACATACATCCAGCGGGAACCCATATGTAATCGCCCCGGAGACCTTGTCCATTTCCTTTGATCCAGGTGGGAAGGACCGGGATTTTATCCGTATAGTTCCACTGAAGTTTTGGAATGGATCGGAATATACCTCGTCCATTCCCACTGGCTGGAGTTATGAAAAGACGGATACCATGATCCGGTTTCATACGACAGATTCGGCTTCCAGTCTCCGGATCATGTTTGATACAGCTGGAACAACGTATGGAGCCGGAGCAGGCAGTGGATATCAGTCAGCGGAAGAATTATATGAGGATACCCTGGAATTATGGCAGTGTATCCAGTGTTCTGGAACCCACAAGCATGTAGCTGGTGGAAAGGTTCCATTAGAAGGTCACCAACGGTGTATTTTTCTGGATATCCAGGAGAAGATGGATCTGGGACAGGCCAGCTACTATGCGGCAGTTGGCGGTGGGAGCTCCGGTGAAACAGAAGGGTCTCTGGATTTTCAGATTTATCGTCATGAAGAGGACTGGAAAACGAATTATAATGTCCAGCTTTATAAGTATGATTACGAAACGGGAAAACCATTGGAAGGGTCTATTTTCCGCTTGTATGAGCGCTTTGATGATCAGGATCAGATTCAGGATGAAGATGGTTATGGATCTGCCGCGGTGGAGATCCATATCTCAGCTATCATAAGGATGATACAGTCAGCTGGGACGGATTCCGGTTTATTTCCTCTTTACATACAGGAGATGATGGGAAGATCTGTCAGACGGTCAATCATGGATATCATTATGAAAAGACATTTTGCGATGGGCACCCAGAACCAGCGTTGGCTGAAATTCCGGAGGAAGAGACTGATGAAAATGGAGAGGTATCGAATCAGGACGAGATCGATGAAGCTGAGGAGGAAAATGAACGTTTGCAGGAGGATTGGCAGGCATGTATAGAAGCCTGTGAGGACTATGCGGATCAGTATCCAGGAGTTCATTTTCATTGGATAAATGACGGGGCAGATGCATCTGCTTCTGGGGAGGTGGCTTTTGCCCAGTCGGGATGCCAGGCAGATGCAGAAGAGACATATGAGGCATTTATCTCACTGCGGTACAGCTATGCTTTTCAGGAAGAACAGGCCAGAGATGGCTATGCGCTTCATGGAAAACATCAGGATGACGTACCCATTGAGATCATTCGGACTGATTCTTCAGAACATGGCGCAAATGCCCAATTTACAGGAGAATACAGCGGGCAGATCACAGCTAGTCTCAGTTCTCGAATTGCGAAAACGGAACAGGCGGCGGTGGTAAAGATGGAAAAACAGTATTATCCGGTGGAAGAAGCCAGTACTTTCCAGTACCAGCCGCAGGTTATCAAATGGCCGGAGAAGGTGCTGGAGATTTTGCAAAGAAATGCTGCGCAAGAAAACCTGGCAACGCCGTCATCAGCAGAGAAGGCAACCCCGTCATCGGCGGAGAAAGTAACCCCGTCATCAGCAGAGAAGGCAACGCCATCAGATGCGGGACGTGCCACACGATCAGCTGTGGGACGCACCATTACGGTGCAGTCCGGAGATGACCTGGAAGATATTGGCACAAATGGCACTGGAGGTACGGATCTGTTCGAGAAAGCCTATGAGGAGGCATTAGCCAGTGAATGCGTCGGTGACATTCAGCCACAAGGTCCTTCGGATCAGTACAGCCACTGTAATAACCAGGATGGAGAGGAAAATGCATTCCGGGTATATGACCACCGGACAGAAGGTGAGATCCATATCAACAAGCGGGATATGATGTTAGAACAGGGAGAAGAAGATCATCCGGGATTTGACTCTTATGGGGAAGTGCAGGCAGACGCTGTGCTGGAAGGGGCGGTTTATGGTTTGTTCGCAGCGGAAGAGATCCGGCATCCCGATGGAAAGACGGGAATTGTGTATGAAAAGGGAAATCTGGTGGCGGTGGCTGCAACGGACAAGTATGGGGACGCGTCTTTTCTGGTCAACACGGAGGCCCCCGGTCATGTTTATGATTATGAAGCTGGAAAAATCCGGAAAAACGAAAATGGATTTGCGGACCGGTCACCGAAAAATCTGTATACAAAAAATGAAACTGTGGATGACTATACAGGAGATAGAGGGCAAGTACGAAGTTATATCGATTTAGAGTCAGAAAATGGAAATTGCTGGATTGGACGGCCGTTATTTCTTGGTGACTATTTTATCAAGGAATTGACCCGGTCAGAAGGCTATGAACTTTCTGTTTCTAATAAAAATCAGGGGATCACCAATGCAGGTCAGACTTTTGGGCAGGAGGAGCAGGAAAAGCAGGGAGAAGGCTATGGTGTGGTGACCAGAAACCTGTTTTATGAAGTCCGGCCATCAGAACATCCGACTGGTTCCTACGATGATCCCGATTATAATGAACTTTTTTTCATGGTGCAGTCAGAGAAGACAGGAGAGGCAGGATTTGATGTGTTATTAGGAAATCTGCCGGTTGATACGAAGGTTTACCGGGCGGAGGCTGGAGAAAAAACGGTGGAAGCGCAGGTTCCATATGGGGATTATCAAGAGCGTCCGGTTATGGATGCAGATGGAAATCCTGTTTTTGTGACGGTAGAACCGGGAGAAGAAGGGAAATATATCCGTTACAAGGCCGATGGCTCCATAGAAGTGCAGGAAAAACCGGTAAATCTCCGTATCCGTGATTTTAAGATCATATCCGGGAAGGAAATTAACCGGGAACAGACAGAAGAGGTGATCAAATCGGCGGTACCCGCTATGAATGAAGACCAGGTGGCTGAAATGCTGGAGAAACCATTTACCATAGGTTCTGAAGCGTTTTTCAAAGCAAAACTGGAAGCGGCACTGCGGGCCAATGGCTATCGGACACCTTCGGAAAATGGAAGGTATTCTACTGCAGACCGGGGAATCTATGACCGGGGAACGTATGGAACGGAAATTACATATGGAAGCCCGGTCCAGACGGTGCAGCTTCCAAAGTTTGTGGATGGAACCCGTGTGACGGTGGAAGAGGCATTATGGGCGGTCTTAGATGATTATGAGGATGATCCAGGTCTGTCTTATGGTGGTCTGGAGCAGGTGAGAGAATCGAAAGACCATTACGAGATCACGTTGTATCGGTCTGTCATTGGAAATCCAGAAAATTACGGAGTTATGGAGCCGGGTGGAAGTGTTGGTGTTTATCATCGGTTGGAGTATGTTCCTGATGATCCAAAGGAAGATCCAAGGTACGTTTATGCCCATTATTCCCAGACAGATGGGGAGAGCTTCGGTACATTTTCGGAAATGACAGTACAGATCTCGGAATCAGGAATCAGTTATTATTCGGTGCTCCTTGTTCCAGACAGTCAGGTTGATGGAAGTGGGCAGATCATTCCCAACATGGTCCGGGAGACTTGTTTTTATCAGGTGGGAGAGGTGCCATTGGATGTTAGTGGACAGAGAATTCCCAAAACCCAGTGGCGCCAGGACACCAGAACTGTGACCATGACAAGGGAAGAGAAGGTATGGAGAGAGCTTCCGCTGCGGAGTATTGGTGGAAAACAGTTCGTTCATGTGGCAGGTGCTTACACAGATCAGTTTGGAAACCGGCTTACGGATGAGAAAGAACCATTGGAACAGGAACTGCGTCTGGTGGTTCCAGAGCGATTGATCACACTGTCTTCGGCAGATCTTGTCCGGCAAAATAGCGGCTGGAAGACAGGAGATGTCATCGGGAGCGGCGCCTATTACCGGGATTTCAGGGGTGCTTATGTAAAGGCGTACCGGCAGGCAGAAGCTGGAGCAGAACAGACAGGAAGCTATGTGAAATTCCAGAAGCTTTGTTATCCGGGACAGGACAGTCCATGGCAGGACGGAGAAGGGCGTCCGGGAAGTGAGGAAAATACCAGAAAAAATCCTGTTAATCTGCAGGAGCGGATCATCCAACAGAAGGTTCAGATCGTGAAGACGATCCAAAACCGGAAAAATGCAAAAGAGTATGGAGACCAGACTCCGGGAGAAGGAAAATTGCCGGGATTCCGCTTCAAAATCTATCTGAAATCCAATCTGGAAAGCCTTTATCGGGATGAAGCAGGAGAAGTTTGCTGGGTGGATCAGAAGGGAAATCCTATTTCGATTCTGGAAGAGAAAGAAAAATATCCGGGACTGGTTCCAAGGATTCATACCAGGGTGCTTCATCGCCAACAGCCGATCCAGAAGAATTCTTATGTAGCAGTGATTGCCAACGAAAGCTTGTACAGCTATGGTCCGGATGGCATGATCCAGAAAGTGCAGGGGCAGGGATATACGGCTGTTTTGGAACGCAATGGAAACACACCGAATTATGAGAAGTTTTTTGCTGCCATCCGGGTGGCCAATCAGGATCTGTGGGACGATCATGCCCCGACCTATACCTCTGCGCGTCCCATTGGAAATCTGGTGAACCGGCGGCAGGAAACCCTGGAAAATGCAAAGGTGTCAGATATGGTCCGACAGTTTGCCATCGACTGGTATCTGGATGATGAGGTCAGAAAATTGACCAGGGAAAAGGAGAAAACCAGGGAAATCGAAGGGAAAGAAGCTTCCGCATATTCTGATGAGCTGCTGGATCTGGCGTTGTGGGAGGCCATTCAGAAGGCGCAGAATTATCTGAAACCATTTTTCGCCTACGATCTGGATGAGATTTATGCAGTGGCCTGGGAGCCGGATACTGCGGGTGGAAAGGACCAGGACTCAGCTACTCTTTGTTGTGATGAGAACTTTGGCGATGAATCGGAAGGATATTGTTTTGGAATTTCTGCCTATCTGCCTTATGGTATGTATGTGGCAGCAGAACAACAGCCCAAATATGATGAGCTTCAGGATTTTGCGAACAAGCATTATGAGATTGACGAACCTAAGGAGATCATCGTGCCGTCTGTTTATGAGAAGAACGCAGTTGACATAAAGAATCATAAGGCTGGAGCTTATGATCCATTTTATCGGTATGACATGAAAATGGGAACAGCGCTGATGGAAAGCCGGTATCAGATCCGTTTTGGAGAAGAGCAGAAGGTGGTTCAGGCGCATAGCCATTCAGGTGATTTTCAGGTGTATCCGTATGGATTGACAACCGGCAAAATCCAAGAGGGAGGATATTTTATGTTAACTCAATCGGAGTATCGTCCATACAAGAATTACTATAATGGGGACGATGTCCGGAAAAGTTCAGAAAATCCATATCTGCCAGGTTATGCAAATCCTTATTACATCTCGGAAAACCAGAGCGGAAGAAAGAAAATCTCTGGAGTTTACTGTTATAGTTCCGAATCAGAAGCGGCAGGAATTCTGCCAGATGGAACCAGAACCATGCAGGGCTCTCTAAAAGCAGAGGCCGGGATTTATGCGCCTATGCTGGTTCCTTATACAGTGACAGAACCGGTCCGGGGACAGAAAGGGACAGCTTTGTCTGGTTATGCAGTTGGTGTCTTTCGGGATCAGTTTTATACAATCGGTCTCCGCATAGAAAAGCTGGATTCCCAGACCCATGAGAATCTTCTTCACGATGATGCCATTTTCCGGATCTACCGTGGAAAACGCCAGGAGACAGCAGATGGACAGGGGGCGGTGTTGTTTTATGAAAAGAAGACTATGATTACAGGAAGTCAGGAGTTTCTGACCGTCATGGGAGCGGAGAATATCCGGCCAGTGAAGAGACAGGGAAGCTTATGGGGACGGTTATTTGGAAAAGTGGTGGATGAGGATGAACTTTTCAGCGGTGAGGTGGCAGCAGGAACACCTATGTGTGAGGAAAAGGATCAGATCATTTTACAGGATCAGTCTGCCTATGCGACGGTGCGGAATGGACAGATGCAGAAGGAATATAATGATGGAACGGAAACTCCCACGAAAACCGGACAGCAGACGGTTGGCTATGCAGAACTGCCAGATGTATTAGGTGCTGGCGTGTATGTGATCACAGAAATAAAAGCACCAGCGGGATATGTCCGGTGCCGTCCGATCGCAGTGGAAATCTATTCTGATAAGGTCACTTATTATCAGGAAGGAGATATGGAACAGCAGATCCAGGGGGCGGTATACGGTTCCAATGCCAGGATTTATGTGGAAAATGCGCCAATCCAGCTGGAAGTAAAAAAGTGGAGCAATTCGGAGAAACATCCTTATATAAAAGGCGCGGAAATGGCGCTTTATGATGCCATTGAGATCACACCTTCCGGAGACACAGAGGATTACAGTTATGAGGGTGTGACGGTTTTGCGAAATGGAATGGGAAATGTGACAAGAATGTATGTAAAACAGGGTTATGCGGGTTCTAAGACCGTTTATGGTCTGCGGATAGATGGCGAAAAAGAAATGTGGGATGCAGGAGAAGTGGAACGGCCGGATACGGATATTTTGTATTATGATCTGGCGGGTCTGCGTCTGACGGAGTATCTGTGGGATGATGAAAGCCCGGAACATTCTCTTTACGCCATCCGGGATGGCAAGCGGTATCTGGAACTGAACGGAGGAGATCTGACCAAGGCGAGATATTCTTCTGTTAATCAGATGTTCCAGGTGGCAAAGGGAACCCATATTTATCACCTGGATCAGGATGGGCTACGGGATTCTCTGGTTGATCCGGTGACAGGAATGGCGTATCTTGTGAAAGATTTTGATGGAACCAACGGCAGCTTCGATCAGCTTGCAGGGATTTCGGGTACTGGAAAAGGGAAAAAGAAGATCCTGGTGTGGCCGGTAAATGTGGCAAAAGATGCTTATGGGCATGTAATTGCCAGAGATAAAATCCGGACAGAACGGCCAGCGACAGTAGGAGAGTATCAGAGTGATTCTGCGGAAGGAGAATCAGGTTATTTAACTGGAAGCTGGAAGTCAGAACATGGGGAAAACAGTCATCAGGAACAGACCCTAAGGCAGAATCAGAAAGGGCAGAGCTTACATGGAGAAGAATTGAAGGATAAAAACAATGGAGCTTTTCTAAAACGTGTGAATCCTATTCTGGATACCCATGGACTACCTGTTTACTATCAGAAAAGTCAGGAACGGTATGGAAAAACAACGGATCTTTATGACCGGGACGGGGAGCTGGTGCGGCAGAAAATTTCGGATCATTTACCGGCTTTTAACCAGAATGTTTACCAGAAGAAAGAAGGGAAAGAACTGTATGAGGAGGGCAGTCTCTGGCATCGGCAGGGAGAAGGATATGTGTTGGAAAACATCTGGATCACGTCAGAAAAAAGTCCCAATGATCCGTTTGACCATGGGATGACAGATGGACAGGCAGACCGTTTAAAGAGGATTCCTGCAGGCTGTTATATTCTGGAGGAACGGAAAGTCCCGGATGGATTTGTGAAAGGCTTTCCAGTGGCGGTATGGGTTGGTGAGACAAGGAATCTGCAGAAAACAGAAATGGAAGATGAGACCATCAAAGTCCAGATTGAAAAATTAGATGCGCCGCCGGGACTGACTAGAAATGTGTTGGAAATGACGAAGAAAAATGCAGAGGGAAAAACAGAAAAAATCGCAGAAGAGAGCATTTTGACGTCAGAATACAGCTACGATCAAGTGGAACAGGCGCTTTTGGTATTATATCGGTTGGAAAAACAGGGATTGGAAATCAAAAAGAAAGAAGTCGCCCGATGGACAACTGGAAAAACACCGAGGCTCTTAACCCCTTTGGCAGCAGGGACCTTTCTTTTGGAGGAATTGAAAACACCAGCTGGATTTGTGACTGCAAAGCCGATGGAAATTGAAGTAAAGATGCAGAAAGCAGTACAACAGATTACTATGGCGGACGATCATACCAGGATCCAGATCCGGAAATATGAGAAGGCAGGAGGAAAGGAAGTCCTCTTAAATGGGGCAGTATTTTCACTATACACAGGGAACCAGCGCCAGTCTCCGGTATATACGTTTACCACGGATGATGGGAAACGATTCCGGGAATTTATTCCGGAATTTGAGGAGATGTATCAGATTTATGGAGCCAGGAAAGGAACCAGTGTCGGCTGGGAATACCAGAAAAAGGCTTATAGGGCTGTTTGTGTGGATGTGGAACAGCTGAGCAAGGAACAGGAAGAGACAGATTTTCCAGAACAGGTGATTTTAAAGTTTCGGACTGATGAAGGAGAGATCATCCGCATAAAAGTGCATCAGACTTTGCCAGACGACCGGAAAACCTGTCAGTTTGAGTACCAGTTTGATTATCAGAAGCTGCCGAAGATCAATGCTTATGCGGCAGCGTGGCTGACAATAGAAGGTATGCGCCGGATAGAATATCTCCCTGTGGGGGCAAGGTACTGTCTGGTAGAAGAAAAACCGCCTAAAGGATATCGGAAAGTAGAGGATAACTGGATCACGATTGAGGAAACGGGAGATGTCCAACAGTATAGCATTGAAAACAGACCCGGAAAATTGTGGATTGATAAGCGGGAAGGCACAGAGAAAAAACAGCAGCCAGGCGCTGTGCTGGTTTTATATCGGGTTGATGAACCGGGAATATTCGATCCGAAGCCGGAATTTCTGGTGGAGCGGTGGATCAGTGGCACCGATGGCCGTTTTTCAGAATTAGAGAAGTTGAATGGAACCATTCCAGATGGCTATCAGCAGGGGGATTACCGGCCTCATGAAATTACCGGATTAGAAAGCGGTGATTACTGGCTGGCGGAAGAAATCGCCCCGGATTATTACACGAGGGCAGAGCCGGTTTCGATCACTTATGAGCTGGACCAGGAATTTACATTGGTGGTTTTAGAAAATCAGGAGGTGAAAGGAAAGCTAAAAATCAGAAAAGAAGGGGAACATGGGGAATTACTGGCAGGCGCAGTATTCCAGCTGCAGGCATTTCAACAACCGGAATGGAGCGGATGGTCCTTGTGGAACTGTCTTTTATGTCATAGGAAACTTCGCCCTATGACACAAAAAACGCTCCGCGGGATCGC
>ERZ1106951.1888-NODE-1888-length-17442-cov-3.748145_pt1 | contig 17442 bp, 17 predicted proteins | sample MGYA00403676_ERZ1106951 | MGnify/ENA primary metagenome ERZ1106951 (study PRJEB35170, sample SAMEA104062398) | human gut metagenome | biome: human gut; feature: human-associated habitat; material: faeces | place: Denmark | collected 2012-04-23 ...
AAATCGATATGCCTGTAGCTCTTGTTGAAAAACAAAAGGCAAAAGCTATCAAGCAAGCCAAGAAACTATTGCAACGGGAGGGAATACTTCCTCCTGATGAACCATTAGCTTCTTAATCTAATTCACTATATCTATAACACTCTAAAAAGTTGCCTGATTTAGACAGCTTAGTAAAGTGCACCCATTTATGGCTGTCCTCTACTTTCTTTCACACTAATCTCCTCCTGAAAACTTACTGTTTTATTTTGTTACCATAAATAATACATCAAATATCCTTTACCTGTATAGAGCTCCACCATAAAAAAACAGCTGGAAACCGAAGATTTTTCTACATCTTTGGATTTCCAGCCATTTCTATTTTTTCATTAACCCCTTATTCCGTTACCTGAATAATCGTCTTCAGAACTTCGCTTCTGTGCTCAAACGCATATTCAAAAGCTTCCTGGCTCTTCTCAAACGGGAACATTGCAGGTTCAATGTGTTTCAGGTCAATCTTTCCGGTTCTTACAGCCTCGATGGCGATCGGGTAGATGTTGCGGTAACGCCATACGCTTCGGATGTCAACTTCCTTGCGGGCAAGCTCGCCGAATACAAATGGAATCTCGCCGCTGGCATTTCCTACGTTTACGATCACACCGGCTGTCTTAACGTATTTCCAGGTAGATGCAAGTGTTACCGGGCTTCCGGCTGTCTCGAATACGATGTCACAACCCTCGCCGTCTGTATATTCCATTACCTTCTCCACAGCATCTTCATTCTTTACGTTGATGGCATAATCTGCGCCGTGCTGCAGTGCAAGTGCCAGTCTGTTCTCAAGCGCATCAGAAACGATGATCTTGCTTACGCCCATAGCCTTGCAGGCAAGCATTGTCATATATCCGATGGTTCCAACACCGATGATCAGCGCTGTTTTTCCAAGCTCTGCGCCACCTCGTCCTGCAGCGTGCATACCCACGGATAATGGCTCCAGCATAGTTCCTTCCATAGTAGATACGTTATCCGGAAGCTTGAAGCACCACTCAGCCGGGTATGCGAAATAATTTCTTAAAGCACCGTTTGTAGGCGGTTTCGCTGCTGCCAGGAAATGTACATCCGGGCAAAGATTGTATTTTCCAGATTTGCAGTACTGGCATTTTCCGCAAGGAACACCAGGCTCCAGGGCAACTCTGTCCCCAACCTTCAAGGTTGTAACATCTTTTCCAACTTCGATAACGGTACCAGCACTCTCATGTCCCAGAATGAAATCCGGCGGAGCCTTTCTTGTTCCGATGGCTCCATTCTGGAAAAAGTGCATATCAGAACCACAGATTCCACAATATTCAATTTTTACAACTACCTGATCTGCTGCTGCAACAGGCATTTCCAGCTCTGTTCTCTCTAGACGCTTTACAGAGCACATTTTCATTGCATAGTTTTTCATATCATATAACCTCTGATTAATTTGCAAAGATCATCATATCCGGCAATAAATGTGGTAAGGGTATCTCTGAATCCACCATAGGTAACGAATTCTTCCGGTTTCATTCCATTCTCCTCGAAGGATTTATGGAACTCCTCGATCTTGTTCAGCTCGTTCATGTATACTTCCGGAACCTGATCAGCCATACGGTCTTTTACTTCTACGTCACAAGAGTTCAAACGTTTGTGCCAGGAGTAGTTGATTGTCTGAGCAAGGTCACCGCCAAGGATCTCACACCAGTGGTAAACATTTCTGTTTGCTGCGCTAAGCAGTCTTGTTGTATATCCTCTCTCTTTGTAAATACGGTATGCTTCTTTGATAACTGCAACACCGCTCCACTCAAGAACTTCCGGAAGAACAACCTGTCCGGTCTTTGTTGTGTTCTTCTTTAACCAGTCATCGGTACGTCCGATCATGATGGTGCAGATCGGAGCCATCTGGCTGTTGTCAAGGCCTTCTGCCTCACGGCGTTTCAGACCTCTCTCTACTGCTTCTGCTACTGCTACTGCCTGTGCTACTGTAAAGGAAACAGTTGCATTAATGCTTATTCCACGGTAAGTAGCCTCTTCCATAGCCTCAACACCTGCTGCGGAAGCCGGGATCTTAACCTGCATATTTGGTGCAAGGCTATTGATCTTAACTGCCTGCTCAACCATTTTATCTTTATTTCTGTAATATTTTGCGTTTACCTGAAGGGAAAGGCGGCCTTTTTTGCCTTTGTTTGCCTCGAAAACAGGAAGGAGTTTTTTGGAACGGAGTGCACCGATCTCATAGATCAGTTCCCATGCGATATCTTCCTCAGAAGCATCCTTCATTTCCACTACCATCTCTTTGATTCGTTTTTCCCAGATGTTCAGCTCGTTTTTGATAACGTTTCCAACGATAATCGGGTTACTGGTAGCGCCTACGATTCCTCTTTTTAAACCATATTCCAGCTCTTCTTCTCCACAGGAATCCATCCAGATATCAGTCTGTGGGAACTCTACTGCTGCCTGATGAAGTTTTCCTAAATATTCCATTCTCGTTTCCTCCTTATTCTGTTGCTGTGCTGTCCCATGCTTCACGGAAAATACCTAAGCCGTGAGTGGTAAATGGGTGCTCAAAGCTTGCTTCATATACTGCAAGTCCACAGGTTACGATATCAATACCAGCCTCTGCCAGTTCGCTGATCTGTCTTCCGTTACGAACTGCTGCTGCAATGATCTCTGTCTTGTATCCATAGTTCTTGTAAATCTTAGCGATCTCTTTCAGATATGCGGAGCTGTCACCGCTGTTCTCTTTCCAGCCAACGAATGGGGAAACAAATTTTGCACCAAGCTTTGCTGCCGGGATAGCCTGAGATGGGGAGAATACTAAAGTAACGTTTGTACGAACCCCTTCTTTCTCCAGTCTTCTTGCTGCGATCAGACCCTCTTTGCAGCATGGAATCTTAATGCAGTAGTTTGGGCTGTAGGAAGCAACTTCTTTTGCTGCTGCCACAATGTCATCTGCCTTGTCAAGATGTGGATTGATCTCGAAGGATACCGGGAAATCCTTTCCCTCAAGTCCTGCATCTTTCAGCCACTGTGCAATCTCTTTTACACAGGTCATAAATGGCTTTCCGCTTAATTTGATGTGTTTCGGGTTTGTGGTTACTCCATCGATTCCATAGTTCTCGTATGCATATTTAATCTCGTCTAATTTTGCACTGTCCAGAAAATACTTCATAATGATAATCCTCCTTAACCGTAAATCTGCTCTTCGATTTCTTTTACTTTTTTCTCTGCGTTTCTAAGGTTATTTGCTCTCCACTCTTCCAGGTTCTGTGTGAACTCTGTGTTCAAAAATGTATCTGCGATCTGGCATCCCACAACTTCGCCTGTGATCCAACCACCCATTGTAAGAATGTTGGCATTATTGATTGCTCTTGATTTCTCTGCTGCGTATGTATTCTCGCAAACTGCAGCGTATACACCTTTGTGTTTGTTTGCCACGATGGACATTCCCATTCCGGTTCCGCAGATGAGGATTCCTTTTTCAAATTCTCCGCCTCCTACTCTTGGAGCCACGTTCTCAGCTGCTTCGTAATAGAACATTGCATTCTCTTCGCTCTGAGAGCCTGCATCTGTTACCTCGTATCCAGCTTCCACAAGATGAGCCTTTACAGCCTCTTTTAACTGGAATCCGGATTTGTCTGAACCAATGATAATCTTCTTCATATTCTTACCTCTTTTTCATTGCAATGGCTGCTTTCGCCGCTGCTATAATATCTTTTGCTGTAAGTCCGTATTTCTCTTTCAGATATGGAGTAAGTCCAACCTCTCCGAAGTGGTCCATAACGCCAACCTTCTTTACAGGTACCGGATCCTTCTCTACCAGAAGCTCTGCAACTGCGCTTCCAAGTCCACCGATTACGGAATGGTTTTCTGCTGTTACTGCACAGCCTGTCTTTGCAACACTTGCAAGGACCATCTCCTCATCAAGAGGTTTCACTGTATGGATATTGATAAGCTCTGCATGAATGCCCTCTTTTTCAAGCTCTTCCACTGCTTCCACAGCATCTGCTACCATGATTCCTGTAGCGAAGATACTTACGTCACTGCCCTCACGCATCAGCTTGCCTTTTCCCAGCTCAAAGGTTTCCCCATCTTCAAAAACCTTCACTGCATTTCTTCTTAAAAGTCGGATATATACAGGTCCGTAGTGGTCTACGATCTGTGGGAAGATTGCTTTTAACTGTGCGCTGTCAACTGGCTCGTAAACAATCATTCCAGGAATATTTCTCATAATGGAAACATCTTCCATGCTCATGTGGGTTCCGCCGTTGTACTCTGCTGTTACACCAGGGTCGCTTCCCATCATCTTTACGTTCAGTCCTGCATAAGCAACGGACAGGGTAACCTGGTCGCAAACTCGTCTGGTGGCAAAAGCTGTGAATGTATGGGTGAATGGAATTTTGCCCATTGCTGACATACCAGCTGCTGTTCCGATCATGTTTGCTTCCTGGATTCCAACATCAAATGTTCTCTCCGGATATTTCTCAGCGAAGCGGAAGGTTCCGCCAGCTTTCATAAGATCCGCTTCCAAAATAACAATGTCTTTATTTTTGGCGGCATATTCAATAAGCAGATCTACATATGTTTCCCGAAGCCATCTATCTTCTAAAACCATCATATTTCCTCCTTATCTATCATATCCACCGCTTTTTTCCACATTTCTTCTGTAATTGTCATGTTGTGGCAGGCAACCAGATTCTCTGCAAAGTAAACGCCTTTTCCTTTGATTGTATTTAAGATGATCATGGACGGACGTCCTTTTTCTTTCTTCGCATTGTCGATAGCGTAAAGGATCTGCTGGATATCATGTCCGTCAACAGACTGCACATCCCATCCGAAAGCTTTCCACTTGTCCTCAAGAGGATCCAGGGTGTTTACATCTCCTACATAACCATCAATCTGCATTTTGTTGTAATCAGTAAATGCGATCAGGTTGTCCAGCTTTCTGTCTCCTGCAAGAAGTGCTGCCTCCCAGATCTGGCCTTCCTGGCTTTCACCGTCTCCAATGATGGTGTAAACATTCAAGTCTCTCTTATCTGCCTGTGCTGCAAGAGCCATTCCTACAGCTGCGGAAAAGCCCTGGCCAAGAGAACCGGTTGTCATGTCTACGCCATTTGTCAGGCGCATATCACAGTGGCTTGGAAGATGTGTTCCAGGACGGTTCAGGGTGTCCAGCTCTTCCTCTTTCAGGAAGCCTTTTAACGCCAGAGTGGCATAAACTGCAGGGCCTGCGTGGCCTTTTGATAATACAAAACGGTCACGGTTTTCCATCTTTGGATTCTCAGGGTCTACGTTCATCACATCAAAGTACAAAGCAGCTAATACTTCGCAGATGGAAACTGCACCACCGATATGTCCAACGCCAAGTCCTCCGATGGTTTTCACCGTTAATTTTCGGATTTCTTTTGCTTTTTCATTCAGCATTTCTATTTTTTTGCTCATTTTACTGTCATTTCTCCTTTCGGTTACTTACCTCATGGACTGATACATTTCATTTAATATTTCATCTGTAATCTCTACAGGGTTATTTAACATATTCGGATGATGGCTGGTCTTAACCAGTTCTGCAACCTGCTCATCTGTTAAATTGAAGTCTTTCAGGTCAAGTCTCAGGCCAAGATCTACCTTCAGCTCATGGATGGCATCTGCCAGTGCATAGGTATCAGCGAAACCGAGCTTCCTTGCAAATTCATGAACTCTTCCGTTCTCTACCTCAGCATTGATTCTTGCAAAGCAGTCCAGGGTCAGGCCACAAGCCTCGCCGTGTGGAATATGATAGAGATTGGTCAGCGGGAAGGAGCAAGCATGGGAGCTTGTTGTCTTTGGAAGAGTAAATGCAAGACCAGCGATAACGGATGCCTCTGCCATTTTTGCTCTGGCTTCTTTATCCTGTGGATCTTTGTAAGCTCTTCTCAAATATTTGAAAACGATCTCGCAAGCATGAAGTGCAAGTGCATCGCATACAGGCTGATGACCTTTGCTCCAGAAGCCTTCCAGTGCGTGGCACAGAACGTCGATTCCGGTGCTTGCTGTGATTCTCGGAGGTAATGTGTAGGTCAGCTCCGGATCGATCATTGCGATAGACGGATAGAATCCATTAGAAACGATAGGGCCTTTCTTTCCAAGCTCATGGTCGCTTAATACTGCAACACAGGTAACTTCACTTCCGGTTCCTGCTGTTGTGGGAACTGCGATCAGTGGAAGATGTTTCTGTGGCATCGGTACGCCGGTTCCATGATAGGTTCTTACGGATTCACCTTCACGGAAACACATGGTTGCAGAAGCTTTTGCACAGTCAAGAGCACTTCCACCGCCCAGTGCAACTACGAACTCAATATCATTCTCACGGATGAGTTTTGCGCAGGCATCTACTTCTTTTACCTCAGGGTTCGGGGAAACCTCTCCGTAAACACAAACCAGTGTGCCGTCGCTGTCTTTCACGATCTTATCTGCCAGACCGTTTGTAAGGAAAAACGGGTCACTTACCAGGATTCCTCTTTTGCATCCCATGGATGCTGCTACGTCTTTAACTTCCTTCGCGATTCCTTCACCGAAACGAATTGTTACCGGCTGTATATATTCCCACTTCATACCTGTACCTCCTGTTTGATACACTTTTAATTTTTATATTTTATTTTTATCTGCTGGCATGGCTTTTTGCTGCATGAGGATTCCCAATGCTCCAAGAATTACAACAGCCATTCCGATATACTGTTTTCCCACCATGTGTTCTCCGAAAAGAACGAAGGTAATGATCGTTGAAACGATGGGCATAAACAAAAGGAAAACTTTTACCAGCCATACAGGATAATTTCTAAGGTTATGATAATAAACTACGTATACCAGCGTCTGTCCTGCTGCTGCAAATAACAGTGCCAGTGCCACATATTTATCAGTAAAAATATTCTGTACTTCTTTTACAGTTCCGGCAATGAGAGATGCCGCTGTAAAAAATATCATTGTGATAAAGTTGTTATAAAAAGCAACTACATCATCACAGATCGGGTTTTTCTTATCCAACTGCACGCTTTTGATCACGAATGCATTGATGGAAACAAACAATGCACTGAGCAGGAAAAAGATATTTCCCGGTTCAGCGATCTTGAAGTTGGTAAAGTCAATTCCCATTACCATGAATACGCCGAACAGCATCACAAAGGTGCAAACCCATGCTTTCCATGTAAATTTCTGTTTGTAAACGATGACTGATATGATGTTTACCATAAGAACGTCACACTTGAGAAGCGCTGTTCCTGTAGCTGCTGAGGACATGGACAAACCTAAGAACGCTGTCCAGTCCAGCAGAAAGCCAAGGGTTCCGATCATTACCAGTCTTGCTCTTACCCCTTCTGTTTTCCATAACAGTCCAAGTTCGCCTCTTTTGGCCATGATCACGATCAGGGCCAGCATAACCACAAAACGAATGGAAAGGCCTGAGGTAAAGGAGGATGTAAATCCTACCAGCTTTTGGCTCGCCACGTAATAGGTTCCCCATATTACTGGCAGGATCAGCAATGGAAAAAGTGACTTTTTTTCTTCTGCCATAATTACCACCACTTAATCTGTTTTGTTACATACTCTCTCAGTTCGATAAATTCCGGAGATGCAATGTCTCTCGGTCTTGGAAGGTCGATGATCTTCTCTTCCTTAATAGTTGTAGGTTTCTGAGATAAGATCAGGCACTTCTCAGACAGGTAAACAGCCTCTTCAATGTTATGAGTAATGAAAAGTACTGTACTTCCTGTTTTCTGCCACAGCTTGATAACCTGATCCTCAAGGTAATAACGTACCTTGATATCCATCTGTGCATAAGGCTCATCCATCAGAAGCAGGTCTGGATGAAGTGCGAAGCTTCTTCCGATTACAACACGCTGCTCAAGAGAAGCACTCAGTTCTCGTGGATAGGATTTCAGAACCTCTGTAAGTCCTAAGGATTCCGCAATTTCTTTTGTTCTCTCTTCGATTGTTTTCTGGTCTACTTTCTTTATTTTCAGGCCGTACTGAAGATTTTCTTCTACAGTCAGCCATGGATATGCAGATGGCTCCTGGAAAACAAAGGCGATATTGTGTTTCTTCGGGTCTGCCGGCTCTCCGTCGATTAAGATCTGTCCTGATGTTGGCTCGATCAGTTTTACCAGAAGGTTCAGGAATGTAGTTTTTCCACATCCTGTAGGACCTACAATACAAACGAAGTCTCCCTTCTTTACGTTAAATGAAATATCATTCAGTACAAGAAGATCACCGAACTTCTTTGTCAATCCTACTACTTTTACTTTTGTATCATCACTCATTTTCTGCCCTCCGTTAAATATCCAGATCTGTATTGTCTACGATCTCATTTCTATATTCCAGGAAAGCTTTATCTGTATAGCTTCTCGGACGAGGCAGATCTACTACGTATTCTTTCTTGATTTCTGCCGGTCTTGAAGAAAGAAGCAGGATTCTGTCACCAAGATAAAGAGCTTCCTCTACGTTGTTTGTTACAAAGATAATTGTCTTTTTATTCTTTTCCCAGATTTTGATGATCTCATCTTCCATCTGGTATCTTGTCTGTGCATCCAAAGCTCCGAATGGCTCATCCAGAAGAAGGATATCGGATTCAGATGCATAGGCTCTTGCGATTCCAACACGCTGTTTCATACCACCGGAAAGCTGTTTCGGAAGAGAATTCTCAAATCCTTTCAGTCCAACCAGATTGATGTATTCCTGAGCTTTTTCCTGACGTACTTTTTTGTCAACGCCTTTTAACTTCTGGCTCATCTCTACGTTTCCCATAACTGTTTTCCATGGGAACAGAGCGTATTTCTGGAATACCATTCCAAGGTCGCCCATCTTCGGTCTTCCACCTGCAAATTCAATGGTTCCGGATGTTTGTTTCTCCAGATTTGCAAGGATGTTCAGAAGAACTGTTTTTCCACAACGGCCTGGTCCAAGAAGAACAAGGAACTCGTTTTCATGTACTTCAAAGGACAGGTTGTTTAATACTTCCACTTGTTTATCTCTTGTCTCATATACTTTGGAGACATTTTTTAACTCTATTTTGTTTTTGAGAACTGCCATGGACAAAGCACTCCTTCCAGTTTACTTAAAATTGTAGACAGAAGCATACTGACAATTCCGATTACCAGCATACATACAACGATGAGCGCTGTATCACCAGATTCCTGTCCACGTACGATCAGGAAACCAACTCCCTGTTTCGCAACGATCATCTCAGCTGCAACTACACACATCCATCCACTTGATAAAGCAGTTCTGATACCAGCCAGGATTGCCGGAACAGTTGCAGGAAGTGTGATCTCAAGTAAGATCTGTCTTCTGTTTGCTCCCAGTACCTTACCGGCACTTACAAGCAGCGGATCGATTTCTTTAATTCCTGAATAAGTATTCAGAACAATCGGAACAAATGAACCAATAAATACAATGATGATCTTTGATGTCTCACCAATTCCAAACCATAAGATGATAAGCGGAATCCATGCGATTGGCGGGATAGGACGGAGCATTTCAAAGATTGGGTCAACAACTGCATTGAAGGTTTTGCTCCAGCCAAGGCCTACACCAAGTCCAACTCCAAGAACGATAGCAAAGAAGAATGCGATCAGAACTCGTCTTAAACTTACCCAGATATGTACTGGCAGGATTGCCTGTGAAATTGGGTTTGTCATAATGTTCAGGAATTTTTCCCAGGTGGCCAGCGGTGTAGGGATCATACTGTTCTCAGCGCTTGATAACCACACCCATGCCAGGATAAAGATTCCTATTGAAACAACCGGCAGTACATAATACCATTTTTTCGTCTCTTTACTATCCATTGTCTCTGTACCTCCATGGTGCTACTTTCTTTTCAAACAATCCCAGGATTCCATTGAGCATGGCTCCTGTTAAACCAATCGTAAACATACCAACAATAATGATGTCCGGACGGATAATGGTACGGCCCATCTGGATCATGTAACCAAGGCCACGGATGGAAGCAAGCATCTCTGCTGCTACCAGTGTTGTCCAGGATGCGTTCAGGGATAAGCGGATTCCGGTGAAAACCATATTCATGGAAGATGGGATACATACTGTGGTAAATATCTTCCAGTCACTGGCCCCGAAGGTTTTCGCCACATTTATCAACGTGGCATCCGTTAGCCTGATTCCTAAGTAGGAGTTGATAACATTTGGTACGAAAGCAGCTACAAAGATAATGAATACTTTTGCAGACATTCCGATACCCATTGTAAGGATTACAATCGGGATCCATGCGATCGGAGGGATTGGTCGGATAATTTCAAATAATGGGTTCAGCAGGAAATCTGCCACTTTGTAATATCCCATGATCCATCCCAGTGGAACACCGATTATAGTTGCGATAATAAAACTTGTAAGAGCAAGCTTTAAGCTCTGGAAGAAATGCTGTGGAAGTGTGGAACCATCTGGATTTGCATTTGTCAGTTTATATATAAACGTCTCCACAACTTCTGACGGAGCATTCAATGATCTGTGTGAAACCCAGCCAAGCCGCACAGCGGCTTCCCAGACTCCAAAAAATATAACAAGTCCCAGAATACTGAGCATTCTGTATTTCATCTTTCCATTAGAACGTTTATTCATATGTTTATATCCCAATCACCTTTCCGATGTTTATAAGTAATGCCGGCATAAAAACAGTTTCTGTTCTCATACCGGCAATACACGTTTACAGAAATTACTCCATAGAAATACCTTTTTCCTCTGCTATTGCACGAATGAATTCGCCATCAACAAAACCGTTTTCTTTTAATGTAGTCATGTCATCGTCTGTGTAGGTTCCCTGATCGATAAAGAACTGAACGATCTTATTAACAACTTCATCAGCTTTTGTATTTCCAGCTTCGCCTTTGAAGTATTCAACATTCTCTTCCAGAGTAGGAAGTGGTCTGTCCTCTACGAAACGTCTTGCTAGTTCCTCATCTGTGTCAATTCCGTTATCCAGCTGCATCTGAAGCAGATATTCACTCTGGGTATCGATATCGTCTTTGTATTTTTCGGAAATTTCGTAATAATTCTTAACCCATGCATAAACTGCATCCCAGTTCTCTTCGATTGCCTGCTCGGAAGCAACGAGAACGGTTGGCATTGTCTCGCCGGAAGCCTCACCGCTGGAAGCTTTTACCCAGCCTTCTTCCTCAGCCTGATAGGACTGTGGATCCCAAAGAGCTACGATGTCGCCCTGGCCAGCTTTGAATGCGGTGTATGCGGATGGAACATCCATGTGTACGATACTTACATCGTTCTGGGTAAGTCCCATAGCACTTAAGGTTGCGATCAGCATATAGTGAGCACTTGTTTGTGTTGGGCAAAGGATTGTTTTGCCTTTCCATGTGTCTGCATTTCCAAGGATGTCCGGATATCCTTCAACCTCTCCTGAAATCGCTGCGATGTCACTGTCTGCACGTACCCAGTAGTCAACGGAAACTGTATCATCAACACTGAATCCTACGATCTTAGCGTTGTAAGCGATTCCTGCTGCGATTGCCGGCGGTGTTCCACAAGCTCCTGCATCCCACTCGTTAGCTCCAAGTGCCTCGTTCTGGGTGTTTCCTGATGAGAACCACAGGATTTCTGTGTTAAGTCCGTTCTCCTCAAAGATTCCTTCCTCTTCCCCAATGTAAGATGGTAGTGCGTGGCTGTAGGGCTGATGGCTTAATGTAATGGAAAGATCATCAGCGGATACAACGGTGGCAGCCCCCACTGTCATGACCGTTGTTAAAATTGTTGCTACAACCTTCTTTGCTGTTTTGTTCATAAAATACCTCCTTCATTTTGTTTACTGAATATGTGTACGTTTTATTAATCAACTTTGTTAATTAATATGGTTGTATCATACTATATCGTTATTCATTTGTCAACCTGTACAATTATACATATATTTTGATTTGTTTTTGTGCATTTTGTCATTCAATAATATGACCAATTTGGATTTTCCCATTTTTTCCCTTGCATTATATAGATATATCTCGTATAATTACAGTAAGCATTTTTATTTAATTAAGAATCTTAACTATTCAAATAATTAAGATTCTTTATAAATGCATTCCATAAGACAGGAAGGAGCATTCGTACCGTATGAATAATATCAATTCTGCGTTCCTTGAGACAAAAGCAAATAACCGCCTGAATGCGCTGCGGCTGCTTTTCGCCAACGAATCCCTTTCCCGCACGGAAATAGCCAGTTTTCTCGGAATATCAACAGCGGCAGTGACATCTATAGTAAACGAGTTTTTAGAAAGTGGTCTTATCATACAGTGTGAAGAAAGTGTAGATTCTCCTAATAAGAAGGCGGGACGCAAACAAAGCCCATTAAAGATTAATTATAACTGGAAGTACATCGTCTGCTTTGACATACATCCGGCATCTGTTAATATCGCCATTACCAACCTTCACGGAAAGCTCATTGTGGAAGAGCCTTTTACATTTTCTTCTAATTGGAATAAGAAGGAGTTCTGCTCAGAGCTTGCCAAGGAGTGTATCAAGATTTTGTGGAATCATTCTATCCATTTGAATCAGATCCTGGGTGCCGGTGTTTCTGTGATCGGACCGGTAAACCACCTGGAGGGAATTGCCCTTCACCCTTATCGTGTTTTTGAGGGGCCGGTTCCTTTTAAGGAACTGCTGGAGAATGAACTTCCATTTCCTATTACTGTGGAGAGCAATGTTTGTGCCTTTCTCCAGAGTGAGCTTCTTTATAGAACGAATATTGAGAACGCACAGAATATCCTGATGCTGAAGTGGGGACCTGGAGTGGGTTCTGCTACTGCGATCAACGGACATATTTACAAGGGATATAATTATCAGTCTTCTGAGATTGGGCATAATCACTTTGCCAAGGGAAAAGGAGCGAAATGTATCTGTGGACGGAATGGATGTCTGGAGACTTTGATTTCTGAGGCGGCGATTATTGATCACATTAAAGAGCTGATGCACTCTGAGAATGGGAAGGATATTCTGGAATTTTCCAAAACTGTGGGAGAGCCTTGCTCTGCCAATCTGGAGAGTTATCTGAATCATCCCAATCAGGAGCTTCGGGAGTATGTTTCCAAGTGCTCTTTTGATCTTGCAGAAGTGACCAACAATGCCATTCTTATCCTGGCACCGGATAAGCTGGTGCTTTTTGGGGATATTTTCGAGCACGATTCTATTGTGTCTCTTTTTACCGAACAGTTAGTTGAAATAAACTCCACCCTGCCGGAACAGTTCTGCGTGAAGAGCACCTTCCGGAAAAAGAAAAAATATATCGGGTCTACGGCCATTGCTGTAGAGAACTTTTTGCTTTCCTAAAAGTGTGGAAATGGGAATCCACCGAACCGGCAGTGTTTCCGGGACGGTGGATTTTTTGCGTGGTGCCCCATGTGCCGAGGGCTCCGCCCGCTCTTACTCCTTGGGGCGGTGGGGCTTCGCCCCACGGGATTAGCGCAGCGTCGGGTTTTGGGTGGATTTCAATTTTATATGGTATAAGCTCCTAAAATCTGCTATTATAGAAGACGTTGAATGTACAAATTTATTTTAAACGACAGAGGTGTTAGACATGAGTTGGTATAACGAGGCAGTTTTTTATCACATTTATCCATTGGGTTTGGCTGGGGCGCCGAAGCAGAATGAGTATGGGGAGCCTGTGCATAGGTTGAATACGCTTCTTCCGTGGATCGATCATATTAAAGAGATCGGGTGCACCGCTTTATATATTGGTCCTTTATTTGAAAGTGTGGGACATGGTTATGAGACTACTGATTACAGGAAGCTTGACTCCCGTCTGGGGGACAACGAGGATCTGAAGAATTTCGTTGCAGCCTGCCACGAAAAAGGGATCAAGGTTATCTTCGATGGCGTATTTAACCACACCGGACGTGACTTTTTCGCATTTAAAGATATTCAGGAGAAGCGACAGAATTCACCTTATGTAAACTGGTACTGTAATGTGAACTTCTCTGGAAATACGGAATACAACGATGGTTTTTCCTATGAAAACTGGGGCGGATATAATCTTCTGGCAAAATTAAACCAGCGCAATCCTGATGTGCAGAACTACATCTGCGATGTGATCCGTTTCTGGGTTTCTGAATTTGATGTGGATGGTATCCGTCTTGACGCTGCGGACGTTCTGGACTTTGATTTTATGAAACAGTTGCGCCGCACCGCTGAGGAAGTGAAACCGGATTTTTGGCTGATGGGCGAAGTCATCCACGGCGATTACAGCCGCTGGGTAAATGGCAGCACCCTTCACAGTGTTACAAATTATGCACTTCACAAGGCTCTTTACAGCGGACACAATGACCATAACTATTTTGAGATCGCGCACACTGTAAAATATCTGCAGAACATGGGCGACCTTGATCTTTATAATTTCGTGGACAACCATGATGTAGAACGAATTTACACCAAACTTTCCAATAAGGCGCATTTTGCTCCAGTTCATGTGCTTCTCTACACCCTTCCGGGAGTTCCAAGTATTTATTATGGTTCTGAATTTGGAATTGAGGGACGTAAGGAAAGAACCTCAGATGACAGCTTAAGACCAGCCTTAAATCTTGCTGATTATGCTGACGCAGTGGAGAAAAATCCTTGCACAGCTCTTATTGCTGCCCTTGGAAAAGTCCGCCAGAATACACCGGCTCTTAATTATGGAAGCTATGCAGAGCTTATGCTCACCAACCGCCAGTATGCTTTTGCCCGTGACCTGGATGGGGTGCGTGTGATCGTCACTGTAAATAATGATGACAATGCCGCTTCTATGGATCTGGCTGCTGGAAATGCAGCTGAGTATGTAGGTACTCTGACCGGTGAAAAAGTTTCTGTAGAAAATGGACGCATTCATGTAACCGTTGCCGGAAACAGCGGCAATATCTGGGTTCCGGCTGGGGATATGCCAGAGTATAAGCCGGTAGAGATGAATGCAAAGACACCGGAAACTACTAATACAACAGTTAAGGCTGACAACGCAGACCAGACAAAAGAGGAAGCTGCTGCCACTGTCGCAGAGCAAAATACAACTCCGATCTCTCAGGCACTGAAAAATGCTGCGAATACGGACAGCATAAAGGAAACGGTTGCGACTACTGTAGGTAACTCTGATTGCACCGCAAATGCTTCTGAAAAAGCGGCTGATGGTACAACATCTAATACTACTACCGCATCCGAACCAGCCTCCGAAAAATCTCAGATAACCGTAGACTGGTCCAAGTCCCCAGAGGACATGACCGTAGAAGAGCTTCAAGCCGGAATCCTTGCGAAAATGGCAAACAATGGTCCGGTAACCGACCAGATGAAGAAAACCGTTTATGACAATATCTGGCATGATTCCCTGGTGAACTGGCTGAAGAGCTTCCGCTGATTTGCGGCAGCCACCAGGATCTTATGCCTGCATAAATACAAAACGCCAGAATGAAATTCGCTTTACCGCTTGATAAAGCTTTTCATTCTGGCGTTTTTCATTTCTCAGGCTCTAAACCATAAAATCCTATTTTTAACGGTAGCCTTTCAAATATTCCTTCTGTTCAGACGTAATCCGATAGCTTTCCACTGCCTTCTGGATAGTCTTTTTATGTACCCAGTCCGACAGTCTGTGCTGCTCAATATAAGGTACTGCAGCATCCCATTGCTTGGCCAGAGCGGTGGCAAAATACCAGGCAATCATCATGTTTACATAATATTCTTCCGACCGTACCCTTGCAACCAGATCGGCATATTCCGTTCTGTACATATCGTCCAGATACAGCCGCATCAACAGCCCGATTCCATACCGGATCGTATAAGTATCTGTTGTCAGCAACCACTCCCGAATAACCGGAAGTAATTCCTCCCGGTATTCTTCGAAGCATTTGGGCGCCGGCAGATCGCACGTTGCCCAGTTGTTTATATATGGAAGAAACTCCTTCACTTTCCGCAGACATTCCGGGTAATCTTCGATCTTTGTTACCAGCAGCATATGCAGATTGTTTTCTTCATAATAGCGATGTGGCAGTTCTTTTAAAAACGCCTCGGCTTCCTGGCTGTGATCTCTGGCAAATTCCCCGGCGAACTTCCGCAACACCGGCGTACGGATTCCAATAATATCTTCTTTCGGAATTCCCGGAATCAGTCTGGCATGAAATTCCCGATATACAGGATCCTGCAATGCAAATAACTGTTTTTGCAGTTCTGTTTTCATTTTCATATTTCCTCTCTTCTTCGTATTTTCCGCCGTTTTTTCCTTCATTCCGCTTTGTTTATTCCCAGACATACATGATGGCACTCCACGGTTTGCATGAAACGCTCTAGTTTCCTCACCAATTTCTGCAAAACCTTTTTTTACAATTTCTTTCCCCTTTCTCTTTACGTTGTCCGTTGCTTCCTTTCCGGCTTATTTTTTATAGATTTTCGTATAGTTCCATATTAGACCATACGTTTTGCTTTGTAAACTTTTTGACGATTCTTTTCTTTCATCACCGTTTCGGTTGATACCTCATATCCGACACCGTATATACCGTAATAAATGCCTTCGGATCTTCACGGTTCATGTAGTTCATCAGTTTCTGGTACTCGCCTTTATCTACAATCGTAATAATCTCGTTTCTTTTTTCCATATTATAGGCTCCGATCGACTCATAGATCGTCGCACCACTGTGCAGATCATGAATGATAAACTGGCGCAGCTCCTCTTCTTTCTTCGTGATGATGCAGACTCTCCGTTTGATGTTATGATCAAAAATAAAGTGATCCAGCACCAACCCGTTAAAATATGTTCCAAGTACGCTCAGTACCACCGTCTTTTTATCGTACACAAGCGCCGCAGACAGTGCCACGCACATCCCGGACAACGACATCGCTTTTCCCAGATCCATGTGCAGATATTTGTTCATAATCTTCGCCACAATATCCAACCCGCCCGAAGATGCATTGCGATTAAATAATATACTCAGTCCCACACTGACTACCAGAATATAACACAGCACATCCAACTCCTGGCTGTTCGTCATCGAGCCAAAATCCGGAAAAATCCCCTCAAACGCACCCAGAAACAGTGGAAGCATCACACTGGTATATACTGTTTTCACCCCAAACTCTCTCCCACAGGTGAAAAATCCGATAATCAGCAACACCACATTCAAAATCATTGTAATCGCCGACAATGGTAAGGGAATAAAATTCGAAAGCACAATACCAAGACCTGATATGCTGCTCACAGAAGCATGGCTCGGTACAAGAAAGAAATAAACCGCGGCGGCAATAATGGCTACCCCAACCGTTAATATACTTGTCTCTTTGATGATACTTTTATAATCTGTTTTTAGATTCATCATTTCTAAGTTCTCCTGCTTATTTTTTCCAGTCTATTATAGTACAGATCTTCACGATAAGAAACAGAAAATTCCAGAACTTTTCCCCATACAGAAAAACCCCGGAAACCTTACGGTTCCGGGGTATCTTACGTTTGGACACAAT
>ERZ1106951.1905-NODE-1905-length-17359-cov-4.835067_pt1 | contig 17359 bp, 15 predicted proteins | sample MGYA00403676_ERZ1106951 | MGnify/ENA primary metagenome ERZ1106951 (study PRJEB35170, sample SAMEA104062398) | human gut metagenome | biome: human gut; feature: human-associated habitat; material: faeces | place: Denmark | collected 2012-04-23 ...
CCTGCTCACGGCTTGTGATGTTGAATGCTACACATGTCTCAGAGTTAAGGCCTAACTCCTTGAAGTTCTCAACCTTAGCCTTAGAAGCGTTATATACTACGAAATCAGGCTTGAAGCTCTCAAGCTCCTCTGCTGTAGGCTTAATGAACATGTTAGTTACAAAGTGAGCCTGCCAAGCAACCTCAACGATGAAACGAACTGCCATTCTTGTATCCTTATTAGCTCCGCAGAAAGCATCTACTACGAAAAGTCTCTTGTTAGAAAGCTCCTTCTTAGCGATATCCTTAACTGCTGCCCAGGTCTCCTCTGTCATAGGATGGTTATCGTTCTTGTACTCATCCGATGTCCACCAAACTGTATTCTTGGAGTTCTCGTCAACAACGATGTACTTATCCTTAGGTGAACGTCCTGTGTAGATACCTGTCATAACGTTGACAGCACCAAGCTCGCTCTCCTTACCTACTTCATAGCCCTCGTTAGAAGACTTAGTCTCCTCCTCAAATAATAACTCATAAGAAGGATTGTAGACAACTTCTGTCGTTCCTGTGATGCCATACTTGCTTAAATCGATCTTTGCCATCTTACATAAACCTCTTTTCTTAAATTGTATCAATAGAAATGGATTAACCAAATTCTTTTGTTATTATACATAATCACTTTTCAAAAAGCAACAGTATAATCATAGTGTTTAGGTAAATTTTAGAATTAATACAGGAAAAATTTTACAAATTATATGCTGTTATCCTATATTAAGCCAATATACCCTTGATGTATTCTGCTATCTCAGCATTCTTGCAGTCCTTGAAGAAGTACTCTGCAAAATGCTCACCGCTCACTGCTCCCTTTAGAAGTTCTTTATCAATATTCTTAAGAATATAGAGCATATCTGTGTGTGTTACCTTCTTAACCTCGTCTAATATCTTCTTGTTGCGCTGCTCCGGCACAACTCTCTCCTTAGGATAGCCGCCGCCCGGCTCCTGCTCGAAGAGCTTCTCAAAGATGTATGTAAGGTTAAGCTCTGCGCCCCAGCCAAAGCCCTTTGCGAAAGGAAGAGCCACAGCATTGCCCGCATTAATCTGGCTGAACATAAATGCGTCCGAAGGGTCAACAATATGTCCGCATAATACACCAGGGAATGAATTGAGCGCAAGCATAGCACCCTCACCTGTTCCACAGCCTGTCACAACGAAATCCGCTGCACCGCTGTTAAGAAGAATAGCTGCTAAAATACCACACTGTACATAAGTAAGCTGTGCAGCATCATCCGCCGAATACATTCCATAATTGACCACCTCATATCCCTTAGCGTCCGCAACCTTCTTAAGGTTCTCGTAAACCATGGCATTTTTAGCTGCCTGGCTGTTCTCATTAATTAAAGCTATTTTCATTATAATCCTCATTTCTGCACATAGCTTCTGTGCATAGTTTTTAACATGTCGATATCTCTGCACAGTGCAAAGGTATCACAACCACATACATATTTATCTTAACATTTTAAACATTTTCGTGCAAGCCCCTGATTATCTTCTTGCGCACTCATATTTCGCCTTCGTCATAAGGCAGCTTCTGAGCGAAAAAAATCTCGTATCTATAGGACCGTCATTAATCGTAATATCCATTGCAGCAGCTATATTATTGATTAGATCGTCATCTATATTATTCCTGATAAGGTTAAGGTAATTTATCTTGTCCTGATATGTCGGTGCATCCAAGAAATCAAGCAGGCGCGTATCCACCCCATCTGCCGGCCGGCTTTCTATCTGAGTTCCCTGACCATCAGATACGGACTCTCCAGTCTGTTCACCGGCTCCAACATACTGTTCTATATCCCGCCTGCCATCTTCGGCATATTGCAATGTATCGTGCCTGTCATCATCAATATCTGCAGCATTCCCATCAGCAACCGGATGTGTGCTGTTCCACATGTCTCCATTACCGACGGCATTAAGCAATGTATTCATAAGCTCAAATCTATACTTCTGCTGTACATCCGGATATTTCATATGGTCAACTTCTCCGATAAACATATCATAAGGGCGCACCCAGACATCCATGTCACCATAAAGTGCCTGATAAACGACATACCTTTCATTAGTTTCCGAATGTGCTGCAACTGCCACTATCTGATAAAGACCGCCCTTAAAATGTCTGTATATCTGCCCTGTTCTTACCTCTCTCATACACTTTCTCCATTCCTTCTGCCATTTTAACCGACGCTTTTAGGCAATTGTAAAACCGGCGCTTTCTATATTATTGTATCAAAAATCATCATCAAACTCAAGTACACTTTTCAGTCTCCTATGCATATAATATATCAATTCCTCCATATTGGAAAACTTATCAATGAATATCCGAAACAGAACTTATTGTGTAAGCGATATATACCGTCTCGATAGCATTCCATATACCGGGTACGGAAGCTGTGCTGCAATACTTGACACCGGAATATATCCTCATCCTGATCTTGCAGACCACATAGCACATTTTGAGGACTTTATAAACGGCAGAAAACACGCATACGATGACAATTCGCATGGTACACATGTTGCCGGAATAATAGCCGGAAACGGCTTTTCCAGTCAGGGAATATTAAAAGGCATGGCTCCCGGCTGCCGCATAGTAGCACTGAAAATTCTTGATAAAAAAGGTAACGGTGACAAAAACTCACTTTTAAATGCATGCAGCTGGATAAAAAATAACTATAAAAAATATGGCATCAATATTATAAACATCTCCATCGGCTCCGATACCGCCGACTGCAACGAAGAAAAGGACGAAGTTGCCGCCGCAATCAACAGCCTGTGGGATCTCGGGATATGTATTGTTGTCTCAGCAGGAAATTCAGGTCCCGGTCCGGGAACAATAACCTTTCCCGGAACATGTGAAAAGGTTATAACTGTCGGCAGCGATGCTATTCTGCTTTATTCCGGATACAAAGAAAGCACCGTTTCCCGCTCAGGTGAGGGTCCTACCAAATGCAACATAAACAAACCGGATCTGCTGGCTCCCGGGCACAATATTATAAGCTGCCACAACCGATACAACGGATATACAGTAAAAAGTGGCACCTCAATGTCAACACCCGTTGTATCCGGAGCGATTGCACTGTATCTTGAGAAATATCCCAATGCCTCCAACGATATTATTAAGCGAAATATAAAGCTGAGTGCCGCCGATGCCGGTTTTACCATGAACAGACAGGGCGCGGGACTGTTAAATGTAAAGCATTTCCTAGAACAAAAACCCTTGTAAGCCACATGTTAATGTAAGCCTGCAAGGGTTAAATTATTATCTATGTATTTTTACATGCCTTTCTTTCCGGCAATATAGCTATTCAGCTCTTCTTCCATAATTTCAAACGGAACTATTCCCGTATCTAAAATAAGCTGATGAAATTCCTTGGCATCAAAGCTGTCACCAAGCTTTCTCTCTGCCTTCTCGCGGAGCTTTATCATCTTTATGTGTCCTACCGTATAAGGTAAAAGAAGTCCCGGATCACTGATTACTGTCTCGTAGATAGACTGTGCTGTGCTTCCGTCCTCATCATATATGTAATCATTGAGGTATCCGGATACATCATCAACTCCCCATCCCTCATAGTTTACACCAAGGTCAACCCTCGACTGAAGGATATATCCGAACATCTCGTCAATTGCACACATCTGTGAAAGCTCCTCGCTGCATCCGAGCATCCTGTAGGATCTGTCCGAGGCATACTGTGCATAGCCTTCCGTAAAGCCTATAAAGTCAACAAGCTTTAACACATTAGGTATCTCTTCATTATTGTACACGCTCGTATACTGGTAAAGGTGTCCAGGGAAGCCCTCGTGAGCGAGTGTTGTGTATAGCTGCACATCATCACCCTCAACCGCGGAACCATTCACCTTGATCGAGTTGTAATCAAGCTGGTCAAGACGTGCCGAGAGATAATATGCAACCGTGCCCTCAACCTCTGTTGCCTTGCTCTGGTACTCTACAACAAAATCCTTCGTGTAAGGCTCAGGAAATTCACTTGTACATTTTTCTGAGAGATACTCAAGAATCTCCTTAGGCTCCGACATTCCGGTGTCAAGGTTAGTCTCCTGCGCTGCAAGTGTCTCATCAGAATAATACAATGTCGCATATTCCGTGAGTACGCTCTCAAGCTCAGAATCCAAAAGCTTGATAACCGCCTCAGGGGTCATCTGTGTGGAGGTCTTATCATGAACAATCGCTGTATATAATTCTTTTCCGCCATCAACATAGTAAAGACCCTTATCATTCGTCTCTCCCTGCATAAGCTCTGAGAGCACCGAAATCACAGCTTTGTACGCTTCGTTGTAATAATCATTTACATACTGCTCATTGGCTGCAATATATTCCTTCTTCTTCGTCTCATCAATATCAAGCTCAGCAATCTTCTCCTCAAATGAAGCCAGAAGCGGATTTACTTCCTCGTCAAGATACTTATTGCACATATCTATATTGTCCTGCGCGCAGAACGATGCCATGAACCTGCCTTCCTCTGCCTGCTTCTTTGTAAAATCAAGAACCTGATCTACATATCTTTTTGTATCCTTTATGAGATCGAGATATTCCTTTACATCCTGCTCATCATCAAAAACATATTCTATAAAGTTAGTTGGTAAGTTGGCTATAAGTCCCGAGTTACTTCCGAACATATTCTGAATCATGCTAAGACCATCATATTCTGCCTGCTGTTCAAAGTAAGCCTTAAGAGTTTTAAGTGAAAGCTGCTGTCTCTGTGTAAGCAGCTCCGGATTAAAGCCGTTTAATTTTTCTATGACTCCATCTACTTCCTTTTCGGATTTTTCAATTTCTTCAACGGAAAAATCGCCTAAAGTATAATCCTTTACTTCAACACCGAATTTCTCCGGATCAGCTAATTTATAATGTACACTCAGTACATCATCACCTAACACATCCTTAAATAATTCATCACAGTACTCGTCAAACTGACGCTGTTCTTTCTGTTCTTTTGTCTCAGTCTTACAGCCAAAAAGAGAAACTGTAAGCGTACCTGCCAGCACTACCGCCAACGCTCTTCTTATAATATTTCCCGGAACCGACCTCTTAACCATCGTCTTAATCCTCCCCTATATTAATTAAAATAAACTATATCATCCTCCGGTTTTTCTGCCGGCTGTATATCTGTTGCGTAGAGTACAACACCTTTTCCCTTATACTCCATCTGGTACTCCACATTTACCTTCGCCGTCAGCATAATAAAATCCCTGTCCTTAAATGCCTTGAGCTGCTCTGCTGTCACCTTATCACATTTACACTTATAACCAATAAAGCGAATATCGTCAGCGCAGCATGTCATTGCAAAACGTCCCGGAACAAAATTGTCCTTGAAAAGTGACTTAGGTCTGTACACTACAGCCTTCATCTTCATCGTCTTTCCCTTGTATTTGTCCGGATTATCCATGGCATCGACGTACCATATACCGAAATCTTCGTCCGCAACCTCTACAACGTCCTTGCTAAGATCAAATGGAAGAATCTCTTCGACCTCGTTGGAGCTTCCGTCGGATGACTCGAAATACACCTGCGTTCTTCCGTTCACCACCTTGACACTTCTTCTGTATCCGGCGCGGTTCGTATCCTTGACGCATCTGTTAAAGATGACCATATCGGAAAGCTTGAACTTCTCCATCATAATCGACTTCATATCGTTGTTAGCCATATGCATGTCGAATGTTGAGGCATCAACAAGCGTTATAACCTGCGCCATGACAAAGAATGACGGCTGCTCATTCTCAAGAAAATTCTTCATATTCCACATGCCGTTAAATTCTATGAATATACGCATCGGCTTATGCTTGTCGCAGAGCTTCTTTAAGTTATCCTTGTTAAGCTCTGACTCATCCTCAATATATTCAATCGCAACATTAAGCGGTGCTAACTGCTTCTCATCGTACTCCTCCATGCCCTCCTCGCAGGCTATAAGAAGGGTCTTATCTCCATCGGCAAAATCCTCACTCTTTAATGCGTCATCTATAAAAAGAGTCTTGCCGCTCTCCAAAAAGCCATTAACCAAATAAACCGGTACTTCCATTAAATCTTTCCTTTCATAATTAACAGAGTAACCGCCTGACTATTCAGACGGTTATTCTGCATGCTAATCATATATTACTTATATTCGCTAAAAAAATCAATAATATTTTAATATTATTTAGGCAAGCTTGAACAGCTTTTCAAGCTTCTCCTCATTCAAATTCTGACCGATCACACAGATTCTTCCTGTATAATCTGCTCCGCCATCACGTATCTCGTACTCCTCAGGGACAGCGTCAAAGTAAATCCACCTGCCATCGGCACCGCTTACCATACCCTTTGCTCTTAGGATAATACCGAACTCAGACTTCTCTGTGAGCTTGACAAGTATGTCCTCAATCTCTTCCTTAGTGTATACATGAGGGGTCTCCCTGCCCCAGCTTGTGAACACATCATCTGCATGGTGGTGATGGTGATGATGTCCACAGCCACAGCTGCACTCCCCACCATCCTCATGGTGGTGATGGTGATGATGCTCATGCTCATCTTCATCCTCGTCATCATCATCGTCATCATCATCGTCATGGTGATGTCCGCAGCAGCACTCCTCACCGTCCTCATGGTGGTGATGGTGATGATGCTCATGCTCATCTTCATCATCGTCGTCATCATCGTGATGGTGCTCTGCTGAATGCTCAAGAGCCTCCTTTAAAAGCTCGTCCATAAGTGACTTCTTCTCAAGAGCCGATACAATCTGCTCACCGTTAAGCTCATCCCAAGGGGTTGTGATGATAGCTGCCTCAGCATTCTTATCACGGATAAGTGCAACGCTCGCCTCAAGCTTGGCAGCATCCATGTTCTGTGTTCTTGAAAGAACGATTGTGCCGGCATGCTCAATCTGGTCATTATAGAACTCACCGAAATTCTTCATATACATCTTAGCCTTGGTTGCATCTGCAACAGTGAGGAAACAGTCAAGTTCAAGACCTGCCTCGTCCTTAACCCTCTCAACCGCAGCTACAACATCGGAGAGCTTGCCTACGCCAGATGGCTCGATTATGATTCTGTCCGGAGCATACTCCTTGGAAACCTTTATGAGAGCCTTACCGAAATCTCCCACAAGTGAACAGCAGATACAGCCTGAATTCATCTCCGTTATCTGAATGCCCGCATCCTTTAAGAAACCGCCGTCAATTCCTATCTCACCAAATTCATTCTCTATCAACACAACCTTCTGTCCTGCATAAACCTGCTCTAAAAGCTTCTTAATAAAAGTAGTCTTACCTGCACCTAAAAAGCCCGAAATAATTGTTACCTTTGCCATTTTAAAATTCATTCCTTTCTAAAAAAATGATAATTATCTTTTGACAGCTTGTTATTATATCACTTGTGTTGTATAAATGCAAATATGAAATTCAAATTCATATTTCACCATAATACCATAAACCGATGTCGGGGTCAAAACATGCTCTATAAGCTTAGCGTGTATAACATATTATCCATCCATACATTAAATCAGCATATTTGATACCCGGCATTGTGAACTTATTATATCAAATTTTCATAAAACTGTTTCAATTATATATTAAATATAGTATAATTGATGGATAAAGTACCAAGCTTTCTTTAAAAGGTACATTTCATGATTTTATTTTGTGTATTTATATCAGATCTATGGAGGATTATTATGGCAAACAAGAAGATTGTAGTTGCCCTCGGGCGCAATGCTTTCGGTGAAACCTTCCCGGAGCAGAAAGAGAATGTAAGCAAGGCGGCAAAAGCTATAGCAGACCTTGTTGAAATGAAGTACGATATTGTTATCACACATAGCAACGGGCCACAGGTTGGTATGATTCAGACAGCCATGACAGAGTTTGCACGTCTTGACCATCGTTATACCGTAGCCCCTATGTCTCTGTGCGGTGCTATGAGCCAGGGATATATTGGCTACGATTTACAAAATGCCATCCGTACAGAGCTTTTAAATCGTGGAATCTATAAGACAGTCTCAACCATCATCACACAGGTTAAGGTTGACCCATTTGACCCGGCATTTTCTAACCCTACCAAAGTAATAGGAAGATATATGACCAAGGAAGAAGCCGAAGCTGAAGAGGCAAAGGGAAATTATGTTGTGGAGGAACCTGAAGGCTACAGAAGAATCATTGCCGCTCCTAAGCCTATGGATATATATGAAATTGATGCCGTGAATGCACTGCTTGACGCACATCAGATTGTAATAGCAGCCGGCGGCGGCGGAATCCCTGTGCTTGAGCAGCGCACCAGGTTAAAAGGTGCAAGCGCAATCATCGAGAAGGATTATGCTGCGGCACGTCTTGCAGAGCTTACTGAAGCCGACACACTTTTATTCCTCACAGTCTATGACAAGCTCACAGTCAACGCCGGCAAGCCGGACGAACGTTCATTTGAGAATGTGACTGTAGCCGACCTCAAGCCTTATGCGACAACAGGAGACTTCGGTCCAATAACCACACTTCCTAAGGTTAATGCCGCCATTGAGTTCGTTGAAGCAGGCACAGGAAGAAAGGCCGTCATCGCGAACCTAGAGCATGCTAAGGATGCGCTTCTCGGAAGGTGTGGTACAACCATCACACGATAATATTTAATATAAGCCGGATTGCAGAAGTACCCGAACATTCTGCAACCCGGCTTTTTAATACAATAGTCTTTTTAGTTTAGTTATAAATTCAATAACCATTTAGCGAAAACACATAATCAAGTATATTGATAAGCTCTTTTCCTGTATATCTTGAATATACCGCTTCCCTTGCCATAACCGGATTATCAGTAATAATATTGTCCACGCCCATGTTGGCAAGTGACTTCACTATCGATGGTGCGTTCACGGTCCATACATACAGTTCCTTTCCATATCTGTGTACAGAATCAACCAGTGCCTTGTTCACAAAAGAGTAATTGATACTTATGACATCGACATAGCTTATTGAGTAGTATGCTCCATAAGCCGCAGACAGCACATAACCTGTTTTTATATCACTGTTAAGCTTCTTGACTTCGGATAAAACAGAATAATCCGATGAAGTCACAATGCACCTGTCCTCAAATCTATTGCGTTCGATTATGTCTACGACCGCCTCTGTCAGACCCCTTTCCCTTTTATTGTATTTAATCTCAATGTTGAGCTTTACCAGTGGTCCGATTTCTTTTATAACCTCTTCAAGTGTAGGAACCTGCTCTCCGGCAAAATCAGCAGAGAACCAGCTTCCTGCATCAAGTTCCTTGATTCTGTCATAGGATACCTGCCATATATTTTTATTGACTCCTGTTGTTCTCTTTAAATTCGAGTCATGCATGACCACCACAACATTATCGGAGGTAAGATGAACATCCAGCTCCACATAATCTGCCAGATCATAAAGTGCCTGTTTAAACGCAGACATCGTATTCTCCGGTGCCAGCCCTGAGCTTCCCCTATGTGCGCTTATTTCTGGAACTTTTAAAAGCTCTACCTTATCGAATGGATTTCTGGCAGTTCCAACGAATATGTACACGCATATCATTATACCCGATATGACTGTCCCTGCCACTATGCCAGCCTTAACAGGAGTTTTAAGATACACAGGATTATCTATAACTTCCTGCGTATTTTCAGATACTCTCCATACCCTTCCGATTTCCTTCCTGTAGCGGAAGAACATACTGGAAATAACAAGATATGAAGCCGGCGTTGATATCAGCACAAGTATAAAAGTTATAATATTCTTAAATCCCTTGATTACAGTAAGATATATGGCCATTCCCGCTCTTGTAAAATTTAACAGGAGACTCCCTCCAATCACAATCAAAGAAATCACAAGGAACAGAGCGCCCACTGCTGCCATTATCATAACATTCCAGAACAACACCAACATAATTGTTCTTAATGTCCTTCTGCGAAGCAGCGATGCGCTTCTTTTGTATGCGTCCTTTACATTTTCACTTCCATATATAAGATAATTAGGTGTAAATATCTCTCTGATAGCCAATGCAAATAAGACAAAACATACGAGTAATATCACAAGGTACATTATGTTTTTATTGCCGAATACCCTGGTAATATACTCCGGAAATTTCAGGTTTACCATCGCAAGTCCGAGAATTATGATATTAGAAAACGGAAATAAAAATATCTCGTACAGTACCATGGAAGTATTATGCAGCTTAAATTTAGAGCGGAAATTGTGCATACCCGCATAGAACATATCATATATACCGATTCGTTTTCCGACAACTCCTGCTTCTATAGCAGCGGACATACAGCATTTCTCAAAGAAATTATATATTGCAGCCAGAAACACAAGCAGTACAAGCATTGCTATTATAAACGGGTTGGTAAAATATCGGGCAATATATCCATTAGTCAGGTATTTTATTCCCACAATTTTAAAACTAAGCTTAAATAAAAGCAAAAAAAGCGGATAACCCACTGCCACCGCAACCACCTTGTAGATCAGTTCGAATATTACCAGTGTCTTTCCGCATTCTTTAAAAAGTGTAAAATTATCCTTAAGAAGATTCTTCATCAACCATGCTCTTTTCAATTTTAAGTATACTATGCCATCTTCTCCGTGTTGTTTCCCTCATTCTTATCCCTGAGCGAACGATAAAACTGGTGTACAAAATCCACCATGTATGACACAAAAAGCAGCACAGCAAGCGGTCTTACCACCATAGGGTTAATAGCATGCACCATAAGCTTTATTCTAACATTAATAACCATAAACAGCAACACACAGATTACACCCCACGCAAGTGAGCTCTGCAAACAGAGTATCCCCTTATAGTTAAATCTCTTATGGTCATAATTCCACCAGAGCTCTCCAAACAGCTTAATCATTACCATCGCCACTATATATTCAAAAACTGTTCCTCCTACACAGCCTGCAAAAAAAAGTGCAGGCGGATTGCCGGCAAATGGTGCAAACAATGTAAATGCGCCCAGACAGCCGAAGCCGTATATCACGCAAAACGGAAGCTTTGCAAAGCCTCTGTTCTCCCAATAGCCAAGCTGAACCCTGATAACCACGCATTCCATACACCAGCCCAGAAAGCTGTAGATGAAAAACCATACTATGAATTGATATATGTTCAGGTCACTAAAATTTCTAAAAATAATTTCTCTCATTTCTCTCTCCCTCTCTATGGCAGACATATTTTCACACTGCCACATGTATTTTATTATATTTTTTACAAAAAGACAACTAAATCTTTAGAAATTTTATTATTTTATAATATTTATACCTCAGCCCTGTTCTTCCGGAAAAATAACGTATATTCCTTCCGCCTCAAATTTGCTGAGCCATTCGTCAGAAGGTTTTCTATCTGTGATGACCATATCCACATCTTTTATCTCTCCAACCTTCGTAAAAGAGATTTTATTGAACTTAGAACTGTCCACGGCAAGAATTTTCTTCTTGGCTGCCTGAATGAGTGCCATCTTTACCTGTGCTTCACTCTCGTTAGAATCCGTCATTCCATGCCGGATGTCAATTCCTTTTACCGAAAAAACGGTCTTATCAACATTGAACGAATTGATCATTCTGATTGCCTGATATCCGACAAGCGAAAGTGCGCCATCCCTCATAAGTCCCCCTGTGGAAAGAATCTTCCAGCCCTTCCTGTCTGAGAGCTCTATCATAATCTCTATCGAATTAGTAATAACCGTAAGATTCTTTTTATTTTTTATGCTCTTAGCCACAAACAGAGCCGTAGAACTCGCATCAAGTGTAATGTGGTCACCGTCCGAAATCATTTTTGCAAGCAGCTCTCCTATAACCTGCTTACCTGCAACATTCGATTTTTTTCGGACTATATACGGAAGCTCCACATTAAGGCTCTCGTTTATCACCGCCCCACCGTACGTTTTCTTGGCAAGCCCTTCCGCCTCAAGCTTCTCGAGATCCCTTCTTATCGTCTCCTCAGTCACATTGTACAGTTCACTTAAATCGCTCACCACAACCTTTCTGTCTTCCTTAAGCTTAGCCAATATTGCATTTCTTCTTTCTATCGCCAACATAATTTTCCATCCCACCATTTCGCAGCCAACAGCTATATTATCAATGTTACACAAAAACCACTCTGAGCCCCTTATTCTGTGCAATAACAGCTTATCATTTTGCAAAAATCATGTCAATTTATTAATTTTGCTTATTTTCAACATAAGTATTTTATGTTATGATAAAAAAGTATGACCGTTTAGGTATATGATGTTAAACTAAAGCATTTGGCATTATGCCTGTACAGAAAGGACAAATATGTTTGCATATAACAATGAAGTAACAGCAACACCTTGTGAGCCAGGTGTTTCAAGAAAAGTGCTCACCTATTCCGAAGAGCTTATGATGTGTGAAATCACATTTGAAAAAGGCGCCAAAGGCAATTTTCACCAGCATGAGCATCTCCAGATAACATATATTGCTGAAGGCAGTTTTGAATTCACTATCGGCGATGAGACAAGGATTGTAAACAAAGGCGACAGCGTATACATGCCTTCAAATGTGCGTCACGGCGTCACATGCCTTGAGGCAGGCAGACTTGTGGATGTGTTCAATCCTATGCGCAAGGATTTTATTAAATAAGCCGGATTGGAAACAGCCCAGCCATATTGCGTTTTTATTTATAAAACCAGAATCATTACATCAGATTATAAAGATATTTCAGATATAAAAGGAGACAGATTTTAAATGGCAGATTTAAAAAGTGAAATTAACAAGAGGCGGACCTTCGCCATTATCTCCCACCCTGATGCAGGTAAGACCACCCTCACAGAGAAGTTCCTTCTATACGGCGGTGCAATCAACCTTGCCGGTTCGGTAAAGGGAAAGAAAACGGCAAAGCATGCTGTGTCAGACTGGATGGAGATTGAAAAGCAGCGTGGTATTTCCGTCACATCATCAGTATTGCAGTTCAACTATGATGGTTACTGTATCAACATTCTTGATACTCCGGGACATCAGGATTTCTCAGAGGACACATACCGTACACTCATGGCAGCCGACTCCGCGGTCATGGTAATCGATGCCTCCAAGGGTGTTGAGAAGCAGACAATCAAGCTTTTTAAGGTATGCGTTATGCGCCATATACCTATTTTTACATTTATCAACAAGATGGATCGTGAGGCAAATGACCCATTTGAGCTCTGTGATGAGATTGAGAGCGTACTTGGAATAGCCACCTGTCCTATGAACTGGCCAATAGGCTCCGGAAAAGAATTCAATGGAGTGTATGAGAGAAATGAGCGCCGCGTCTCCACCTTCAAGGCTGAGATGAATGGTCAGAAGGAGGTTGACACAACCACCATCGGAATTGATGACCCGGCACTCAAAGATGAGCTTGGCTCCGCTTTCTATGACAAGCTTTTAGAGGACATAGAGCTTCTTGACGGTGCCAGTGCGGAATTTGATCAGGAAAAGGTCAGCGCCGGTGAATTATCACCTGTATTCTTCGGTTCGGCACTCACTAACTTCGGTGTGGAGACATTTTTAAAGCACTTCTTAAAAATGACCTACTCCCCGCTTCCTAGAATGTCCAACGAAGGTCTGATAGACCCATTTACAGAGGATTTCTCAGCGTTCGTATTCAAGATTCAGGCCAACATGAACAAGGCACACCGCGACCGAATTGCATTCATGCGTATCTGCTCAGGCAGGTTCGAAGCAGGCATGGAGGTCAACCATGTCCAGGGCGGTAAGAAGGTCAAGCTCTCTCAGCCCCAGCAGCTCATGGCATCCGAGAGAAAGATAATCGATGAAGCGTACGCAGGTGATATCATCGGCGTATTTGACCCGGGAATCTTCTCAATCGGTGACACACTCTGTCTCTCCAACAAGAAATTCCAATATGAAGGTATTCCAACCTTCGCACCTGAACATTTTGCAAGGGTACGCCAGATTGACACCATGAAGCGCAAGCAGTTCATAAAGGGAGTCAACCAGATTGCACAGGAAGGTGCAATTCAGATATTTCAGGAGTTCAACACCGGTATGGAGGAAATCATCGTCGGCGTTGTCGGCGTCCTTCAGTTCGATGTACTTAAGTTCCGTCTTGAGAGCGAGTATGGCGTAGAAATCCGTCTTGAACCGCTTCCTTACGAATATATACGCTGGATTTCACCTGAGAGTACGGTTGACCTCACACGTATTGCCGGCACCTCCGACATGAAGAAGATTAAGGACTTAAAGGACAGACCTCTGCTTCTCTTCGTAAATGAGTGGAGCATCAACATGGTATGTGAACGTAACAAGGGACTTGTGCTTGAGGAATTTGCAAAGAACTAAGCAGATTAATTTCCAATCAAAAAACAGGTTCACATATACCTCTTACATCGGATAATTATTGTCAGGTGTATGGTATATGTGAACCTGTTCTTATTTCACTGCTTTCTCTGCTGTATCAACAGACTCTTTATTCCTCCGAGCCGCCTACATTGCCTGCAGCATCATCGTAGGTGTCAAGGAAATGATGTCTCACTCCATTCTGCTTATACGCGACAATTGTGCTCAGGTTGACATTCTCTACACTCTTAAAAATATTCCCCTCGACAAAAGGATTCGCTTTCTTAAGCTCTGCGATAAGCTTCTTTACCTCAAGCCGCTTAGACTTGCTCTGACCATCCTCGGCACAGGATGAACAGGTGTCCGTGAACTTGCAGGCGCACTGGATGAACTTAAGCTCGTTCGCATCGCGCCATGCCTTTATATCATCCTCACGAATAAGATAGAGCGGTCTTATAAGCTCCATGCCCTCAAAATTCGTGCTGTGAAGCTTAGGCATCATGGTCTGCATCTGGGCACCATAGAGCATTCCCATGAGTATAGTCTCTATAACATCATCGTAATGATGACCAAGCGCAATCTTGTTACACCCAAGCTCCTTCGCCTTGCTGTAGAGGTGGCCACGGCGCATGCGCGCACACAGGTAGCACGGTGATTTCTCCACATTGAATACCGACTCAAATATATCCGATTCAAATATTGTAACCGGGATATTAAGTCTTTTAGCATTGCTCTCAATGAGCTTTCTGTTCTCAGGACTGTAGCCCGGATCCATTATAAGGAACTTCACCTCGAACGGAAACTTATTGTGGCGCTTTAATTCCTGAAAAAGCTTCGCCATGAGCATCGAATCCTTGCCCCCGGAGATACACACTGCGACACAGTCCCCCTCTTTCACAAGCTCATACTCATTTATCGCCTTCGTAAATTTCGACCAGATTGACTTTTTAAAGCGCTTTCTTATGCTCTCCTCAACCTCAGCGGCAAAATCGGCATCGCTCTTTTCTGCACTCATCTTCTTAATGTCCGCCATGAGCCATGCAATATATCCGCCCTTAAGGCTCAGTGCGCCAGTCCCCTGCTCATGTAACGCCTCAGCAAGCTCTAAGCTTGTCTCCCCTCTCTTGCAATACAAAAGAAGCTTCCTTCCGGTATATTCTGCGGCATTTTCGAGCAGCTTCTCACCAGGTATATTCACACTACCCTTAATATTGCCGTACGCAAAGGAAAGCTCATCCCTGACATCAATGAGTTCATAGCCATCCTCCATGTATTTTGAAAGCTCACTTATGTCTATCTCAAGCTCAGGCGTGCTATTTTCCATTGCACCATCAAAAACCATATTATTATCCAAAACTGTCCCACACTCTCTTTCTTCTACCTGTCAAAGCAATGCGCAGCCTGCTGCCATGCACGGCTCCTACTGTTTACATAACAAAAATCAAGGTGCCAAAACAATTTTGACACCTCTCACTCTGAAATATTATTTTATTTGTTTATTCACACTATGTCAATAGGATATTTATAGCTGCCACCCATATCTTCAACCAGCTCCTCATTGTGTGTCTTTTTCTTGGCATGCACCCTACCTGCGCTGTCCGCCTTCATCGCCATGTTGAAAAATACAATTCCTACCACGAAGAATACCGATATCATTCCTACACCCTTGCTCATGCTTCTGGTAATCTGGGTAACCACACCGACAACCGTTGTGCCAAGAAATGCCGCTCCCTTGCCGCAGATATCCATAAGTCCGAAGTACTCTCCTGCCTGTTCAGCCGGAATAATCTTCGCAAAATACGAACGTGAAAGTGCCTGAACACCGCCCTGAAACATTCCGACAAGCATAGATATCGTGAAAAGAATTTTCTTAAATCCTTTCATATCCGCCATAGTGCCGGCCACAGGTCCCATGACCGCCACAATTATTGTCGCAATCGACGCCGCATAGCCCCAGTATGCAAGATAATCTGAATCTGACAGCCCGGCACTGCCCGCAAGATAGTTAAAATACAGCGGCATTATAGTCGAAACCAGCAGCACAAATGCCGAGTTTCCAACATCATACAACACCCAGTTTCTTTCTCCCCTCGTCATCTTCATGCCGGCATACCTCCCTTTACAATGTGACAGCCATCCTGTTCTGCACTGTCGAATACAGTTGACGATTCATTTCCCTTTTTAGCGTCTGTGCTGTATAAAATGTTATCATCATTCTCAGCTATCAGCTTAGAGCCAAAGGTATACCGATAAATCGGATTCCAGTCATCCAGTTCGCTGTACTCATTTATGAGCTGTACCGCAAGCTTCTGAGCCTTTTCATACAGTCCCATAAGCTTTTCGTTGCTGTCCTTGCAGAGCGGATTAGCATTGTAATTCACCATAAGTCCGTGCATTTCCTTATAATTTCCTGAAATCCTGAGCAGCCCATTCACAAGCATTCTCTTAAGTCCTGACGGTGCAAGCAGAAGTCTGTTATACTTTATCATTCCTTCAAGTGCCTGCATAACCTGTTCAGGTGTAGTTCCCTCATAGAAGCAGCTTATAACCTTAGCGTTTCTCATGCTTGGTACGATATGGTCAGTGAGCGAATGTCTTACAGGGTCAAAACCATCCTTCTCCATGAGCATTCTGTCAAACTCAACCTCTATCTCCGCGTGGGACACACCGCTTTTTTCTATCTTCTCATCAATATAGCCATGGCATGTCACGTCAAGCGCAAAATGGCACATAACGCCATACATATATGCAAGGTATGGTGCCTTGTTCTCCTTGTTCTCTATCACCTTCACGGCGTGCTCGAAGAACTCAACTCCAGGCCTGCCATGCATTCCGTATCCAATCCCGTTTATCACATTGGATTTGAGCGGTTTATAATAAAATAAAATATCCGGTCCATGTAACCCAATATCAAACAACTCTCTATGCGCTTCTATAGAATTCTGAAGGGGTCTTGGAAGTGCGCTGAGCACCTCTTTTCCGAATTTATAATGTGCGTATGTTGTTGGCATAAGAAACCTCTCCTTTTTCCGAATTTTCTTGTTAAGATTTATAATTACTCATAT
>ERZ1106951.1908-NODE-1908-length-17355-cov-4.067168_pt1 | contig 17355 bp, 15 predicted proteins | sample MGYA00403676_ERZ1106951 | MGnify/ENA primary metagenome ERZ1106951 (study PRJEB35170, sample SAMEA104062398) | human gut metagenome | biome: human gut; feature: human-associated habitat; material: faeces | place: Denmark | collected 2012-04-23 ...
AATACTCACCCTCGATCAGACGGGAAACCACAACCGTATCGTCAAACTCAAAGAGAATATGGTTCTTGCTGAAGTAAATACGGACATCTTTTTCATTATCCCCATTTAAGATTTTGCTGATCTCACCTAAAGTCTTGCCAGGAACGATCACTTTTATATTTTCATAATGATCTTTTAACTCAACCTTGCGGATAGACATGCGGTGTCCGTCCAGAGAAACCACTTTTAACTCATTGTCCGTCACCTGGAATAACTCACCTGTCATCATCTTATTGCTGTCATTGACAGAAATGGAAAATAACGTCTGGCGGATCACTTCTTTTAAGGTGAACTGAGACAGACAGATGAAATGATCCTTCTCAATAAATGGGAGATAGGAAAACTCATCGCCATTTTTTCCCTGAATGTGGAAAACAGAGTTGTCACAGGTAATGGTGGTATTGTACTTATCATCAGATTCAATGGTGATATCCGATTCACCACCAGATAATTTACGAATGATCTCAGATAATAATTTTGCATCAAGAGCGATCTTACCTTTGGATAAAATCGAACCTTCTACCTTCGTCTCAATACCAAGTTCCATGTCATTGGCCGTTAATTTGATCTGGTTATCGGATGCATCGATTAAGATACATTCTAAGATCGGCATGGTGGTTTTGGATGGAACTGCTTTTAAAACAATATTAATGCCATTTAACAGGTCGTCTTTCTGGAATGTCAGTTTCATAATTGTTGATAACTCCTTTGCTGGAAAATCCAAAATAAATACGTGTATAAAGAAATACTTTCCGTAGCATTCGTAGTAGGGGCTGTGAATTTGTGTAAAACCTGAGAAACCCTTTGAACTGCTTCAAAATCCACTGGGAAAAACCTTGTGGATAACCACCGAAAATCCATGGAACAACTTTTTAATTATCCACAGGAGAAAATCCGGCGAAAAATCCACTGCAGTTATCCACAGTCTGCCAACAGGTTTTCCACAAATTACTGTGGACTGAGCTTTTTCTTCAAAATCTCAATGGTGTTGGCCAGATTTTCGTTGGTCTTTAAGTCCGCTGCGATCTTCTCACGCCCGTGAATAATGGTAGTATGGTCACGTCCGCCAAGGTAACGGCCGATCTCCTGTAAGGAGGCTCCGGTCATACTCTGGCACAGGTACATGACGATCTGCCGTGGATAAACGACTTCTTTATTCCGTTTTTGAGAAGAGATATCCAGAGGGGTGATGCCAAAATGGTCTGCAACCACCTGGATGATCAGCTCTGGCGTCACTTTCCGCTCCGCGTTCGGAGAAATGATATCCTTTAATGCTTCTTCAGCCAGAGCGATGTTGATCTCCTTGTTGTGATCCAGCTTGGAGAGGGCAACGATCTTGGTCAGCGCGCCTTCCAGCTCACGGATGTTGGATTTGATGTTGGTGGCAATGTATTTGATGACTTCATTATCAATATTGTAGCCTTCCATCTCTTCTTTTTTGCGAAGGATCGCCATTCTTGTTTCATAATCAGGAGACTGGATGTCCACGGTCAGACCCCACTCAAAACGGGAACGGAGTCTCTCTTCCAGTGTTTCGATCTCTTTCGGCGGTTTATCGGAGGAGATGATGATCTGCTTTTTGGCTTCATACAGGGTATTAAAGGTATGGAAAAATTCCTCCTGGGTACTTTCCTTACCGATAATAAACTGAATATCGTCGATCAAAAGCACATCGTTGTTACGGTATTTCTCACGGAATTCCGTGGTGGAAATGTTGTTTTTGTTACGGATGGCGTCGATCAGCTCATTGGTAAATTTCTCAGAAGTCACGTATAAAATCTTGGCTTCCGGGTTGTTTTTCAAAATAAAATGGGCGATGGAGTGCATCAGATGGGTTTTTCCAAGTCCCACGCCTCCATAAATAAACAGCGGATTGTAAACCTCGCCTGGGGATTCGGCTACTGCCAGGGCTGCCGCATGGGCTAAGTTATTGTTGGCGCCGACCACGAAAGTATCAAAGGTGTAGCGCGGGTTTAAGTTGGCGTTCTGCAGCGCAGTCTGGCTCACATCGCCAGGAGTATTCTGGATCAGCATTTTTTCCGGTTTTTCTTTTTCCTTGACGTCATCTTCCGTGATGAAATCAAGGGTACAGGCAAAACCGGTGACCTCTTCGATGGAAACCTGCAGAATCAGGCCGTATTTTTTCTGGATGTAGCGCAGCATCTGCGCATCCGGAGCGAGAATCTTCACGACATTTCCATCCACTGCAAAGATCTTCAGCGGGAGAAGCCAGGTATTAAAGGAAACGTCCATGATATCGTGTTCTTCTTTGACATGGAGAAGAATGTTATCCCATTGTTCTTTTAATTGTTCAAGCATAGAGAATCTCCTAACGTGTTTTGAAAAATAGAATCCCATTCGCTGGGTTCTATAAAAAAGAGCCTGATGACCCAATCATATGACTATTCTATAACAGGAAAGAAATTTTTTCAACGAAAATAGCAAAAATCTGTGGATAACTATGTGAAAAACATGTGAATAGGCCGGAAATAGCCAGTCGTCAACATAGATATCCACAAAAATGTGGAAAAACCTATCTTCTGTTATGCACAAAGAGCTGTGCCTTAAAATATAAGGATTTCGGGGACGGGCCTGTGAACGAAATTTTAGTTGTCCAGAGCTTATCCAGACGGTTATCCACAAGTTATCAACATTTTGTGGATAAGTGGAAATAATTGCCCACAACACACAAGAGTGTGTGGAAAGTTGTTCACAGGCAAAAAAATACACGAACTTTTGAAATTTTCCCCTTGACGAAAAGAATTTCCTTCTATATAATTGAAACGATGTTTAGTTTAGAATAGTCTAAATGTACTTATGTAAATAGGTATTAGAATAAAGAGGAGGTGGCCGCGTTATGAAGATGACATTTCAGCCTAAAAAAAGACAGAGATCCAAAGTTCATGGTTTCAGAGCCAGAATGAGCACTCCAGGCGGAAGAAAAGTGTTAGCTGCAAGAAGAGCAAAAGGAAGAGCAAAATTATCCGCTTAATCGGATCGAAAGGGCCACAAGTAATTGTGGCCTTTCTTATTATAAGGAAACAAATGCGGTGGGGATTTTCCCTGATGCAAAACAAAAGGAGGTTCCATGAAACGTTTTCCATCTATTAAAAAGAATAGTGAGTTTCAACAGGTATACCGGAATGGAAAATCCTACGCAAACAAGTTACTGATCATGTATATCAGCCGTTCTGAGCGGCCGGATACCAGAATCGGTATCTCGGTCAGCAAGAAAGTAGGTAACAGCGTGGTGAGACATCACCTGGTACGGCTGGTAAGAGAGAGTTTTCGTTTACACAAGGATGAGATCGAGACTGGACTAGACATCGTAGTAGTTGCCAGACAGATGGCAAAGGAATCAGATTTCAAAAAAATTGAAAGTGCATATTTGCACTTGTGCGGACTGCATAACATTTTAAGAGAATCGAAGTGATGAGGGAATGATTAAAAAAGCAATGATCCTGTGTATCAGGAGCTATCAGATTTTTTTATCTCCATTAAAAGTAAGATATCACTGTATCTACACGCCTACGTGTTCTCAATACGCCATTGAAGCACTGGAAAAGTATGGCGTGGTGAAAGGTTTATGGCTGTCGATCCGGAGGATACTTCGGTGTCATCCGTGGGGCAGGGGCGGTTATGATCCAGTTCCGTAATGACGAGGAGGTAGTTCATTGGATTTATTAGTTCTGACAAAGACGGGGGGCATTTTCGGCCCTATCGCAGAGGTGTTAGGCTGGATTATGGATGCGTTATTCCGTTTTACCAGTGCATTTGGCGTGATGAACATCGGTTTATGTATCATTTTATTCACGCTGGTTATGAAGCTTCTTATGTTTCCGCTGACCTTAAATCAGCAGAAATCCAGTAAACTGATGGCTGTTATGCAGCCGGAGATCCAGGCAATTCAGAAAAAGTATAAAGGTAAAACAGACAATGACTCGATGATGAAGATGAATGTAGAGACAAGAGCTGTCTATGAGAAGTACGGTACTTCCATGACCGGCGGATGTCTGCCGTTACTGATCCAGCTGCCGATCATGCTGGCTCTGTACCAGGTAATCTACAAGATTCCGGCATACGTTGGTTCTGTTCGCCACTATTTTGATTTAATTATCGACAAACTGCCAGCTGGTTTCGCTACGAGCGAAGTATTTACCAACCTGGCTGAGACCCACAAGCTGGCCGGAATGGATTACTCCAACATGGACAAGGTTGTAGATCTCTTATATAAATTAACAGACAAGCAGTGGGGGGATCTGGCAGCAGCATTCCCGGATATTACCAGCGTAGCCACTGCAGGCGGTGAGAATGCGATCCAGGCGATCAACCGTATGCAGCAGTTCTTTGGTATGAACATTGCATACACACCACTGAATGTATTAACGGAGTTTATGAAGGGTGGTTCCGGCATCTCTATTTTCGTAGCTATCACCGCACTTTTAATCCCGATCTTATCTGGTCTGACCCAGTGGTACAGCACCAAGCTGATGACTGCAAACCAGCCAACACAGCAGCAGAGTGCCGGAGAAGGCGGAATGGGAAATGACATGATGAAATCCATGAACGTGACCATGCCGTTGATGTCTGTTGTATTCTGTTTCACGTTCCCGTTAGGTATCGGTCTATACTGGGTAGCCAGCAGTACTTTCCAGGTAATCCAGCAGATCGGTGTGAATGAATATTTAAAGAAGATCAATATTGATGACCTGATCGCGAAAAATGTTGCCAAAGCAAATAAAAAGCGCGAAAAGAAAGGTCTTCCTCCAACAAAGATCACGATGAATGCCAGCGAGACCTTAAAGAAGCTTCAGGAAGAGGAGCAGAAAGAGGAGAAGGTAAGAGAGGCGAAGATTGAGAAAGCTCAGAAGACCATCAAAGAGTCCAATGAGTATTACAATCAGAATGCAAAGCCGGGCAGTCTGGCAGCGAAAGCAAACATGGTTCAGAAGTATAACGAAAAACATAGCAAATAGGAGGGGAAGCTATGGAGATGATTACAGTAACTGCCAAGACTCTGGATGAAGCCATTACCAAGGCGTTGATCCAGCTGGGAACAACCAGTGACAATCTGGAATATACAGTTATTGAAAAGGGAAGCGCAGGTTTTCTGGGGTTTATTGGTAAAAAAGATGTTGTCATTCAGGCAAAGAAGAAAAAGGAAAATGATCTGGATGACATTTTCTCCCTGGATGAGAAGAAAATCGAACCGGTAAAACCGGCAAGAGAGCCTCGGAAAGAGAAACCCAAACAGGAATTCCGCCAGGAGAAACCATGTGTTAAGGCAGAGACGAAACCGGAGGTGAAAGCGCCAAAGGCAGAAACAAAGATGCCAAAAACAGAGCAGCCGAAAGCAGCGCAGGTCGTGGAAGCAGCCCAAGAGCCGGAGAAGAAGGCAGATGCTCCAAAGAAAGTGATCAATGTAGAGGCTTGCGAGAAAGCAGCCGTTGATTTCTTAAAGCAGGTATTTGGCGCTATGAACATGGAAGTGACGATTGAGACTTCTTATGATGCCTCTGAGCGGGAACTGGCTGTTAATATGACAGGCGATGACATGGGCATTCTGATCGGTAAGAGAGGACAGACTCTGGATTCCTTACAGTATTTAGTAAGCCTGGTAGTGAATAAAGAAAGTGATGGCTATTTAAGAGTCAAGCTTGATACCGAAAATTACCGTTCAAGAAGAAAAGAAACGCTGGAGACACTTGCCAGAAACATTGCTTATAAGGTAAAACGGACCAGAAGAAGTGTTTCTTTAGAGCCAATGAATCCTTATGAGAGAAGAATCATCCATGCAGCATTACAGAATGATAAGTATGTAGTGACCAGAAGCGAGGGTGAAGATCCATTCCGTCATGTGGTGATCTCTTTAAAGAGAGAAGCTCGTGAGGGACGGGAATACAGAGGCGGCCGCAATCATGAGAACCGCGAAGGCGGCAGAGGGCCAAGAGAAAAGAAAGAGAACAGCAGTGCAGATCGTGCAGACAATGCAGATAATCAGCAGGCATAGGCAGTGACGGAAAAGTGTACGTTTTGTGCGTACACTTTTCTTTTTCGATTTTTATAGGAGATAGAATATGAAGACAGATACCATAGCGGCGATCGCCACAGCCATGACGAGTTCCGGAATCGGGATCATCCGGATCAGCGGCGGACAGGCATTTGAAGTGATCGAGAAGATTTTTAAGAAAAAAAATGGAGGAAAGATCGATCTGAGCAGATCCCATACCGTCCAGTACGGATATATCTGTGATCAGGACGAGGTGATTGATGAAGTCCTGGTCCTGATCATGAAAGGACCTCACAGCTATACAGCGGAAGACACAGTGGAGATCGACTGTCATGGTGGTGTTCTGATGATGAAAAAAATCCTGGAGACTGTGATCCAATATGGAGCAAGACCAGCAGAGCCGGGAGAATTTACGAAACGGGCGTTTTTAAATGGGCGGATCGATCTGTCCCAGGCAGAAGCGGTCATCGATGTGATCAACGCCCAGAATGAGTATGCGTTAAAAAGCTCTGTCAGCCAGTTAAAGGGCAAAATGTCGGAGAAGGTCAAGGCATTAAGAGAAAAGATCATCTATGAGATCGCTTATATTGAATCGGCTTTAGATGATCCGGAACACATTTCCTTAGACGGATATGGGGAGGAACTGGCGAAGAAATTAGAGCCAATGGTGAAGGAATTAGAGCGTCTGATCGCTTCAGCGGATAACGGGAAGGTCATGTCGGAAGGTGTGAAAACGGTTATTTTAGGAAAGCCAAACGCGGGAAAATCTTCTCTGATGAATGTGCTGGTTGGTGAGGAACGTGCCATTGTCACGGATATTGCGGGAACCACCAGGGATACGCTGGAAGAGCACATCCGCCTGCGTGGTATCAGCTTGAATGTAGTGGATACGGCGGGAATCCGCGACACAGAGGATGTGGTGGAGAAGATCGGTGTAACGAAGGCCAGGACGGCGGCAGAGGACGCAGATCTGATCATTTACGTGGTGGACGCATCTGTTCCACTGGATGAAAATGACCGGGATATTATAGAAATGATCCGAAACCGGAAAACGGTGGTTCTGTTAAACAAGACGGATCTGGAGCAGGTGGTGTCTGTGGAAGAGCTGGAGAAACAGACAGGCCATCGGGTGATTCCGGTGTCCGCCAAGGAGGAGACTGGAATTGAAGAGCTGGAGAAAGAGATCCAGTCCATGTTCTATCAGGGAGACATTGATTTTAACGATGAGGTATATGTGACTAATATCCGCCACAAAACAGCATTGACAGAAAGCCTTTCCAGCCTTAAACTGGTTCAGAAAAGTATTGAAGACGGAATGCCGGAAGATTTTTATTCCATTGATCTGATGAACGCATATGAGCAGCTGGGAACCATCATTGGCGAGGCTGTGGAGGATGATCTGGTCAATGAGATCTTCAGCAAGTTCTGTATGGGTAAATAATTGTTTGGTAGATCTGCGCATGGAGTTGCGCTGACCGTAAGAAAGAGGATAACAAATGCCATATTTAGAGGAAAATTATGATGCTGTAGTAGTTGGTGCAGGACATGCAGGCTGTGAAGCGGCTCTTGCCTGCGCCAGATTGGGACTGGAGACCATTATGTTTACGGTCAGCGTGGACAGCATTGCCCTGATGCCGTGTAACCCTAACGTAGGCGGCAGCTCCAAGGGGCATCTGGTAAGAGAGCTGGATGCTTTAGGCGGCGAGATGGGAAAAAATATTGATAAAACCTTTATTCAGTCAAAGATGTTAAACGAGTCCAAGGGACCTGCAGTACATTCCCTGCGGGCCCAGGCAGACAAACAGAATTATTCCAGGGAAATGAGAAAGACCCTGGAAAATACGGACCATCTGACCATCCGCCAGGCGGAGGTTTCAGAGCTGGTGGTAGAAGATGGCGTGATCAAGGGCGTTAAGACATTTTCAGGCGCTGTATATCACTGTAAAGCCGTGGTTCTGGCAACGGGAACCTATCTGAATGCCAGATGTATCTATGGTGATGTGAGCAATGCCACAGGACCGAATGGACTGCAGGCAGCAACGCATCTGACAGATTCTTTAAAGGCAAATGGCGTGGAAATGTTCCGGTTTAAGACGGGAACGCCTGCGAGAGCTGATAAGAGAAGTATTGATTTTACTAAAATGGAAGAGCAGTTTGGTGATAAGAAGGTGGTCCCGTTTTCATTTTCTACAGATCCGGCTTCCGTTCAGAAGGAGCAGGTGTCCTGCTGGCTGACTTACACCAATGAAAAGACCCATGAGATCATCCGCGCAAATCTGGACCGGTCTCCATTATTTTCCGGTTCCATTAAAGGTACCGGACCAAGATACTGTCCGTCCATCGAGGACAAGGTGGTGAAATTCCCAGATAAAGAACGTCATCAGGTATTTATTGAACCAGAGGGACTTTACACCAATGAGATGTATCTGGGCGGTATGTCCAGTTCTCTGCCGGAGGATGTCCAGTATGCCATGTACCGGACAGTTCCAGGTCTTGAGAACGTGCGGATCGTGAGAAATGCGTATGCCATTGAGTATGACTGCATTAATTCCAGACAGTTGAAGGCAACGCTGGAGTTTAAGGCGATTTCCGGTCTGTTTAGTGGCGGACAGTTTAACGGAAGCTCCGGTTATGAGGAGGCAGCTGTCCAGGGATTTATGGCAGGTGTCAATGCGGCCATGAAGGTGCTGGGAAGAGAGCCGTTTGTGCTGGATCGTTCCCAGGCATATATCGGCGTGCTGATCGATGATCTGGTGACCAAGGAGAATCATGAGCCGTACCGGATGATGACCTCCAGGGCGGAGTACCGTCTGTTATTGAGACAGGATAACGCAGATCTGCGCCTGCGTGCTATCGGCCATGAGATTGGTCTGGTAAGCGATGCGGAGTATGAGAAGGTACTGAAGAAAGAGCGGGATATCGAGGAAGAGATCGAGCGTTTGGAGCATACCAATGTAGGTTCTACGGAAGAGGTCCAGACATTTCTGGAGAGTCATGGCAGCACACCATTAAAGAGTGGCGCCAGTCTGGCGGAACTGATCAAGAGACCAGAGCTAGATTATTTTATGTTAACCAAATTAGATAAGAATCGTCCGGAGCTTCCAGAAGATACTCAGGAACAGGTTAACATAAATCTAAAATATGAGGGCTATATCCGTCGCCAGAAACAGCAGGTGGCCCAGTTTAAGAAGCTGGAGAAGAGAAAACTGGATGTGAATTTTGATTATTCAGAGGTCAAAGGGCTGAGAAAAGAGGCGATCCAGAAGCTGAATCTGTTTAAACCAATGTCCATTGGACAGGCGTCCAGAATCTCTGGCGTGTCTCCGGCAGATATTTCGGTACTGCTGGTTTATTTGGAGCAGATAAGATATCATCATGATCATGAATAATCAGGCGTGTGCGCCGGAAGGGAAAATTTGATGGAGAAACAGTTTGCACAGTGGATGGAAGAAGAGTGCAGCCAGATCGGCGTGACGCTGAGTGAAAAGCAGATGGAACAGTTCTTTCAATATTATGAGATGCTGATCCAGTGGAATGAAGTGATGAATCTGACTGCCATCACAGAGATGGATCAGGTAGTGACGAAGCATTTCGTGGACAGTATGTCTCTGGTGAAGGCGGTTTCAGAGCTTGGAAGTAAAGAAATCCGGATCATGGATCTGGGAACAGGAGCCGGTTTTCCGGGAATTCCATTAAAAATCGCATTTCCAAATCTAAAATTGACGCTGTTAGATTCTTTGAATAAAAGGGTAAAGTTTTTAAATGAAGTGATCGGCACCCTGGGACTGGAGAAGGTCGAGGCGGTTCATGGAAGGGCTGAGGACTTTGGAAGAAATCCAGAGTACCGTGGTCAGTTTGATCTGTGCGTATCCAGAGCAGTGGCCAATCTGGCAACACTATCAGAGTATTGTATGCCGTTCGTAAAAGTAGGAGGCGCATTTATTCCTTATAAGTCAGGAAAGGTGGAAGAGGAGCTGAATCAGGCCAGAGGTGCTGTGAAGCTGCTGGGTGGCAAGATTGAGAATGCAGTGTCTTTTGAGCTTCCGAAGACAGAGGGAGAGCGGACGCTGGTGGTGATCCGGAAGGTTGAGGCTACGGCGAAGAAGTATCCAAGGAAGGCAGGTATGCCTGGAAAAGAACCGTTAAAGTAAGGAGTAAAACAGGTGGCTGTCAGGTTGTGGACAGACATATGAAGCAGGAGTGGCGCAGTACGAGGCTTGATGGATGAAAGATGATAACAAAAAAGGAGAATGTTTCACGTGAAACATTCTCCTTTTTTGTGTGCGTCCGGCGGCACCCGTTTGCGCACCCCTTTTTTAACTGTTCATGTTCCGCATCGTCCGGGTAAGTGTAAAGAGGTTAAAAACCGAAGTACATCTGGATCGTGTGGAGAAGCTGAGCAGGCTTTTCCAATTGAGGGAGAAACTTGGTCTTAGGGATCAGGGTGTACTCGATAGCCGGGTTGTGGAGGGTATATTCTTTCAAAATATCAGATTCCTGGTCAAAATCTTCTCCACCTACTAAGTAAATACTGTTGTCGATCCGTTTCAGGGCATTTGTGATATTGCAGTTGGTGTAACCGCAGTGAACGCTGGCATAGATGGATTTGGCGGAGGCACCTAAGTGGGCAGCCTCATGGTATGCAGTGAGATCGGTATCCTTTACTGCAAATGGGTTGCTAAAATATCTGCGGCGGAAACGTTCCAGCAGAAAATGGCGGCTGAAGGCGATATTATGGATCAGTGTGCCGATCACCGGGAAATCCAGGAAGGACTTATAGATCTTTGCGTATTTTCCTGGAAGATGGCTGCAGGCAGAAATGCTCTGTGGATTGATCAGTAGCAGGCGGTTAAATAGTTCCGGGTTATGGTCGCAGGCCATGATCACAAAAGTCCCGGAGTTACCGGTGGTGATCACATCAGTCCGGTGTCCGATCTCAGATTTGATAAAGTCAGAAATCAACTGGACAAACAGATAGTTGGTGTAGGTCAGATCTGGCTTCTCGGAGCGTCCGCAGCCAAGAAGGTCGATGGTATAAACTGTAAAGTGAGCGGAGAGGGTAGAGCTTATATGGGACCATTGATAACCGCTGGAAGCCGGAGAAATATCATGGATCAGAAGCAGTGGATGTCCGCTTCCACATTTGGTATAATGAATATCTCCCAGTCTCCAGTGATAACAGAGAGACTCCGGTTCGTCCAGCACGTGTCTTGCTGTGGCGGATAGTTTGAGACACTGATTGATCAAGGCGATGGATGCGATCGCACTGGCGGATAAGAGGGTAGTAGTGATAAGTTTATTTTTTGTTGTCATGAAATTCCTCCTATTAAAATAGAAAACAGAGTAACTGCTCTGTAAGTGCGCAGACCTACGGAACAGTTACAATTGGATAAGCTTATTATAATACATTGGTATGATCAAGGCAACGATAAAGCTGCTTAAATAATTCTTAAATGTTTCACGTGAAACAAAAATTTGGTGTTTTTATAAAAGACCATAGGAAAAGATAAAAAAATGTGTTATACTAAGTTTTTGAGAGTGCTATGTGCCAGTGACACATGTTTAGCACCAACCGAAGCAGCGCGGAGATGCGGGAGCACGCAGTGCAGAGCAATCCGGTATCAGAGAGGTCAAAAGCTTTTGACCCTAACAACAATTTTAATATTTATCTCAGTCGAGAAGACTCCCACCTCTTCAGGTGGTGAGTAATAACAAATGATTCTCAGTGGGAGGTGGGTCTCCGACTGAGATAAACGCTCCGCGAGGATGCGCAGTGATTCTGTAAAGAATATGTCAGCTTACGCTGACCAGAATCACACGCCAAGTTTCACGGACGTTTGACTTGAAGAAAACGAAAAACATATGAGAAAACGCTGATTTGCGTAAAACAATTCGGGAACATGGAAATAGAAAGGACTAGTTATGGGAAGAATAATAGCGATTGCAAATCAGAAGGGCGGAGTAGGTAAGACAACAACTGCCATCAATTTGTCCGCATGTCTGGCTGAGGCAGGACAGAAAGTTCTACTGGTAGATTTTGACCCACAGGGCAATGCGACCAGCGGAGTGGGACTTGATAAGAATGCTCCTGGTGATACCGTTTATGAACTAATGGTAGGCGAGTGCCAGATGGAGGATTGTCTTGCAAAAGATGTACAGGAAAATCTGGATCTTCTTCCGTCTAATGTAGATCTGGCTGGAGCAGAAATCGAATTGCTGGATTTTGAGAATAAAGAGTCGTTATTAAAACAGCATTTAGAAGAAATTGAAGACAATTATGATTACGTTCTGATTGATTGTCCGCCTTCTTTAAATTTACTGACGATCAATGCATTGACTGCAGCACAGACCGTATTGATCCCCATCCAGTGTGAATATTATGCATTGGAGGGATTGAATCAGGTATTAAAAACGGTCAGTCTGGTGAAAAAGAAATTAAATCCGCAGCTTGAGACGGAAGGCGTCGTATTTACCATGTATGATGCCAGGACAAATCTTTCCCTTCAGGTTGTAGAGAGCGTAAAAAGCAATTTAAATCAAAATATTTATAAGACAATTATTCCGAGAAATGTCCGTCTGGCAGAGGCACCAAGCCATGGAATGCCGATCAACCTGTATGATTCCAGATCGACAGGTGCAGAGAGTTATCGTCTGTTGGCAGCGGAAGTAATGAGCAGGGGAGAGGAAATCTGATGGCAAGGAAAACAGGATTAGGAAGAGGATTGGGTGCAATATTTGGCACTGACGTAGTGGAGAGCGTAGAGGAAAGTCTGCATCAGCCGGAAAAAAAAGAAGAAAATCATGTTTCACGTGAAACATCCGGACGTAAAACGGTACATACAGTCGGGCAGACTGTTCATAAGAAGCATGAAAATGCCGGAAATGCGTTATCAACTGGACAGGCAGTAAACACTGCGAAAACGGAAAAAAAAATGACTACAGCAGATAAGAAAGCGGCAGAACAGGAAGAAAGCGGAAAAGAATTTATGATGAAGCTTTCTTTGATCGAGCCTAATGAGGAGCAGCCTCGTAAAGATTTCAATGAGGAACTGATCGGCGAACTGGCAGATTCTATTAAGAAATATGGAGTGCTGCAGCCACTTCTGGTACAGAAAAAAGGCGAGCATTATGAGATCATTGCCGGTGAACGGCGCTGGCGTGCAGCAAAAGTGGCTGGTTTAAAGGAAGTTCCGGTGGTGATCCGGGAATACAGCAAGCAGCAGGCCATGGAAATCGCCCTGATTGAAAATGTGCAGAGAGCAGATTTAAATCCGATCGAGGAGGCGATCGCTTATCAGCAGTTGATGGATGAGTTTGATCTGACCCAGGAAGAAATTGCAGAGCGGGTATCGAAGAGTCGTGTGACCGTAACCAATAGCATCCGTCTGTTAAAGCTGGATCGCCGGGTTCAGGAGATGCTGATCCAGGGACAGTTGACCAGTGGACACGCAAGAGCTCTTCTTGGTCTGGAGGACGGAGAACAACAGTATCAGGTGGCATTGAAGATAGTTGGCGAACATCTGAGTGTCCGTGAAGTCGAAAAACTGGTCAAAGCGCTTACGAAACCGAAAAAACCAGAAAAAGAAAAGGAAGAGGAACGCGATCTGAGTTTCATTTTTCATGATCTGGAAGAACGCATGAAACAGGTAATGGGAACGAAGGTTGTCATTAATAAACGGGATAAGAATAAAGGAAAGGTAGAAATCGAATATTATTCTGAGGCGGAACTGGAGCGGATTGTGGAATTGATTGAATCCATTCGTCAGTAAAACCATATCGCTGTAAAAGTGTGAAACAGTCATTGAACTGATGTAATGTCTGCGGGGGAAAGACAATATTGATGAGGAGATAAAATGAATAGTATGTTAAACAACTGGCCGATCGATCCGGCTGTCGTTATTATCGCATTGGGAGTCATCACTTTGCTTCTGCTGATCATGACGGTAATCTGCATTATGCAGACCAGCCGTTTATACCGCAGATATGATTATTTTATGCGGGGAAAAGACGCAGAATCCATGGAAGAGATTATTCTGAATCTGTCCGATGAAATTAAAGAATTAAAATCCCAGGATCGTGCAAACAAAGATGTGATGCGGACATTGTCGAAAAATGTCAAAGGATCTTATCAGAAATTTGGCATGGTGAAATATAATGCATTTAAGGGAATGGGTGGAAACTTAAGCTTTGCATTTGCCATGCTGGATCAGAACAACACTGGTTTTATTTTAAATTCTGTCCATAGCAGAGAGGGCTGTTATCTCTATATTAAAGATATTGAAAAGGGAGAAACAGAAACACTCCTTGGAAGCGAGGAAAAAGAAGCGCTGGAGCGGGCATTAGGATATTAAGCCTGCCCCAACGCTTTCTTTTATTAAAAAATGCAGACATGCGATAAAAAGACGAGCGAATAAAACCTTATAAAAGAAAGTAAAAATCTAACAATATTAATTTTTAAATGAAAAATGGGCATAAAACCTTATAAAACAAAATAGTTCCATATAATTATTTGTTGACGTTAACACGTTAACTTGCTATAATTAAGAGCGAAATTAACAATCCAAAGTTTTGAAGCGGATATAATCGAAAAATGAGGAGGAAGTTCAACATGTCATATGTAGATGAGATTTACGCAAAAGTAGTGGAACAGAACCCAGGTGAGGCAGAGTTCCATCAGGCTGTAAAAGAAGTATTAGATTCTCTTAGACTGGTTATTGATGCAAATGAGGAGAAATACAGAAGTGTTTCTTTATTAGAGAGACTGGTAGAGCCAGAGAGAATCATTTCCTTCCGTGTTCCGTGGGTAGATGATAAGGGTAACGTTCAGGTAAATAAAGGATATCGTGTACAGTTCAACAGTGCGATCGGACCTTACAAGGGTGGTTTAAGACTTCATCCATCTGTAAACCAGGGTATTTTAAAATTCTTAGGCTTTGAGCAGGTATTCAAAAACTCCTTAACCGGTCTGCCAATCGGCGGTGGTAAAGGTGGTTCTAACTTTGATCCAAAAGGCAAATCTGACCGTGAGGTTATGGCATTCTGCCAGAGCTTTATGACAGAGCTTTACAAATATATCGGCGCTGATCAGGATGTTCCTGCAGGTGATATCGGTGTAGGCGGAAGAGAGATCGGTTTTCTGTATGGTCAGTACAAGAGACTGACTGGTCTGTATGAGGGCGTTTTAACTGGTAAAGGCCTGACCTATGGTGGTTCTTTAGCACGTACCCAGGCAACTGGATATGGCCTGATCTATATCCTGGATGAGATGTTAAAGCACAACAATAAAGAGCTGGCTGGCAAAACCGTTCTGATCTCCGGTTCCGGTAACGTTGCAATCTATGCAACAGAAAAAGCTCAGCAGTTAGGCGCGAAGGTTGTTGCTATGAGCGACTCTAATGGTTATGTATATGATAAAGATGGAATCAAACTGGATGTTGTAAAACAGATCAAAGAGGTTCGCCGTGGCAGAATCAAAGAGTATGTGGCTGAGGTTCCAACTGCTGTTTATACAGAGGGCAAGGGAATCTGGACTGTTCCATGTGATATTGCTCTTCCATGTGCAACTCAGAACGAGTTAAACTTAGAGGATGCAAAGGCTCTGAAAGCAAATGGCTGCTTCTGCGTAGCAGAGGGCGCGAACATGCCATCCACCAGAGAAGCAACTGATTTCTTCTTAGAGAACGGTATGCTGTTTATGCCAGGCAAAGCTGCAAATGCAGGTGGTGTAGCAACATCTGCACTGGAGATGAGTCAGAACAGCCAGAGACTTTCCTGGACATTTGAGGAAGTTGATGCAAAACTGAAAGATATTATGGTTAATATCTACGCAAAGGTATCCGATGCAGCAGAGCGTTATGGTGTTGCTGGCAACTATGTGGCTGGCGCAAATATCGCCGGTTTCGAGAAAGTTGCAGAGGCTATGATCGCTCAGGGTATTGTATAAGATGTTTCACGTGAAACATTAGAAAAAAGACTGCAGATTGCGGATTGCATTGTCCGGAAGAATCAGTTATAATAAGGAAACGAGAATGGGGCGGAGAAAATTCTTCGCTCCATTTGTTATAACAATAAGGGAAATGACAGTTGTGCTTGTACAGACTGACATTTGTTGAACGCGAATCAGAACGGAATGCAGGAGAGTATTTCGTCTCTGTCATAGCGGCAATCTTGAAACAGAGAAGGTGAGTTTATGCATAAGTTTTTGCGGACAGTTGGATTTAGCAATTACAAGAAGAAACATGACATAGAAAAGCTATTACAGGATCTGATCGATCAGGTAGATCCATCGCAGATCCATAAAATACAGATTGACGAAGAAACGAATCTCTGCCAGGTTCGTGCAGAGATGGCTCATGATATGGGGCTGGATATCTATGGGGAAATGGATGAGTTTGGTGTTGTGCGGCCAGAGTATTATGTGCCATATATGCTGAGCCATGACAGCTCCTCCACAGCAGACTGTTCCATTCAAAGACATACAGACAGGGAGACTTTTGCCGGTTTATTGGATGAAAACCGAGTAGGAATTTCTTTAATCTTTTACATGGAAAACGCTATGGAATACCGGGAAAAACGGATGAATAAGGAAAATCTGGATGTTGATCATGTGAATCTGATGGGACTTTCCAGTGGGGGTAAAATTCTGCTGCCGATCAAAAAGACGGCAAAGCAGGTGCAGATGGCGAAAGTGGCATTAAAAGAGCGTGTAGATTTAATCGAGGCTGCAAAAAACGGCGATGAAGACGCCATGGAGACTTTGACCGTAGATGACATTGATATGTATTCCCAGATCACCAGAAGAGTCCAGAAAGAGGACATTTATTCCATCGTAGATTCCAGTTTTATGCCGTGTGGGATTGAATGCGACCAGTATGCCGTGATTGGGGATATTTTGAGTGTAGAAAAAAAGATCAATTCTTTTACGAAAGAGGAAGTATATGATCTGAAGCTGGAATGCAATGATGTGATTTTTCATGTAGGCGTTAACGGGAAAGATCTGATCGGAGTACCAGAACCAGGACGGCGTTTCAAAGGGAAAATCTGGATGATGGGGACTGTAAAATTTACCGAAAAATTTAAATCTGAACATAAGCCAACCCTTGACGAAATGTTATAAATTTCATATAATAGATGTGTTATGAATCGATTTCATTATCTCCGTAGCTTAGTTTTGTAGGATAGATTCATAAAGTTGGTTGCCGTGACCGAAAAGGCTGAAAAAGCCAGGAAATACGGCATTTGTTCCCATAGTTAAATGGATATAACAAGCGCCTCCTAAGAGAAAGCCGAGGCATTCCCCAAAGGGA
>ERZ1106951.1912-NODE-1912-length-17328-cov-4.902565_pt1 | contig 17328 bp, 19 predicted proteins | sample MGYA00403676_ERZ1106951 | MGnify/ENA primary metagenome ERZ1106951 (study PRJEB35170, sample SAMEA104062398) | human gut metagenome | biome: human gut; feature: human-associated habitat; material: faeces | place: Denmark | collected 2012-04-23 ...
TGGTCCCTCTATCTTTTCGATATTTGCTTCCGCTGTGAGCGGCGTCACTGACGCTATATCTCTAGCATACGGACTTTTGTCCTTGTAAAACAATATCATACCATGATAGCAGATGGTGAATCAAGAGGGATCTGCGTCAAAACCGCATACAAAAACCGCCTTTTTGTACGTACTGACCGTTGTTTGACCACGATGGAGCCATCTTGCTCACAAAAAAGAGCAGTTTTGAGATTTCTGTCTCAAAACTGCTCTGAAGGGACGGTATTTTGAATGTTACGCCTTTCTCCTCTTGGTAAACAGCGGTCCCCTTTTGGGGAGGAAGATGTCCGAAGCCGGACGATCTTGAAAGGCTGTTTGCGCCGGGGCAAGTCATTCCGCCTTCATGATGACCTTCAGCCGGTGGACGATCTGACAGGTTTTCAATTCCTCCAGATCAATGACGGCGATGCCCAGCTGGGCGGCCCGGTGGCGGGCGGCGGCGTTGCAGACCTCCGTGGTGACGATGGCCGCCTTGGCGCCCTTGCCGCCGAAGCGGTCCCGGAGGATGGCCAGCTCGTTCAGGGCCTCCGTCTTGATGTCGCAGGCCTTGCAGCTTAAAAACAGGGGGATCACGCCCCGGGCGGCCATGACGTCGATCTCGTTGGAGACGCTGCCGTGGCCCAGTACCTCATCCCACCGCACCACGGCGCTGCTGATAATGTCATGGAAAATGGCGGAATCCACGCAGGCCTTGTAGGCATACAATTCCAGCGCGCTGCCCACGTCCCGCAGCCACGCCCGGGTGTTCAGATCCCGGAATCGGAAGGATACCTGCTGACCGGGGACGATCTCCAGATCCTGAATAAAGCCGATACGGGCCAGTTCCCGCAGCGCGTCCTCGTTGGCGGTGTTGCGGGAGCCCCGCTCGCCCTTTACGGTGTAGCCTCCCTGTACGGACAGGGGCGGGGTCTGGCCATATTCCGAGGGGGAGATCCGCTGGATGTAGGAGATGATATTGGGCCAGTCCCGGCGGAATTGGAGGAAGCAGTCGAAAAACGGGTCGAAGTCCGAAAGGTATTGGGACAGGATCTGATTGTCCACCCGTCCGGGCAGCAGCGTGCCGCCGGCCATGAGGAAGAAGTCCTCGATGGAATAGGTCAGGCCGCAGGGCAGCTCATCCGCGAAAGCCGCGCCGGAAATGTCATAAAAGCGGTTTTTCTTCCGGGAATAGGTGAAGGCGGGCACGCCCTTTTTTGCCGCGAACATCCCTGCCGCGAAGAGGGCCGCGTCACTGCCGCCGGTGACGTCGATGGCGCAGTCCGGGAACCGTTCCCCGATGGTAAACAGCTGCCGCAGGATGCGGTCTGCCTTGAAGAGGCTGGTCTCCACGAAGATCAGCTCCGGCTCCCAGCCCCGCCGCCGGAAAAAGGCGGCCAGAGTCTCCTGCCGGGTGCGATCCTGGGCGATCTCACCGGGGCAGAGGTAGACGATGCGCCGGGGGCGGAACATATCCGGCGCCAGAATATTCTCGATGGCTCGTTCATCATACAGTTCGATCAGGGTGTTCATGTGCCGTCCGCCTTCCTTTGTTTTTCCCCATTATATTGCGTTCCGGCGGAGAACACAATAGACAACCCGCCCGACTTGTCGGAAAAGGGATGCTGAATTCAGAAAAAACAGCACCGCCGAAGCGGCGCTGGTTAAGGGCGAAGCAGGGGGGATCACTCCTCCGTGCGGTCCGGCAGGGGGACCTCCGGCATCAGCTCCCGGCTGACCACGGTGAGGATCTCCTCCAGCTTGCCGCAGTCCTCCGGGGAGAAGCGGGCCATGATGCGGTCCATGACCTCCGACATATAGTTGGAGGAGATGTTGTAGTAATCGATATACTTCTGGGTGACCTCCAGATGGAACTCCCGGCGGTCCGAGGGGGACTGGATCTTGCGGATGTAGCCCTTTTTCACCAGACTGTTCACCTTATAGGCGGCGTTGGGAGGGGAGATGCACATGAAGGTGGCGAACTCGTTCACCGTAGGCCGCCCCAGCGCCATGATGCTCTCCATGCAGAAGGTCTCCACCGTGGTGAGACTGGCTTCCCGGTCCTGAAACCGGCGGAAGATCTCCTGATAAAAGTGAAGCTTGAATTTGGTGTATACTTCGTTAAAAGCCTGATGCAGCATGACGCTTCCCCTTCCCGCGGAATGAAAAAATCTAAGCTTAGTATACCAATCCTGACGGAAAAAGGCAAGCCGTCACCGGATGGCGGGGGACAGTTTTCCCATACAGGCCGCTGTGGGTGTTTTCAGCCTTTGTCCAGAACCCGCAGTCGGGGAAGAATATGATGTGGAACCACAAACTCGCGCTCCATATCGCTGACACCTCATGGGGTGAAATCCGCCGACAGCTTACCTGCAAAACCGACTGGTATGGAAAGGAACTCGTTGTTATCGACAGGTTCTTCCCGTCCAGTCAGACTTGCGGTTACTGTGGTTACCGCAATAAGGAGGCCAAAGACCTCAGCGTTCGGCTCTGGAAGTGCCCGGAATGCGGGGCGCTCCATGACCGCGACATCAATGCGGCACAGAATATTCTCAAAGAAGGGCTCAGGAAACGGACACTCGCTGCCTGATACAGCTCTCTCGTACACACGGTAGGGCGGGACAAGCCAGAACCTATCCGCTTGGGGAGACCATGTAAGACCCCGCTTGTGCAGGCTACGGCCGCTGAACCAAGAATCCCCTGACTTCAGTCATGGGGAGTGTCAAGGGGTAACTTCTCCCAACAGAATGCGGATATAGTCCTGCCGGGCGTTGATGATACGGCCAACAGAAACAGTTTCCGTTTCAATGCGGTAGAGGGCAATATAGCTTTCCACCACCAGCATCCGCAGATCGGTTTCATAGCCGGTCTTTGCTCCAATGGAAACGCCCATTTCAGGAAACTGCTTGAGCTGGGCACAGCCATCGAGGATGGCTTTTGTGATCCGACTGGCAGCGGTGGGGTTGTGAAGCTCACTTTTGATATACCGTTTGATCTCCTGGAGGTCGCATAGCGACTCCGGCGTATATCTTAGCTTCATTCCGTTACCCCAAGGGTGCGGTAAGCATCTTCCTCAGATACCCAGCCATCCTTTTCAGCGGATTCCCAACCTTTTTCCGCTTCATCCAACAGGCGGCGCATGGCTTTTGCCTTCATATATTCCGCATTCTCAGGCGAAGCAAGAAATGGCAGGCCCTCCATGTTTAGGGATTGCTGAATGAAGATATTAACGGCATCGGTAAAGGAAAGGCCCTGGCGGGCGTAAATCTCCTCCACACGCTGTTTGACTTCTGGATTGATCCGCATTTGAAAGGTTGCGGTCTTAGGTGCAGATGTGACATTGATCGTGCTCATAACATTCACCTCAATCTCAGTATATACCAAAAATCAGAAATGTCAATACAACGTCATTACAATTTGGGGCGAGGGGGACTTGGACAACAACTGGATCGTAGAAAATCTGACCAACGCCTTTGGCGTTTGGACCAGTAAAATGACGGAAATGTGGTCGCTGCTGACGGAATCGCCCCAGACCTTCAAGGGCGGCACCATCTGGCAGACCAGCCACATTTTTTCATCCATTAAAAAATTGCGTTGTTGAAGTTTTTACTTCCGCATACTAAAATGATGGTAAGCCCCTGTTCTTTTTTGAGAGCAATCAAACCTATAAAGACGCATCAGCAACGTTTGATCTTTTTATTAGCCCGGTTTTGTGCTATGGTAGATATACCACAAGAAATGTTTCGACCGGGATGAACGCTGAACATAGAAAGCGGAGGTGCTGTATATGTCATACCCGAAGCCATTGTCCGAGAAATCACTGAAACGGCTGTATACACAGGCTAGGTTATCGACAGAGGCGTGCGATTTTCTCCATTCGCTATTTGCCGCCTGCGCAAATCTGTATGGAGCCATCGCCCTGCGCGATGTGTGGTCGGTTTATCGGGAGTTAAAAAGCGAAGCGCCCCGTATTCGCCGACAGGATCTCGTTGCTTTTTCCGCCATCGTCCGCCGGGAGGTGCAGCCCTATCGGGTATATGAGATCGAGGAATTGTACATAGAAGAGCCTCACAACGATCTGGATCGGCACATCGTATCGAAGGAACTGATTGGCACCGGTTATGGCAAGATGTTTTCCTTCTATGCGTTGATGGAAGGACTCGGCGATCATCCGTACTGTGTTCCTGACAATTTCCTCTCTTATGCGGCACCGTCCGCATCGGCAGAGGAAAAATCACTGGCGGATTTCATCGGAAATCTGGAATCTACCGCAGAGGAATGTGCGCCAAGACAGCGCAAAGCGTATCCCAACGAAAATCGCGGGAAGAAGCTGGGGACGTTTTCGTTCCTCAATTTGAGCGAGCGGTTTGATCTGGAGTATTATAAAAAAGTCCCTGCCACATATTCCGCTCTGCTGGAAGAATACAGCGGTACAGAAGCGGAAAAAATCATGCGTCAGCATAGATGGGATGAAAATATTGGCCGTCTGCACACAACGGAAATCATTCAAAACCTGGAAAATGAACTGCATGAGGTAGGCGTCCGCCTGACGGAAAAGCAGCAAGATACGCTTATGCGGCTCATCGTGCAGTATCACAATGGAAGCCGCTTGTGGTGTCTGCGCGGTTGGAAGCCAAATGAACTGGCAGATATGCACGGCAATTCCGGCGTTCCAAGCATCTCCTTCGGTCCAGGTCTTCAGCAAGCCTTTGCTGACGGAATAATGGACAAGGGTGATCTCGTTCGCAAAATACAGGAGCTGGGATGGAAGGTGATGGAATGAGTGCCACGGATAAAATCAAGGAAACGGACTGGAGACTTTTCAGATCCCGTCTCCCAATTTGGCAGGAAGCCTATATTGAGCGGCTGAACCGCGAATATATCGCTCTGCTCTCAGGGACCGGGCCAGCATCCGAGAAGTTCTGGGAGCTGGAAAGACGCATGCGCGAGGACAAAAGGCGGGGCGGCGTGGTGATGCGCATGAGCCGCAGCAATATGGAACTGGACCTATTGAGCCTGCTGTCTGATGGCGTGATCTCCACTGCAGAGCTCGATGGGTTCAGCGAGGAACTGCGGGAAAAGCTGGCCCTTGTACTGCGGGATCATAGGGAATGGGATCATGGCGACAGTTGAGCAAGCGCTTGCCCGTCTGCAAAGATCCGCCTTCCGCGCGAAGTTCCATTTGAGCGAACAGGACAGGCAGTACATAGCGGACAAGGGTATGGAGACCATTCAGCGCCACGCTGCCGACTTCATCCGAACGCGGCTTGCACCGGCAAGCATCCCCAATGACGGCAAGCAGACGCCGATGCGCGGGCATCCGGTGTTTATCGCCCAGCACGCCTGCGCCTGCTGCTGCCGTGGATGCCTGCATAAGTGGTATCACGTCCCGGTAGGACGGGAGCTGACGGAGAATGAGCAGGAGCGCATCGTGAAACTGCTGATGGCATGGATCGAGCGGCAGCTTGACTGCGATATGAAGTGAGAAGGGGAGGCTGCGGGAATGTGCCCGTGCCGGTTGGAGCGGGTTTCCTGACCTCTTGACGCTTCCGTTTCTGCTATGATCGCATACGAGCTGATTTTCGGCGCTGCCGCGTTCGCCGGTCTGTGCGCTGGGGTTTCCGACCTTTTTTTCCACATCGAGCAGATCGATTCCGGCCTTCCCGCAAACTGGGGCCGTATTCTGAAGGATCTTGTCATGATCCTCGTTCCGGCGTTTTTCGTGGCTTTGCCGCTCATGCTTTTGTGATCTTCGCATATCATATATCCCAATTCGAGCTTGCGGCCCCGGCTGTCCAACCCCCGCGTTTTCAAGGGGGGAGGATGCGGAAACGCGAAATGGAATTGGGAGTATCATATGGACAATACAATAAGGGGGGATGGCTGCTCTCAATGGATAGGGGCAGCCGAAATTTATGACGCGATGTAAAAACTGTATGCGCACGCTTGCGCTGGCTTTGACACTGGTCCTGTCTCTGAGCATAAGCGTCCCCGCGCGGGCCGCCGTGGACGAGACCAACGCCCACCGGCTCAACGCGCTGGGGCTGTTCCTCGGCACCGGCAGCGGCTACGATCTGGGCGGCACCGCCACCCGTTTGCACGGCATCATCATGCTGACCCGTATGCTTGGCGAGGAGGACGCCGCGCTGTCCTTTGACGGCCCCTGCCCCTTCTCCGATGTGGCGGCCGGAAAGCCCAGCGCCTATACGGGCTACGCGTTCGCGCAGGGCTTACCACCGGCGTGAGCGCCACGACCTTTAACCCCGGCGGCGCTCTGAGCTTCAAGCACTATGTCACGTTTTTGCTGCGGGCATTGGGCTACGATGACGGCGCGGGAGATTTCACCTTTGCCGCGTCGCTGGATAAAGCCGTGGAGATCGGCATGATGACCCGCGCCAGCGCTGACTGCATCCTCCAGAAGCAATACGCGCTCTATCGCGGGGATCTGGTGGATCTGTCCGTCAGCGCCCTGACGACGCCTTTGGCGGACGGAAGCGCCACCCTCGCGGAAAGCCTTGCGAAAAAAGGCGTATTTACATGGGAGGAAGGCCGGGCACAGGGCCTGATCGGCGGCGGGCAGGAGTCCTATGTCCATTCCTCTCTGCGGAATGTCAGCGCGCCCATCCCAGAGCAGAGTGCCAGTTCCGGCGCTGTGTCCCGTGTGACAAAGACCTACGCGCTGCCCTCCGGCTCCGTCAGCGCCGATGTGATCACGGTGGACACCTCCGCCCCCGGCGTCAGCGTCCGGGCCGCCATGGTGAACCAGAAGCTGGGCGCTTCCGCGCCTTTCAGCAGCATCGTGTCCGCTTCCGGCGCGGATGTGATCGTCAACGCGAATTTCTTTGCCGCCTATTCCGGGCAGGATAAATTCCCCGTGGGCCACGTTATGGCAGACGGAACGTTCCTGTATGGCGTTTCTGGACTGACCTCCTTCGGCTTTACCGGCTCCGGAGAGGTCTATGTGGGACGCCCCGCCGTATTTTTCTATGTCAGGGGCGGCAGAAACTCCTGGGCCTGCTATGAAATGAACAGCAAGACCCAGGGGAGCGACCTGTCTGTGGTTTACACCCCGGCGTTTGGCGGAAGCGTACCCATCAAGATCGACGGCACGGCGGCCACCGTCGCGGCCGGCGTTATCACCGATGTCAGAGCTGTCACGGCGGGCGAGACCGTGGCCATCCCCGCCGGCGGCTACGTCATGGTATTTGGAAATGACTTTACCTCTACCTCTTGGTATCGTGAGCCAGCCGTGGGAACGTCTGTGACCCTGACGCCCGGACTGACCGATTCCGACACCAGCGGCTTCCCCATGGAGGAGATCACCGCCATGGTCAGCGGCGGCCCCCGTCTGGTTGAAAACGGCGCGATCTGCACCACGCTGGAGCCGGGCTTCCAGGAGGCGCGCTTTACCTCCGCGGTAACGTCCCGCACCGCCCTTGGCAAACTGGCGGACGGCAAGCTGGTCATCGTCTCCACCGGCTCCGCTTCCATTCAGCAGCTTCGGGAGCTGATGCTCCAGTTGGGCTGCGTGGAGGCGGTCAATCTGGATGGCGGCGGTTCCACCGCGCTGGCCTATCAGGGGAAGCTGATCCGCTCCCCGGGACGGGAACTGACGACGACCCTGCAAATTTTTACCCACTGATCTGTTGATCGAAAGCCCCGGCGCTCTGCGCCGGGGCTTTGTTATCGCCGCGGCTCAGCGGCGCAGTTCGGCTTTATAGGCGGGCAGCTTTTGCCGGACCTCTCCGAAGGATCACGGCTTCGAACTGGGTCGGATTGCAATATCCCTTTGCGGCCAGTTCTTCTACAAACGAACCGGCGTTGACTTTCACGACCTTGGAGACAGTACCACAAAAATAAACCTTTTCGCTCACTTGCGGTAGCTGTTTTGTTTTTCGGCGCTCAGGCCCCGGCTGCTCAGCCCAGAAAGGACATGGCAGCCAGAAGAACTGCCAGAAAAGCGAAGCTGATGGCGGAAAAGAGGATGAGAAAGTGCTTGGCGCCGCCGGGAACGCGGCGGGTGTATTCCCGGAAGGTGATGAGGCTGGCCAGAGAGGCCACCAGCGTTCCGGCGCCGCCAACGTTGACGCCTACCAGAAGACCGCGGGCATCCTGCGTGAAACGACTGAGGAGGATCGCGGCGGGGACGTTGCTGATGATCTGGCAGGTGAGGGCGGAGATCAGCATGGTCCCGTGGGATAAGAGCCGGACAAACAGCATCCGGACAGGCTCCATCCGGGCAAGGTTGCCCGAAAAGGTGAAGAAAGCGGCAAAGGTGGCCAGAAGCCCCCAGTCCACGGACTTCAGCGCATGCCGGTCCAGAAACCAGAGCGCCAGAACGATGACGGCCAGACCGGGACCGTAGGGGATCAGCCGCAGCACCATAGCGACGGCCAGACAGAAGAGCCCGCCGTAGACCGCGGCCCGGCGGCGGTCTACAATGACCTGCGCCTCCGGCACCGTAAGCCGGTCCTTGGGGAACAGCAAACAGCACAGGAGAATGAGGACGGTGGACAGGATGAAGGGCGGCAGCATCACGGAAAAGAACGTCCCGGCAGGGATGCCGTAATAGCTGAAGAGATAGAGGTTCTGCGGATTGCCGAAGGGGGTGATCATTCCGCAGAGGTTGGCGGCGCAGTTCTGGAGAATGAACAGCAGCGCGGCGTGCTTTTCCTGCCCGGTGACGGAAAGGACGAACCAGCCCAGCGGGAGAAAGGTCAGCAGGGCAGTATCGTTGGTCAGGAGCATGGAGCCGAACATGGTGATGACCACCAGCGCCGTGCATACGCCCCGGACGGTGGAAAAGGTGTGTACCATCCGTTGGGAAAGGGCGGAAAAGACATCCAGATCCCGCAGCGCGCCCACCACCGCCAGAACACTGAACAGGCAGGAGAGGGTCTTGAGGTCATAATACCCCAGATATGCGCTGTCGGGAGGAACGAAGAAAGCGGTCGCTGCCGCCGCCAGCAGGGAGATGACCAGCATGGCGTTGGCGCGGCACCAGGATCGGATCGTGTGCATAAAAAGCTCCTTTATTTGGGATTGTCAGGAATCCTGCGCGGATACTTGCCTAAAGAAGATAGCACATTTCTTCCTGATTTACAACGGATTCCTTATGAGCGGAAGGCGTTTTCCGCCAAAAAACGCTCGAAGGGGAGACCTTCGAGCGCTTGCTATGATCTGCTTTGGCTCATTCGCCGCAGCCGGGGCAGCTCTCGCAATCCGTGCAGGCCGCTTGCTTTTTCTCATATTCGTACAGCGTTCCCTCGGTCATGTGTGACAGCGCCGCAATGCGTTCATTCAGCATATCCCACATGCACATGGGCAGGTGGTCACGATGCCCGCGATGGAGCGTTACGCATTCAAAGCAGTTGCCATGGTGCGGGCACTTCTCCTGACAGGGACAGTGATCCCCGCTCTCCCGGACCTGCTTCAGAAACTCCTGCTTGAGCTTCCATGCCTCCTGCTTTTGCCCACGGCGATCAAGATCGTTTTGCAGAATGGCCAGCTCATTTCCGTCAATTTTCATCATCGGTCCCCTCTTTTACTCATTTACTCTTTTGCTCGGGTGAAATGATTGTAGCAGAGCTTTACAGGATCCGCAAGCTATTCCTGCATGACGGACTTCCCTGCACTTGGAGTGGAAATGCGATTGAGAATATGTCCGCCGCAAGCCCACTCCGTAAGGGGTGGATAAGGGGGACTTTAGGATACTGCTTGATTTTGTTTCAGATACGATATAATTGAAACGTCAACAAGCCCTACGATATGGACACGCAGCTACTTTGTCAGCACTGCCGGAAATGTGTCCAGCGAAACGATTCAGCGCTATGTGGAAGAGCAAAAAACTCATTGAAGAAAGGAGGCAGCGTCATGGCAAGAAAATCTCCCAGCAAAAATGTGTTCGTCCTGACGCTGCCGCTCCGATGTGAGGCATGACAGCATCGAGGTACAGACCTACGAGAGAAACGAAAAATTCTTCTTGCAGGTGGTCAACGATTGCCGGAAGGCCGTGCGGTTCGAGGATGGAATTCCGGTAACGGACCGACCGGGCCACGGCATCGGCGTGAGCAGCATCTGCGCCATTGTGGAGCGGTATGGCGGGCTTTACAGCTTCTCCGTGAAGGAGGGAAAGTTTGTCCTGCGGGTCTCCCTCTGACGGCCAAATTACATTTCATGCCATTTTGGGGACGTTTCATGCAGAGGCGTCCCTTTTTTCTTTTTCCCGATGTATGATAACAACAGCAAGAAACCCCACGAAAAAACACAGATTAAGGAGAAAAAAAGATGAAAAAGATTCTTGCACTCTTGCTGAGCCTGATGCTGGTTCTGTCTCTGGCAGCCTGCGGCGGCGACGACACCACTGACACCGCCGTGGACGAGGAACCCGTCGTGACCGACGAGGCAGAGACACCTGCTGAGGACGAGGAAGTCCCCGAGGGCCGGATCACCGACGAGCAGCTCGCCGACCTGACCGCCGCCTACAACAACGTGGCCGTCCCTTACAACGAGATCGCCACCGCCGTCAATGAAAACGGCTGGATGAATGACGAACAGACCGCCGCTGAGATGAAGGCGCTGAGCGACACGCTGGGCTTCATCGGCAAGGGTCTCACCGAGGACATTTCCCTGCTGGACGGCAGCGACTTCGACGCGCTCATCGACTACCTGGAAAACGAGTTTCCCCCCGCGCTGGAGGAGCTGAGCGAGCGTGTCTCCGTCCCCTACGAGGCGGGCTAAATCAACCGAATGAGAGCGGCTGGCTGCCGGGGCATTGTCCAATGAGGGCGGCTCCGGCGGCCATCTGCTTTTTAGTAAAGAACAGGGGGTATTTTCTATGACGATCATCGTGATTGTGCTTGTGCTTGTGCTGCTGGCCGGCTGGATCATTTCCACCCAGCGGAGGCTGGTGGTCATGGACGAGAATGTAAACAACGCCATGAGCCAGATCGGTGTCCAGCTCTCCTCCCGCTTTGACGCGCTGACCGCACTGCTGGATCTGGCCAAAGGGTACGCGGCCCACGAATCCCAGACGCTGATCGAGACCATCAAGTCCCGCCGCAGCGTCATCACCGCCAAGTCCACCCCGGAGGACGTGCTGAAGCAGGAGGGAGTCATTTCCGAGGCTTTGGGCCGGATCTCCATGGTGGCGGAGCGCTACCCGGAACTGAAGGCGGACAAGGGCTATGCCAAGTGCATGGACGCCGTGGACAGCTACGAGAAAATGGTGCGTACCAGCCGCTTGATCTACAACGATTCCGTCACCAAGCTGAACCGGGAGCTGCGGCTGTTCCCTACCAGCCTTGTAGCCGGACTTCTGGGCTTCCGTATGCGGGACTATCTGGAGCAGCGGGAAGAAAAGGCAGATATGCCCAGCATGAAGTGATGAAACGGCTGACGATCCTTCTAACGGCGCTGCTGACGGCGGCGCTCTGCGCCGCACCCGCTCTGGCGGCGAACCGGGTGGAGACACTGACTACCGACGTAGCCCTCCGGGCGGACGGCTCGGCCCATGTGACCCAGGTATTTTCCGCCGACACGGCGGAGGGCACGGAATTCTATGTGGACCGCATGGACAGCGGCTGTCTCACGTATTCCCGGTTCGCCGTTTCCGACGAAAACGGCCCCTACGCCGTTTTGCCGGATGGCCGGTGGGATATCGACGCCTCCTTTGACGAAAAGGCGGGGAAGTGCGGCCTTCTGGAGATCGACGGCGGCGTGGAGCTGTGCTGGGGCATCACGGAATACGGCAGACATGACTATACGGTGTCCTACGACATCGGCGGCCTCGCGGGGGCCTATTCCGACGCCGACGGCTTCAACTACCGCTTCATCGACCCGGATCAGTCCATTTTCCCCACATCAGCCAGCGTCACCGTCCGCATGGAGGACGGTACGCCCCTGACGGACGAGACCTGCGATATTTGGGCCTTTGGCTTTGACGGACAGATCCAGTTTGAGGACGGCGTGATCCGGGCATGGACGGAGACACCCCTGGAGGGCAGCCGGTACATGACCGTCATGGTCCGGCTGGAAAAGGGCTGCCTTCTGCCCGAGCGGCAGGAGACGGGGGTCTTTCAGGCCGTTGTGGATACGGCCCTTCAAGGAAGCGACTACGATACGGAGGAGGAGCCCATCACCGCGACGGACGTTCTCTGGATGGTGGGATCTCTGGCGGCGGTCATTGGCATCGTGCTGGGCATTTCCCGGTTGGTGAAGGCCCGGAAAAAGGCCAGAGAGAAAAAACGGCTCAACAGCGTGGACTACTTCCGGGATCTGCCCAACGGCGGGGATCTGAATGTTTCCTACGCTCTGGGCAGCGGTCTGGGATTGTGCACCCCGGAGCATTATATGGCGGCCCGGCTGCTGCGTTTGGTCACGCTGGGCAGTCTGGAACCGGAAACGGACGGCCAGGACCGGATCTCCTTGCGGCTTTTGCGGGAGCCTCACGGCGGGGATGCCTATGACGAGGCGTTCTATACCTTTTTGGAATCAGCCGCTGGCGGCGACAGCGTTTTACAGGAGCGGGAATTGGAACGCTTCTGCGAGGACAGCCGCCGGGGAAAGGCGCTGGACGAGCTGCTGACCTCCTGCGAGCGGGAGGGGCGGCTGACCCTGTTCCGAGGGGGCAGTCTCCGAAGCAAGCGCTGCAAAAAGGCAAAGGACCTGACGGCGGAGGGACAGCGCCAGTGGCGGGAGCTGCTGGGGCTGAAGCGCTATCTGCTGGACTTCTCCCTGCTGGCGGAGCGGACGGTGTCGGAGACCGTGCTCTGGCAGGAGTACATGGTGTACGCGGTGCTGTTAGGCATCGCCGAGCAGGTGTTGGAGCAGGTGCGGACCCTGTATCCCCGGCAGCTTTCTCAGGTGGAGAGGTATCAGCGCTGCCTGCGCGGCACGAATCGATATAACCACTATCTCTATGCCGCCGTAGCGCGGCAGCGGCAGGCGGCTCAGGCGGCCCGCAGCGGGGGAAGCGGCGGCTTTGCCTCCCTTGGCGGTGGCGGCGGCTTTTCCGGCGGCGGCAGCGTGGGGACCCGCTGACCGCCTTTGACCAGATGTTCTTTTTTCTGCCCCATGGGGCAAATATACAGGAATAGGAGAATCACTATGGGATTATTCAGCAACAATAAGAAGCTCTGCCCGATCTGCGGCAATCCGACGCCCCGGCTGCTGCCCACAAAGATCGACGGCCAGCCCATCTGCAAGGAGTGCGACAGCAAGATCGATCTGCCCGCCGGGGCCGTGAACCAGATGTCCCTGACGGACTTCAAGAAGTATCTCGTCGATTTTCAGGACAATCAGGCCTTGCAGGCCGAGTTTACCACCACTTACCGCTTCAACATCGGCTTTTGGGGCTGCTCCGTGTTTCTGGATGAGACCCACGGCCTGTTCCGCATGAAGGAGGACAGCGGCTGGGTCTTTCAGGGCAAGGAGCTGAAGTCCTTCCGCATTTCCGAGGATCGCAGCCCCCTGTTTGAAAGCGGCAGCGGTACGCTGAAGTGCACCGCCAGCGACGTTCCCGCCCGGGTGAACGCCATGGCGGACACCATCGCCCGGTTCCACATGGAAAAGCAGGAGTTTGAGCGCCGGGAGGCCATGGAGGGCCTGCGCCGCTGCATAGACGAGACTAACGAGGAACGCCGGGAGCGGGAGCGGACCAACGATCTCTACCGGCCCCGGTTCGACGTGCCCGCCCCTGTCAAGGAGTTCCGTGTTGAGCTGACGTTGGACCACCCCTATTGGAAGTCCTTTGACGAGAAGATCTCTGCCCCGGAATTTGACCGGGACTATCCCCGGGCCGAGGATTACCTGCGGACCTACCGGGAGCAGACGGAGGAGCTGCACCTGCTGGCCTCCAAGCTGATGCGGATGATCGACCCCAACGCGGGGGAGACCCGGATCGGCGGCGGGGCGCAGAGCGTACAGGCGGCCCAGCCCACGGTGACGCTTCCCACAGACGCCGTCAGCGAGATCCAGAAGTACAAGGCGCTGCTGGACGCCGGCGTGCTGACGGAGGAGGAATTCTCCGCCAAGAAGCGTCAGCTTCTGGGAATTTGAGGGAGGAACGCATGAAGAAGTTTTTATCCTGCCTGTTGGCCATGGCTATGGCCCTGTCCCTGGTATCCTGCGGCGGGTCGGAGGATGTCTCCGACAGCGCCGGAGCGGAGGGGGAGAGCTGGGCGGTCTACTGGTACCTCTGCGGCAGCGATCTGGAGAGCAACGGCGGCTTTGCCACCATGGATCTCTCCGAAATGATGGAAGTGGAACTGCCGGAGAACGTGAACGTGGTCATCGAGACCGGCGGCGCGTCCGTCTGGCAGAACGATGAGGTGGACCCCTCCAAGCTGCAGCGCTGGCTCTATAACAGCGAGGGCCTGCAGCTTTTGGAGGAGAGCGAGACCGCCAACATGGGCGACGCCCAGACGCTGTACGAGTTTTTGGACTTCGCCAGCACCAACTATCCCGCCGACCGGGTGGCCGTGACCTTCTGGAACCACGGCGGCGGCAGCGTCAGCGGCGCGGCCTTTGACGAGCTGCACGGGCTGGACTCTCTGGACCTTGCCGAGATGTATCAGGCCTTTGACGCGGTGTGGCCCGCCGACAAGGACGATCCGGCGCTGGAGCTGATCGGCTTTGACACCTGCCTGATGGCCACGGTGGACGTGGCCGCCGTGTTCCAGAATTTCGCGAAATACTTAGTGGCCTCCGAGGAAGTGGAGCCGGCCAACGGCTGGCTGTATTCCAGCTGGCTGGGGGCCTTGGCAGAGGACCCGGCTATGGACGGTGCCCGGCTGGGCCGCGCCATCTGCGACAGCTATTACGAGGGCTGCGAGGCCGTGGGGACGCAGGATCAGACCACCCTCTCCCTGATGGATCTGAGAAAGCTGACACCGCTGCTGGAGGCCTACGAGACCTTCGGTCAGGAGGCGCTGGCGGCCGCGGCGGAGGACCCCGCCTTCTTCGCGGAGCTGGGCCGCGCCGCCGCCCAGAGCGAGAACTACGGCGGCAACACCCGGGAGCAGGGCTTTACCAACATGGTGGACATGGGCCATCTGGCCCGGCAGACGGCGTGGCTGCTGCCCTCTGCCCAAAGCGTTTCCGACGCGCTGGCGGACTGCGTGCTCTACAAGGTGGGCGGGCCCTACCGGGCGGAGGCCACCGGCCTGAGCTGCTACTATTCCTATAACGGCGACATGGACGATCTCAACGGTTATCTCACCGTGGGCGAGGGTCTTGCCTTCAAGTATCTCTACGCCTATGAGCTGACCGGCGAGGTGGCGGAGGGCGGCGAGGACTATCTGGCGGAGCTGGATATCCAAGAGCTGCCGGAGCGCATGACCCTGCCGGAGACAGGCTGGGACGGCGCGCCCATTCACGTCACCGATGACGGCATCTCCTATCTGGAGCTTGGCCCGGAGGCCAACTCCGTGCTGGCTGGGATCGGCTTCTCCCTGTTCTATGTGGACGAGGAGACGGATCAGATGCTCCTGCTGGGAACGGATAACGACATGAACGCCGATTGGGACAACGGCGTGTTTTACGACAACTTCCGGGGCGTCTGGGGCGCGCTGGACGGCAATCTGGTGTACATGGAGCTGTCCTTCGACGGCGAGGACTACAACCTCTACTCCGTGCCCATCCTCTTGAACGGCGAGGCTTACAATTTGCAGGTGGCCTACGAGTTCGACACGGAGGAATGGAGCATTTTGGGAGCCACCCAAGGGCTGGATCCCTCCGGCATGGCCAGCAAGGAGCGGCGGCTGCTGAAGGAGGGAGACGTGGTCACGACCATCTGGAAGCTGGCCACCCTCAGCGGGGATGACGAATTTGAAATGTATGCCGCCGACGAGGTGACGGTGACAGCCGACACCGCTTTCGGCGAGGCCCCGCTGTTCGACGGCACCTATTCCATGGTCATTGAAATGCGGGACGTGGCAGGCAATTACGCCTATTCCGATGCTGTGAGTTTTGAATGTGTGGACGGGCAGGTCACCTCCACCACGATCTACGAGGACTGAGCGGGAGCCGTCCCTTAAGCAAGCAGCGGCAGGCATTGCTGCTCGCTCCGAGCCGGGATAACTTTCAGCGTGTCAAAAAGTCTTTTCTCTCCACTGAACCAGTTTTCAATGGCAGAATTTGCCCAGGGCGAAACGCTCCAGCACGGCTGCTTTGTGCGAGAAGTACCATCTAAGCTCTCGTGCTGTACAGAAGCGGAAAGCTGATTTTGAAAAATTTGTTTTGGGCTTTTTGGGAAAACAATTTCTGCGCTTGCGCATTATGGCGCAAAACATCGAGGGGGCTATAAGCCCTCTCGATGCTTTTTTAGAGAGGCAAAAACCCATTTATCCCCCGAAAAGGTGGATACAGATGCCATGTAGCTTATCCCTGCCGCAGCAAATCGAACAGAGTGTCATTAAGGAAAAACTGCTTTTCGCCGGGTTTCGTAAGATTTCTTCCGAAGTTCAAAAAAGTTCTTGCATCGTACACCGGTGTACGGTGTATGATTTTATCGCGAAAAAAGAGGTCAAATGCAGAAGGAGTGTTGACCGGCAGCGGCGGCCGCTCCGGTGACATTTCATGTCGAAAAAAGGACGTTTCATGCAGACGTCCCCACAAAGCGCGGGAAAGCTGGTACACTAAGTTCGTAAACCTGTAAAAGTGCCCGGGGGACGCCCCCCGGCCCCGTAGGGGAGACCCCTACGGGATACCACTCTGCCCGCGGGAGATAGGACCCGGGCGGGGAAAAACCAAAGGAGGACAACTATGAAAAAACGAATTTTGAGCTGCCTTATGGCGCTGGCGCTGTGCCTGACGCTGCTGCCCGCGACGGCGCTGGCGGAGGACGGGCATAAAGACCACCCCATCTGCGGTGCGGAGTGTTCGCATACAGGTCAAGGCAAACTGCTGCACACGGACGCCTTTGAAAATGCAAAGTGGATGGCCAGTTATACTGGTAAGTTGAGTGTTGGAAGTCCAGAGGGCAGCATCTATGGTGACGGACTGACTGAGAAGGACAACTATGTTATTTTGACAACAGGCTATTATTATCTGTCATATACGGCAGATGGTTGTGATCATAGTTATGTTAGGAGCCTTAAAACCATTAAGATCCAGGGCGATGTCACCATCTGCCTGAACGGCAAGCAGATTCAAAACATAGGCGATACTACAGGCCCCGTGTTTGAGGTTCCAACCGGCAGCACGCTGACCCTGACGGATTGCACAGGTAACGGCCAGATTATACGCGACAGCAGCTTCAGCAATGGCAGCGGCGTGTATGTCAACGGCGGCTGCCTCAATCTATACAGCGGC
>ERZ1106951.1939-NODE-1939-length-17171-cov-3.064793_pt1 | contig 17171 bp, 20 predicted proteins | sample MGYA00403676_ERZ1106951 | MGnify/ENA primary metagenome ERZ1106951 (study PRJEB35170, sample SAMEA104062398) | human gut metagenome | biome: human gut; feature: human-associated habitat; material: faeces | place: Denmark | collected 2012-04-23 ...
CCATTCCAGTGGGCAAGAATGTATTCTCCTGAGGATTACTTGGGACGCGCAAGAATTGTAAATCACACAATGAAGCAGCAGCATAACCAAAAGAGCCTCAAGTACAACTGGCATGAAGCATATGTAACAGTTCTCGAGGGTGTTTTGGCACGCGGTGACAGAAAAGTGGCTGATGCCATTGAGACAGCCTATAAGATGGGTGCACTGTATGATGCATGGGGAGAAACATTCCACTATGAGATTTGGACAGCTGCTTTTGAAAAATGCGGCTTATCAATTGATTTTTATAATACAAGAGAGCGCAGTCTTGATGAGGTATTCCCGTGGGATTTCATTGATACTGGCGTGACAAAGGCATTTTATAAGAGAGAATGGGAGCGTGCAATGCAGGAGAAGATTACGCCGAATTGCCGCCAGTCCTGTTCCGGCTGCGGAGCAAAGCGTTTTGGAGGAGGTGTCTGCTTTGAAAATCAGAATTCAGTTTGCTAAATACGGAAAGATGATCTATATCGGACATCTTGATATAATGCGTTATTTTCAGAAGGCGCTTCGCCGTGCAGATGTAGATCTTGCCTATACACAGGGTTACAATCCGCATCCTATTTTATCTTTTGCGGCTCCTCTTGGTGTAGGCATTACAAGCTGCGGTGAGTATGCTGATCTTGAGGTTAATTCAAGCGGTTCCTCTAAGGAAATGCTGGCACGTCTCAATGAAGTCATGGTTCCGGGAATGGAGATTATTGACTATCGTGTATTGCCAGATGATGCAAAAAACGCGATGAGCTGTGTGGCTGCTGCAGATTATTGCCTGACATTTCGAGAGAAACACACACCGCTTGATACGTTTGGCATGACATCTGCTGCTTATTTAAAAGGCTTTGAAGAGTTTTTACAGCAGGAATCTATTGTAATTATTAAGGAAACAAAAAAAGGCACTCGCGAAATGGATATTCGTCCGCTGATTTATGATTTTTGTTTACAGGAAAAAAGTGAGACAGGAGACGGTCCGGCAATCTTTTTGCAGGTATCAACTGGAAGCACCGATAATTTAAAGCCTGAACTTGTATTAAAGGCATATCATGAGCAGACTGGTCTTTCCTGGAATCCTGGAGACATTTCAATTTGCCGCCTTGAGACTTATACTAATACGGCAGTCTCTGCGCCAGACTGCATTGTAGCACCGCAGTTTGTGCCGCTTCGCGAGATGGGAAGCGTATTATGAGCCGCCGACTTCTTTCTATGCAGGGGGACCGTGTGCTGACGGCCCTCTGGGATGATGGGCGTATTATAGAATGCAATGTGGACGAGCGGGTACCTGCATTTTTAGGACGTATTTATCTGGCAAAGGTAGATCATATAGTGCCAAGCATTAGCGGTGCATTTTTGTCTGCGGGTGATCAGAAGCTTTATTATTCACTAAAAGAAAATCCGTTGCCTGTTGCTGTTTCATGTAAGCGTGAGGGAATGATTACACAAGGCGATGAGATTGTTGTACAGGTGACAAAGGAAGCGCTAAAGACAAAGGAACCTGGTGCTGGTTCTGCCCTTCAAATTGGAGGACGATATTGTGTCGTTATGATGGAGCCGGCAGGAAAACAGCCAAAGACAAAGATTCTTTTGTCGAGAAAGATTACAGAGGCTACATTTCGTGAAAAGATTTCTGAGGAGGCAGAGGCTCTTGAAGAAGTAAAGCAGCTTTTTGAAGCTGTAAGTCTTAGGGGCTTTTCATTATCTGTGATGATACGCACAAACGCGGCAGAGGTATCATCTGATCTTGTACTAGATGAAATATCAGTCTGCTGCAGACAGCTTCAGACTGTACTGTCAACAGCAGCTTTTCGCAGTAATGGAAGCTTGCTTTGGCAGCCGCTTCCAGCCTATATAAGTGCCATCCGTGATACTTCTTTAAATGGCTTAGAATCAATTGTCTGTGATAATGAAGAACTTTTAAACGAAGTAAAAAATGCCTTGGATGAATGTAAAGGAAGTGAGGGATTAACTTATTCGCTTTATCAGGATTCTTCATATCCTATGCGAAAATGTTACAACTTGGATACTACTATTGAAAAGGCATTAAAAAGTAAAGTATATCTGTCATCAGGCGCCTACTTAATTATTGAACAGACGGAAGCGCTTGTAGCAATAGATGTTAATACAGGAAAAGCAATTGCATCAGGACGCAAAAAGGAAAATCAGGATTCTTATTTTTACCGCATTAATTTAGAAGCAGCAAAGGAAATTTTGTATCAGCTGCGACTCAGGAACTTATCTGGTATGATTCTTGTAGATTTTATTAACATGACTGATCACGCACTTGAGGAGGCACTGATGGAAGAACTTTCCCTTCTTGCACGTAAAGATCCTGTGCATACAAGAATCGTTGATATAACAGCACTTGGTCTTGTTGAAATTACGAGAAAAAAAATAAGAGAGCCACTTGACAAACAATTAAAGATATGTTAAAGTACTAATCGTGTGCCGCACAATGAGGTTTAAGCGCTGCAATTTAGCAGACACCGTACTTGGCGAGTAATTATCTAGGAGGTGCTATATGTACGCAATTATTGCAACTGGTGGCAAGCAGTACAAGGTAGCAGAAGGCGATGTCATTCGCGTTGAGAAGCTTGGAGTAGAAGCTGGACAGACCTACAACTTTGATCAGGTTTTAGCTGTAAACAATGGTGAGATGATCATTGGTACCCCGACTGTTGCTGGAGCAACTGTAAGCGCAACTGTTATGGGCGAGGGCCGTGCTAAGAAGGTTATTGTATACAAGTACAAGAGAAAGACCGGCTATCACAAGAAGAATGGTCACAGACAGTCCTATACTGAGTTAAAGATTGAGAAGATCAACGCTTAATCAATGATTCAGGTAGAGATTATCCGGGATGCTTCCAAAGCGTATGTTGGTTTTTCTATAAAAGGACATGCCGGCTATGCAGAGCACGGGCAGGATATCATTTGTGCAGCGGTTTCCGTTTTAGCGCAGAATACCGTAAATTCTATTGAGCAATTTACGGATGATACATTCTCCGGTGAGATAGATGAGAAAACTGGCAGTCTTGCTGTTTCGTTTCCTCATGGTGTCGGGAAGGATTCCAGGCTATTGTTGGACTCGATGGTACTTGGTTTGACAAGTATTGCCGAGGAGTATGGTAAGAAGTATATTAAAATCCGATTCAGGGAGGTGTAAATCATGTTCAAGATGAATCTTCAGTTATTTGCACATAAGAAGGGTGTTGGTTCTACAAAGAACGGCCGTGATTCCGAGTCCAAGAGACTTGGTGCAAAGAGAGCAGATGGACAGTTCGTTTTAGCTGGAAACATTCTTTACAGACAGCGTGGAACCCATATCCATCCAGGTAACAATGTAGGTATCGGCGGAGACGATACTTTATTTGCGAAGGTTGATGGAGTTGTCCGTTTCGAGAGAAAGGGCAAGGATAAGAAGCAGGTTTCTGTTTATCCAAAGGCTGAGTAAGATTAATAGTATGAAACGAGGAGAGACCGTTGCCGTTCGCAACGGTCTCTTTTGGGTAATGTAGATAAAAACAAGAAAAAAAGCAACAATATATAAAAAGAAAATCAAAAGAAAGGCATTGGTAACGTATTTATGATAGATAGTGCCAGAATATTCATTAAATCCGGTAAGGGTGGCGATGGACATGTAAGCTTTCGTCGTGAGCTTTTTGTTGCTGCCGGTGGTCCTGATGGCGGCGACGGCGGAAGAGGCGGAGACATTATTTTTGAAGTAGATAAGGGTCTGAATACATTAAATGACTTTCGTCATGTACGCAAATATATTGCGCAGTCTGGAGAAGACGGAAAGAAACGCCGCTCTCATGGTGCAGACGGACAGGATTTGATTGTAAAGGTTCCAGAAGGAACAATCATTCGTGACGATGCAAGCGGAAAGATTATTGCCGATATGTCTGGAAAAAATATGCGTGAAGTAATCTTAAAAGGTGGCAGAGGCGGCGCCGGAAATATGCATTTTGCCACACCTACCATGCAGGTTCCTAAGTTTGCAAAGCCAGGTCAGCCGGCTATGGAGCTTTGGGTTCGCTTAGAGTTAAAGGTTATCGCAGATGTCGGACTTGTTGGATATCCGAATGTTGGAAAATCTACCATTTTATCAATGGTAACAAATGCAAAGCCAAAGATTGCAAATTACCATTTTACTACGCTTGATCCGTATGTAGGAATTGTAGACCTTGAGGGTACAAACGGTTTTGCACTTGCTGACATTCCTGGTCTTATTGAGGGTGCTTCAGAAGGAATCGGCCTTGGCTTCCAGTTCTTAAAACATATTCAGCGTACAAAAGTACTCATTCATGTGGTAGATGCAGCCTCCACTGAAGGCCGCGATCCAGTTGAAGATATTCGCACCATTCAGAATGAATTGGCATCATATGATCCAGAGCTGTTAAAGAAACCGGCTGTCATTGCTGCCAATAAGGTTGACGTTATTCAGACAGAAGATGGCGATGAAGATCCTATTGAGCGTTTAAAGAATACTTTTGAACCAGAAGGCTTAAAGGTATTTCCAGTTTCAGCAGCTTCAAATCAGGGCTTAAAAGAGCTTTTATACCATGTATGGCAGATTCTGTCTACAATGGATCCAGAACCGACTGTTTATGAAAAGGAATATGTTCCGGAATACGATCTTGGAAGCAATCTTCCTTATACAGTAGAAAAAACAGATGAACATTTATTTACAGTTGAAGGACCTCGTATTGAAAAGATGCTTGGCTATACAAACTTAGATTCCGAGAAGGGCTTTACTTTCTTCCAGCGCTTCTTAAAGGAGACAGGAATCTTAAAGGAGCTTGAGGATCTTGGAATCGAAGATGGCGATACTGTTAAGATGTATGGTCAGCACTTTGATTATTATCACGAGTAAAGAAAAAGGAGACTTTAAATGACAAGTAAGCAGAGAGCATATTTAAAGAGTCTGGCTATGGATCAGTCTGCGATCCTTCAGATTGGAAAGTCCAGCCTGACACCAGAAATTACCAGATCAGTAGACGAAGCATTAGAAGCACGTGAACTGATTAAGATTCATGTATTGAAGAACTGTTTTGATGATGGTTCTTCTATTGCTGAGGTATTAGCAGAGCGTACACGCGCAGAAGTTGTACAGGTAATCGGAAAGATGATCGTACTGTATCGCCCGGCAAAAGAAGAGAAGAAGAGAAAGATCGTTCTTCCAAAATAATAATATACGGGAGGATCCATTTTATGGTTAATGATGAAATTCTTTACATCCGAAGACGCTTGAAAAAGAAGATGGATGAAGACCGCTTTGAGCACACCATTGGTGTTGCATACACATCTGTTTGCCTTGCAATGCGTTATGGAGAAGATCTTCACAAGGCAGAATTAGCTGGTCTTCTTCATGACTGTGCAAAATGTATCCCGGATGATATTAAACTTGATAAATGCAAGCGCAACAATATTCCGATCACAAAGGCACAAGAACAAAGCCCATCTCTTCTTCATGCAAAGCTTGGCGCTTTTATTGCAGCTGACCATTATAGGATTAAAGATCAGGATATTTTAAATGCTATTGAGAATCACACTACAGGACGTCCGGCAATGAGTCTTCTTGAGAAGATTGTTTTTGTTGCTGACTATATTGAACCAAGGAGAAATAAAGCGTCAAACCTGTCCAAACTGCGTCAAATGGCGTTTATTGATATTGATCGCACCGTTTACGAAATTATGGATCAGACGCTTCGTTATCTGAAGTCAAAAAAAGTTCCGATTGACAGCCTGACAAAAAAGTCCTGTGATTATTATCGTGCGCTGTGTGGTGAAAAAGACGTAGAAAATGAAACAGAAAGGAACTGACTTATGGAAGTAAAGCAAAAGGCAGCATTGATTTACAATGCAATTGAGGATAAAAAAGGAAGCCGAATCAGTGTTCTTGATATCAGCGGTATTTCTGTTATGGCAGACTATTTTGTGATTGCAGATGCTGAGAATAACAATCAGCTGCAGGCAATTGCTGATAATGTAGAAGAGCAGATGATGAAAAATGGCAATCATTGCCGTATTGAAGGAAAATCAGAATCTGGCTGGGTACTGCTTGACTTTGGCGATATTATTGTTCATATATTCAATAAGGAAGATCGTTTATTCTACGATCTTGAGCGTCTTTGGAGAGATGCAATCTCAGTGTCAAAGGAACAGCTTGGCATTAAAGAGGCCGCTTTATAATTTACAGCACAAAAAGACCGTATCTTTGGAGAAAAGTCTCTAAGGATACGGTCTTTTTAGCTTTTAAGAAACAATCTTTGGACGGAACAGACTGATTACCTTTCCTATGATCTCAACATTATCAACGATAATAGGTTCCATAGAGCTGTTTTGAGGTTGTAAACGATAATGACCATCTTCTTTATAAAAAGTTTTAACAGTAGCAGAATCATCTACAAGTGCAACGACAATTTCACCATTCTGTGCGGTGTTTTGCTTAGCGACAACAAGCTTATCACCATCAAAAATACCTGCGTCAACCATACTGTCACCCTTAACTGTCAATACAAAAACATCCTTTCCCTGTGGAATCATATATGCCGGGAATGGTAAATAGGCATCAATATTTTCAATAGCAAGAATCGGCTGTCCGGCAGCAACCTTTCCAACCTCAGGAATATAGACAGTCTCTGTGCGAACAAGATTAAAGCCATCATCAACAATTTCAATTGCTCTAGGTTTTGTTGGATCCTTGCGGATGTAACCATTTCTCTCAAGTGATTCAAGATGGGCGTGAACGGAAGATGTAGATTTTAGTCCGACAGCATCACAGATTTCACGTACAGACGGCGGATAACCTTTCTGCAGAACCTGTTGTTTTAAATATTCTAGTACTTCACGCTGCTTATTTGTGATTTTTCCATATGTCATAAATAAGTCCTCCTTTTTCAAGCTAAGTTATTAATCATATATTGATAAGCATTGATTTATACTTGAAAGTAGTATAGCACAAATCAGAAGAAAATGCAAACAAAAGTTTGCGAAAATGTGTTCGTTGAGAAAACAAACATTTTTTTTGATTTTGGGGTGAAATAAGAGATATATTAATTTATTCGCGAAACCCTAGTTTAACGAATAAATACATCTGAAAGTAAAATGATGGCTTAAACACCATCATTTTACTCGTTATTTTAATAAATTGTCGCATGCAGTTTTTCAATGGTTTCTGGCCATACAGGATCCAGATTTTCTCCATTTGAAGTATATAATCCGTCATAAGGAATACGATCCATTACCACTGTATAATTTCTGCATTCCAAAGCAAGCGCGGCCAATCCAGCGATTTGTTCAGCTGTAAAATTATGTTGAATTGACAAGCTTGTCATTGATGAACCTAATTTCAATATTTCTAATGCATTCATGGTTTTAAGCTTTTCAAGAAGTTTTTGCAAAACAATTCTTTGGCGTTCAGTTCTCTGAAAATCGTTGCTTCCTACATAACGATCACGCATATATCCAACTGCCTGCAAACCATTTAAATGTAATGTTCCAGCCGCTGAAAGCTGATATTCTGACGGATCAAATCCTCTCAATGTTGCCATTTCATTGATATAACTATTGATTACTGGAATCTCTGCATCTGTTATATCAAGATCAACGCCCCCGAATAAATCAATTATATCGGCCATGCTGACAAAATCAGTTGCGATGTAATTATCAATCGAGATTTGAAAATTTGATTCAAGTGTGCTTTGTAACAGTTTTGCTCCACCTTTGGCAAAAGAACAATTAAGTTTTCCATATCCAACATTTGGAACATTTACACCAGTATCACGCATAAATGAAATGAAAGAAATTGTCTTCTTGTTTCGATTTAATGAAGCTAAAATCATTACGTCAGAATTTCCATTCCAGGAACCATCACGTCTATCACTTCCAATTAAGAGTACTTGATACTGATCTGGAATCACAAATGTTGATGACTTCTCTTCTGCTCCATGTTTTGCCAGATTTTCAAATTTGGAAAATGTATTCTCAAGCCAATTCACAGATTTGGAAAATGTATTATCAGAATCTAATTTTCCTGCGACAAAAATGGCGGTTGGACCATTTTGAGAAAGAATTGTTTCAGTGCAGCCAGATAAAACTCCAACAACAGTGATTGTACATAAAAGCAGTATTATCCGTTTTGCTATTTTGTTAAGCATAATCTTTAACTTCCTCCTTTAGTAAGACTTGCATCGTCGTAGATTGTCATTTTTAAACATCAATCTCTCACAAGTGTATAGTCTACCACAAAACAAAAAGCGCGGCAACGGTAAATTTCTTTACGCCCATCTCTTTTTGTGATAAAATCATCGTATTGGAATCTATGAAAGGTAAGATATATAGTTATGAAATTACAAAAATTATACCGCTATGTACGTCAGGCAACAGATGAATATAATTTAATTGAAGATGGAGATAAAATTGCAGTGGCAGTCTCTGGTGGAAAAGATAGTCTGGCATTATTATATGCGCTAGCAGGTCTCAAACGCTTCTATCCCGCTTCTTTTACCATTTGTGCAATTACTATTGATATTGGCTTTGGAATGGATTTTACGCCTGTTCAGAGGCTTTGTGATGAACTTGACGTTCCATTTTTTATTTGTCATACGCAAATAAAAGATATTGTATTTCATCCTGAAAATCCAAATGGATCTTGCTCTTTTTGTGCGAATCTTCGTCGTGGTGCACTGATTTCAAAAGCATTAGAACTTGGCTGTACCAAGCTGGCTCTTGGTCACCATAAAGAAGATATTATATATACAATGATGATGTCTATGCTGTTTGAGGGGCGTTTTTATGCCGTATCACCATATACTGCATATGATGATAGTCAAATTGCTGTAATTCGTCCACTTATTTATGTAAGCGAGGGTGAAATTAAAAACTTTGCACAGCAGTATCAGCTTCCCGTTATTAAAAACCTTTGTCCTCGCGATGGTCATTCTGCAAGAAGTGATATGGAGCCACTTATGAAACAATTAACATCTATCTATCCAGATGCCAAGGATCGCTTTTTTCATGCTATTGAAAATGGCAATATTGATGACTGGACAGCTGCACGCACGCATATGGATGTAAAACAGCTCATCAAAAACAGAAAAATGCAGGAAAAAACAATAAATTCTTCAAAGGCAGATCAGACAGGAGGTGAATTGTAAATGGGAGCTAATTCATACAGTGAGCAGATTGATATTGATAATACATACCGTCTGCGAATGCTAATCAGTACTCTTCCGCCCTATGCAAAAGATTATTTTCGTGGTATCCAGCCTCATACAGAATCACGCACACGAATTGCTTATGCATACGATTTAAATGTATTTTTTTCATATTTGCATGAAAATAATCCTATTTTTGCTCAAAAGGAAATTCGTGATATTACATTAGACGATTTGGAGAAGCTTCGTCCCACTGATATTGAGGAATATCTGGAATATTTGCAGGCATATACGGATCCACAAAATGAAGGAAGCAATAATACAAAAACAAACCATGAATTAGGATTAAAACGAAAGCTTGCTTCTCTTCGCTCTTTCTATCGATATTTTATTCAGCATGAAGATATTATGTATAACCCTGTTGATCTTGTAACTATGCCAAAGGTACATGATAAGGCAATTACAAGGCTAGATATCGATGAAGTGGCATTGCTGCTAGATCAGGCAGAAAGTGGTGATAAACTATCTGAGCGAGAACAACGTTTCCATGACAGGACAAAATTGCGTGATATAGCGCTTCTTACATTAATGCTTGGAACAGGCATCCGCGTATCGGAATGCGTAGGACTAAATATTGATGACGTTGATTTTAAAAATGACGGTATTCGCATTCATAGAAAAGGCGGAAAGGAGGTTGTTGTTTATTTTGGAGATGAAGTTGAAAGTGCTCTTCTTTCATACATTGAAGAACGTAAAAAAACAGAGGCTGTAGCTGGTCATGAGGAAGCTTTGTTTTTATCACTTCAAAAAAAACGAATCAGTGTAAGAGCTGTTGAAAAGCTAGTAAAAAAATACGCCCAAACTGTTACTACAGTTAAACACATCACACCTCATAAGCTGCGCAGTACCTATGGAACAAATTTATATCGCGAAACTGGCGATATTTATTTAGTGGCAGATGTTCTTGGACATAACGATGTAAATACAACAAAAAAGCACTACGCTGCTCTTGAAGATGATAGACGACGCGGTGCAAGAAATGCGGTAAAGCTTAGAGATTGAAAAGAAATAATAAGAGTAAAATAAGTAAAAAAAATTTTTTTGAAAAAAGTTGAAAAAGCAAGTAAAAAGTAAAAAAATTTTTTGAGAAAAATACAAAAAAGTGCACTTTATAATGTAAAGTTAAATTTGTTTTTTGATCTTTAGCTGCAAAAATAGCACTTTATTTTTACTACTAAAAATGATAATCTTATGTAAAGTTAAAAATGTATTTTAAACAAATATATCGAAAATAGCACTTTATGATGTAAAAGCTATGCCAATAGAGAGTTCCTATTTGACATAGCTTTTGATATTACTTAATAAAAATGTCTAAGTTTACGACGACGCCCTTTGCAGAATGGACATGGCTCTTGCGTCCTTATGCGGTAGTATAGCTTTAAGTTTGGAGACATACTGTACTTATGTCCTTTTGAACAGATCCACCAAACTGCTTTATTGTAACTGCTTAAAATATAGTTTGGTCTACAAGCAAAAAGTTAGCAAGTTCATCCCACTCTTCCATTTCTTCAGGATGGCGAACTTTAAATGAGTTGTATCCTGGGAGAATTTTTTTGTCGCAACAGTATGGACAAGACTTGTCATCCAACTCACGGTCACATATCCGATATTGATAATCACCATGGCAAATTGGGCATGTCCACAGAACTATACGTACTGAGTTGTCTGGGTATTCAGATACTGGTAACTTGTACTCTTTCATAAGTTTATCACGATATGCTGCATCTTCTGTAACCTTCTCGATATCAGCATATCTTTTCTGCTTAGACAGAATATTAATCAATTTTGAAAAGTGGCCTATCGCCTCTTTACACTGCGTTTTCATATCTAATTCATAATCATAATTATTCCAAAATTTTTTCAGAAGAGATATCTTCTACATCGCTAAGCTTATCAGCTGCCATAATGCGGCTGGCAAGACAAAAGGCCTCTCCCTGCCCATCTTTTTCAATCGTAGGCAGCTCCAATAAATCGCTAATGGCACTGTCTACATGATACGTATATATACCCATTGCCATTCTCCTTTCTACAAACAAAAAGCGCTCTTGCGACTTCTTGTCGCAGAACGCTTTTTGCTATCTACTATGCTTAGATCAAATGATACTCTTTCATGAGCATGTCACGATATGCCGCATCTTTTGCAATTTTTTTAATGTCGGCATAACGTTCTTCATCAGAAAGTAGCTCAATTAATTTGGACAGTTGATTGAATCCTTCTGCTTTACCTTCTGCCGGACCTCTCATCAAGCATGTCTTTAACTGCCTTACACATGTCAATTTTCCCCTTTCCATCAGGAACATAGATTGGTGTATTTGTTATATCTCGAATTACCCGCGCTGCATCATTATCCATGATCATTGCTTTACTGTCATTCAAAAACTTTGACAACGCTTTTTTATCTTTTGAATATTTAATGTACCCCAGCACATCACCCAGACTTGAAGAAAATTTTTCTAAGTCGTTGGCAGTGAGCTTATATGGATCTATCAGAAAAATGCGGTAATCCTGCACGAATTTCAACAGCCTTTCATCTTTAAGATCCATCATCTCGCAGAGCGATAGCGGGCCATCCCACTCATCTGCTCCAAAATGAACCACCAGAGTCACAACTGGACGGATTCGATCTTCCTTATAAAATCCTGAAAGATACTCTCCTTTATTATGTCCCTTCCGGTCTCCTTGATTCTTATGTTTTTTAGCAACCTCGGATACCTGCTTTCCATACTGGAGTGCATCATAGATTATGTTTCTCACAGGCATCGCGTAATGTACATCTGTCTGATCCTCTATTCACAGAAGAATATATGATGCTGTCGTGTCCTGCATTATCACAGTCGATTTCAGCACATCCCGATATTTCTGGACAGCCTCTTCGGTTGTATTTTCTTCACCAAGCGCAAATGGTATCTCACCATCTGGTGCTTCTATGAATCCATCCTTATCTGTTTTGGATGTTTCCGACAAATCCGATCCTGCACCGTTATCCTTGTTCTGGGCAAATTCATGTTCTTCCACAATCACATCTGTGGTGTAAATTGTTTTCCCTTCCTTATTCTTATAATTGCCGGTGCTGATACGACCGCCGATCACAATTTTCGTTCCCTTGTGAAGATATTTCTGTGCAAACTCTGCACTCTTTCCAATTGTCCTCTCCGCAGCTACGCTGCCATTGCATATTCTTCATCATCTGGTTCATTGTCTGGCAGCAAACAGATAAACCCATCTGCTGCCATAATAATGCAACGCCAATTATTTTGTCGCACCACATCCGGAGCACTTGTAGCCTGTTGTTACCGTTTCATCCCATGCTTCCTGATCTACAACCTGCTCGTTGTGACCGGTTGCCTCATGGTGAACAACTGTAGTCTCCGCATCATGATGAATAGTTCCTACCTGAACCCATTCATCATGCCAGCTGGACCAACAGCCAGATTCCATATGAACCAGTATATCTTCGCCTGCTCTAAATACGTGCCCACACTCATTACAAACACCGCACCACTCTAACTGTGGCTCATCCCATGCTTCCTTTGTAACAACAGTTTCATCCCATGCTGCAGAATCCTGTACCCAGACTGTTTTATAAGTTGCATCATGATGAACCGTAGTCGTTACCGGAACCCATGCATGTGTATGTGCTGTCGTTGTCGGAGCGGTTGTTTCCGGAGCTTTAGTAGGCGCTGTTGTAGGAGCCGGCTTTGTCTCAGGTGCCTTAGTAGTCGGAACACCTGCAGTCTCAGGTGTACTCTCTGATGCAGCAGATGTTGTCTGCGCTGCTTCATCAGCAGGTTTTCCTTCCTCAGTAACAACCTTACGTGGTTCTGCGCTTTCATTCTCTGTGTCAGCCTTCTCAGATGCCTTTAAATGGATTACAAGCCAGTGATTGGTATCTGAATACAATCTGCATGTTGGCTGCGCGTATTCGCCAAAAGAAGCCTGCAGGGGCGTCTTTACAAGCTCTCCCTCCACAATGCCGTAATGGAATACGGTTGAGTTTTCTTTCATGGCAAGCTCAAGGTAGTATTCATTCTCTGCCGGGATGTCTGCCGTGTCAGTTTCATCAGCGTTTGCCGGTATATCATATGTAATCTCATAGATGCCCGCTGCCTCATAATCGGCAAGTGACTCATTCATCGCAAGAAACTGTGCAATGACAGGCTCATCCGAAAAGATTCCGTTTACCGTATAACCGTCATGGTCCGAATCGGCCAGATCAAGATATGTGCCGTATGTTTCCCCGTCAGCATCCTTCTGAATCTCTTCGACGTCTGCCTTTTCCAGATCAAGAATAAGATACGCATCTTCTGCCTTCTTACTTTCCTGCTCCGCTGCAAATGCGCATACAGAAGCTGCCACCGCTGCCGTCGTTACCGCCGCAAAAACTCTTATTTTTCTCATATTCTTCATATCCTCCACTTATACATTTTCAGATCATTCTTAAGATCAGTTCATCATAAGTATGACATATCCCACAAGCTGCCGCAATGGGGGTCCGACATTTTTTTAACTTTTTTACTAAAAATTTAAAACCTTCTTTTTGGAAAAAGCAGTATGGCAAGCAGAAACAAAAACAGAGCAGCCATTCCGATAAACAGCGGCTTTGCCCACACGGGTGCACCGTTTTCATCAAGCCTTTCGTCTGTCTTTTTGTGTGCAAGCTTCCCGTCATGATACAAAAATGAAACGTCAGGTGCAGCCTTTGCATCAGAATCTTCCATCTTCCAGACAACGGCCGCATGTTCGATATCCTTTTCAAGCTTTACAAAGGGTGTTTTTTCCTCCGGCTGCTTCCAGCGCATTATGGCAATACCATCGGCGTCAAGTAGTGCCATTTCGCAGGAAACCTTTTTGCCCGCATCGTCCACACACTCCGCTGAAAAGACTCCGTCAGTCAGGGAAATATTTATTCTCATCTGTCTTCCACCCTCTGCCTCTTTTTTTAAAGCTTCATTCTCTTCCAAATCAACGACATCCGCAAAATCTTTCTCATCCATCTCTGCCATCATTTCTTTTTCTCCAAACTGGGCAATCCACACAAGCTTATAATCGTCCTCGCCCAGTCCACTTAAAAATTCATAGTAGGCATCGCTTTCGGCTCCACCGATAGCTTCTATATAGGCAAGGATCTCGTCCTTTGTTGCTGTGGACAGATCGATCAGAGCTTCTTCCGTGGAAGCTTCTGTCTCTTCTTCAGATGCGGCATCAGTCTGCGCTTCTGTTTCAATTTCTGTTGTTAATTCTTCGTCTGGACCGCGGGTCTCATTGGCTTCTGACTCTTCGGTATCTTCTCCGGACGGATCGACCTCTGCGGAAAGAGTGGTTTTCTCTTCCTCGTAGGTCACTTCTGCGGTTGTTTCAGCAACAGTTGCCGGCACTTCATCTGATGCCTGAGTCGCATCCGTGCCTGCCTCTGCGCTTGAAGTTTCCAGTGCGGTGCTTATCTGTGTTTCAGCTTCTGCTGCCTGTGTGGCTGTCTCAGACTGAACCTCTACAGACGAAGCTTCTTTTGTTGTTACTTCCTCGATCTGGCTTTCAACTGCTACAGACGAATCGGCTTCAGATGCCAGTGCAATATTTGGCGTCTGGAAGGTCGTTGTGGCTGTCATGACGATTGCCATTAACGTAGAAGTCAACTGTCTCGCATTTGGCTTCTTTGAACTTCGCATAAGTTTTCCCTCCTTGTTTTTGTTTTTATGCAAACGGGTTTTACCCCGAAAGCAATCACTGCTATTGCCCTTTACGACAACAAAAAACACCTCTCAAACAAACCGCTTTTTCGCAAATCTGCCTGAAAGGTGTTTTTTTCTATGATTGAAGTTAATCTTTTTTAGAATTGACGTTACTTTGTAGCACCGCAACCAGAGCATTTGTATCCGGTTGTTACCGTTTCATCCCACGCTGCCTGTGTCACTACGGTTTCGTAGTGTCCGGTTGCTTCATGATGAACAACTGTCGTCTCGGCATCATGATGGACTGTTGTATACACGGCATCGTGATGTACGGTATTGTAGACTGCATCATGGTGAGTTGTACCAACTTGACGATTTTCTCCATGCCAGCTGGACCAGCAACCAGCTTCCATATGGTCACTTACATCTTCATTTGGATCTAAAAATGCATGACCACATGCATTGCAAACCTCAACATATGCATACACCGGCTCATCATATGCTTCTGACACCAGCACCTGCTCATCGTATGTCGCCTGAGAAAGTACCTGCTCGTCCCATGCTGCTTTCGTTACAACCGTCTCATCCCATGCAGCTGTATCCTCTTTCCATACCTGACTTGTAACTGCATCGTGGTGGACAGTTTTTGTTACTGCGACCCAGTTATGGGTGTGCGCAGTGGTAGTTGGTGCAGTCGTTTGTGCGGCAGTAGTCGTTGTTACTGTCGGAGTTTGTGTGGTTTGAGCTGGCTTCGTTGCTGTGTGGTTTGTCTGAGCCGGCTTTGTTGTTTCCGGTAATTTGGTTTCCGATGACGATTTCGATGTAGCAGCTGCATAGTCCGATGTCTGGGAATCTTTTCTGGAACTGCCTGTTGGGTCAGCATTATCTTCTTCTAATGCGCCCTCCAGGGATCTTGAGGCTTCCTCATCTGTCTCTTTTTCTTCTGTCTGGACAGTATCCTGACCTTCTGCCGGCACTTTTGAAACCAGATGAACAATCATCCAATGGTTTGTAGTTGTCTCCAGGCTGTATGAAGGCTGACCATACTCGTTAAGAACAGCTTCCACCGCAGACTTTTGAAGAGTTCCATCTGCCACACTGTAATGCACAACGTCAGCATTCTCCTCCTCCTGCTGTAATAAAAGACTGTAAATACCGTTTTCATCTGCCGGCTTCAAAGAGGCTACCTCATAAAACTCAACAGCTGAGTATGTATCATACCCGGCATACTGATCAAGCAGATAAGATATGATCGACTCGTCTGTCCTGATATCAGAAACGGCATACGCCATCTGACTGCCGGTATACATGTCAATAGGATCGGTAATGTTCTTAAGAGAATCGAACTGATCAAGATGTTCAATATACTCATTGTCTAATGAGGTCAGAGACATATAGTACGGAGGCTCTTCTGCTTCCAAAGAACTCTCAGAAAAATCCTCAAATTCAGTTGATGCTGCTTCTGAAACCTGAATTTCCGTAAGACTTTCATCTGTCCAAGTAAAAGGAATACCTGCCAGATCAATGATCATATACCGATCAGCTGTCCTTTGTGACTGAGTTTCTGTCGTCGCTGCTGCCTGAGCAAACAGCACCGTATTTCCTGCAATAATACCTGTAAGAGCCACTGCAATTTGTCTTCTCATCATCATAAAAATTTCTCCTTTCTTCCTGCAAACATCCCCCGATCTGCTATTACATATTGCTCTGGCAGAATGGGTTTTGTATCTGTTTTCCCAATCATAGCAAAAATCGAAGTGTCGCACAAGTAGGGAAGAAAGGCAAATCCGCGAAAAAATTTTTCTTCTGAATCACGAAAAAATCGGCAAGAATAATCCTGCCGATTTTTTACTAACTATTCATCTTCGATGCTGCTATTTTGCAATAACTCATCTTATAATATCATGATCCTGAAGAACTTTCTCAACTACTGTTCCATGAATGACATGAAGCAGAGGCTTCTTTAATGCATTCAGCGGTCCTGGCAGCTGGATATCAAGCGGAGACTTGCCATCCATAAGCTTTACAGAACTGTCAAGCAGTTCACGAATATCATATACGCTGCCCCATACTTCTGGAACACCTCTGTCTACACCAAGCAGTCCATAAACAGCTTCCATAGCAGTTCTTACAGAATATTCTGTAGTGAATACAGTGTCGCGAGGTGTGTCAGCAAACTGACCTAAGAATGCGAAGTTTACGCAGCCATCCGGGATGACATCCGGGCGGTCGCCCTTTGTACGCGGCATGAAG
>ERZ1106951.1954-NODE-1954-length-17103-cov-6.743841_pt1 | contig 17103 bp, 15 predicted proteins | sample MGYA00403676_ERZ1106951 | MGnify/ENA primary metagenome ERZ1106951 (study PRJEB35170, sample SAMEA104062398) | human gut metagenome | biome: human gut; feature: human-associated habitat; material: faeces | place: Denmark | collected 2012-04-23 ...
CTGCGCTGTATAGTGCAGCTGTTAGGCATACCCCTGCCAGTAGTATTGATAATTTTTTCATATCTTATTCTCCTTAATGTTTTATACTATAGTATCTCATATTTTTCATGGAATATCAAATCCCTAATATCTAATAGTTTTTCGACTTATTACCGCACACACAATGGATGCAGCAAGCATTGGTATAATACTATCTTGGCTTAAAATCTGAATAAAATTTCCAATGAAGCAAACAATCATAAATATACTGATTATTTTCGCTGTTTTAGCACCATAGTCTTTTGGATGTCTATGTGCTATAGCCCAGCTGATGACTGCTAGTATTATACATGGGATCATTGTGTAATGGATGCCGTTATATGACAATATATATCCACTATTTCCTGACCAACTGTTGAGACTCAAACTATCCAAAATCATATCTCCAATTGACACCGTCTTCTCATAAAATGGGATACTTAAAAATCCATTAATCATAACCAGTATCAATGCCTCTGTTCCAAATCCTAATTGCTTTTTCAAAAGAATTTTTTGCAATAGGTTCTCTAGGATATACCCGATCAGAAATCCTAGTGTATTAAAAATGATATCATCAATATCACCAATTCTTCCTGCAAATACAACTTGTACAAACTCGATCATCAAAGATATCAATGCCCCTGCAATTATTGCTTTTCCATAGTTCCATTTTATTTTCTTTATAAATATGGGAACAAAAAATCCCATTGGCAGAAACATTAATGTATTTAACAGCATCAATTTCCAGCTTTCATTCACAAATGGTACAATATTCCAGGCTGTAAATCCTCCATATGACCATGATGTGATGTCTAATACTCTCGTGACCATGCCAACGGTTGCTATGTAAACCAAAAATATGTATTTTATGATCCATCCTGGCTGACATATAATCTTTTTATTATATCGTAAATAGTAAATTGTGCTTATGACTGCAAATGCAATCGTTGCCATAACAATAGCTTGAGCTAGATAACTACTCCCAAGCAGAATTTTCTCCATCATGTTCTTTTCTCCTTTAATCCAATCATTCCTGCACATAACAAAAATACTATTATCATATAAGCCACAAAATCAGAAGAATATATTTGAATTATTTTTATGTGTTTAGGAAACAAGAACCGCAAAAATACATTTGCAAATATACTCCCACTTGTACATAGGGCTACTGTTTTATATACCAATGTTTTCACTTTTCTTGTATTCACAGCCAGTACTTTATATACAACGATGAATTCTAGTAGCAAATTTAAACTCATGAATATCAATGCTTTTCCAGTTGTCATTGGTAATAAATTATTTGATTTCCATTTCATCTGCGGTATCACATAACGATAACCTGTCTCCCTGCGTATTCTTTTTAGCAAATTACTTATTTGACGATACTCTTTCTCATTCTTATAACAAAAATAACCTGAACATTTTACTGACATTAATATTTTTTCATTCTCTTGTTTCATTATTTTCATTTTACTTACTGTTGGCATAATCAATGTTTCATCAAGATTTAATTCCGATGACAACCTAGTATTCTTATGTAAAAACCCAACAATTTTAAACGTACAATTTTCAGTTCCCAAATATCCTGCCTTAATTTTCTGATTCAAATGAAAAACTTTTTGATAATCATATCCTGCAATTAATGGAATCTCTTGATTCAAAGGTCTTTGATACTCTTTTAAAGTAAAGCAACGACCTTTTTCAATATGTTGTTCTATCTTCTTTTCATTTATCATTTTCTCTGGCATCTGACGTACAGTTAAATTTGTAAGATATCCATCTTCCGTTTTGTCATTATATGATCCAGATGCAAGTTTTTCATTCCCACGAAAATATTCATGATAAGATAGAATCTGTCTGGAATATTCTCTGTATAACTCTGCTTTTTCTAATTCTTTATATACTTCTTTTAAAATACTGAGAGAGTTTTTCTGATGAAGGAATTCCATATAGCTAGAATTTCTATTATCATATTCATCTGATAACTTCCATACTCCAGGGTATTCTATCTCCACTTGTTCATTATGACGATCAATCTTATTTTGATACGAATATATAATAATTCCCAGTAAACACCCAATGCTTAATATATAAAATACCATAAAACGAACTACATATTTCCTCATTTATCATTTCTCCACACAAATCGCTATTCCTATTTTTATTTTCTTTTTATAACGATTTTCAACGAATACTTTATATTTTCCATCTTTTTTCACATAAAAGTCATGTATAATATCGACCGCATGCATCACATATCGTTCTTTTCCTGTCTCGTCTATAATTCCTGCTACAAAATCCTTATCGTCTCTTTGTATTTCTTTAGACGAAAAAACGGTCAGTTTAATTTTCTCACCTTTTTTTAATTCCATTGATTCTTGCAATCTAAAATAGATCTGCTGCATACACATGCCCTCTTTCGTAATTGATTCATTTGTGCCTGAATACGTATTGTTTTCAGTATAGCTTTTTAAAAACCAATCGTCCAAATGATTCCTACAACAAAAAATACCCATCCTACCAACGGAGACAGTGCAAACATTGTATAATCTTCTTCATATACATAATAAATGAAATAGATCAATACAATTACGATCGGCATCAGAAACGATAAGACTGCTCCCCTTAAAGCAGTAATGCACATACTGATCAGTCCTTTTTTCTCTAGTCGCTGCCTTATCTTGCGAAAGCACATATACGAAATACTTCCCACCAAACCATTCAGCAGTATCATACTGATGACATAAATATATATTTTTTTAATCATCCAAATCATCAATCAAATCCTTTAATTCCTCTTTCTCTTCTTTTGATATTGTGTGTGTTAACGTCTGAACCAATTCTTTCATCGACCCATCATGCCAGAAATCCTTCATCAATTCCATCTGTTCTTCACGATACATTTCTTCTGTGATCTTTGCTGTGATATAGCTGTAATTGCCTTTCACTTGTGTATCTACAAATCCTTTTTTCTTTAATTTTGTGATATATGTCTTTACTGTGCTTCTTGTATATTTCCTATCATATACTTGATCTAGATAATCAATAATTTCATATACCGTAATCCCATCCCTAAGTTTCCAAATACTTTTCATGATAAGTATTTCTACTTCTGATAATTCTATTAATTTCATTGTTCTTCCTTCCATCCAAACTGGTTATTATTATAACCATTGTATAAATCAAGCTTGTCTTTGTCAAGATTAGTGATAATTATAACGAATTTGTATGCAAAAACTATCTTTGATTTTTCACTTTTGTCTTTTTCTCAGCCTTCGCATATGTATGAGTCAATAAAAAAGCCAAATAAAAAATCCGACCCAAGGAAGTCTGGTCAGATTTTCTAGCTTTGTTATGTTTTGTTTTTGTTTTATGTTAGTTAGTCTTAACTAACTGTTATTATAATATCCTATCTTGGATGATTTGTCTACCTTTATTTTTGAGAAGTTTTCTCGATACCAAGAATCTTTTCTGCCTTTGCTACGGCTTCTTCACTTGGTGGCTGTACCCCTTCTAACGGATACTTAATTCCTAATTTTTCCCATTTAAAGAGTCCAAGTGTATGGTATGGCAAGATTTCTACTCTCTTGACTGTCTTTAGTCCATCGATGAAGTGTTTTAAGTCTGCTAGTCCTTCTTCATCGTCTGTTAGGTCTGGGACAAGCACATGACGGATCCACAGATCTACTCCTAGGTCTGAGACTTCCTGTGCCATTGCTAAAATATTGCTGTTTGGACAGCCTGTCAATTTCTTGTGTTTTTTCTCGTCCATTTCTTTTAAGTCTAAGATGACAAGGTCGGTGTATTTCATTAATTCTAACCATTTTGTATGGAATGGTTCTTCTTTTGTATATGGATTGGCAGAGGTATCCACAGCTGTGTGAATTCCTTCTTGTTTTGCCAGTTTAAAAAATTCAATTAAAAAGTCGATCTGTAAGAGGGGTTCTCCACCACTAACTGTGATCCCTCCATCTTTTCCCCAGTACATGCGGTAACGCAAAGCCCTCTTTAAGAGGGCTTCAGGCTGCCAGTCTTCACCGCAGTTTTCCTGCCAGGTCTCCGGATTATGGCAATATTTGCATCTCATCCGGCAGCCCTGCATGAAAGCGATAAACCGCACACCGGGACCATCCACAAGACCAAAAGTCTCGATGGAATGGATTTTTCCGGTTATTTTTTCATTCATAATTCTTTTCCACTAATTCAAATTACATTGTTTTATGACATGTTCTGGAAATAACGTCCATCTGCTGTTCTCTTGTTAAGTCGATGAATTTCACTGCATATCCAGATACACGGATCGTGAAGTTTGCATATTCTTCTTTTTCAGGATGTTCCATCGCATCGATCAGTTTCTCTTTACCGAATACGTTTACATTTAAGTGATGCGCTCCCTGATCAAAGTATCCATCCATGACATTTACAAGGTTATTGATTCTTTCCCCATCTTCATGTCCTAAAGCATCTGGGTTGATCGTCTGTGTATTAGAAATACCATCTAATGCCCATTCGTATGGAATCTTAGCTACAGAGTTTAAGGATGCTAATAATCCGTTCTGCTCTGCACCATAACTTGGGTTCGCTCCTGGTGCTAATGGTTCTCCTGCTTTTCTACCATCTGGCATTGTTCCTGTTGCTTTTCCGTATACAACGTTAGATGTGATCGTCAGGATAGATGTTGTAGGCTCAGAGTTACGATATGTGTGATGTTTTTTGATCTTTGCTAAGAATGTTCTTAACAGCCATACTGCGATATCATCTGCTCTGTCATCATCGTTTCCGTATTTAGGGAACTCTCCGTCGATTTCGTAATCAACAACTAATCCATCTTCATCACGGATTGCTTTAACTTTTGCGTATTTGATGGCGCTTAAAGAATCAACTGCATGAGAGAATCCTGCGATTCCTGTTGCGAATGTTCTTTCAAGTTCTGTATCCATTAATGCTAATTCCGCTGCTTCATAGTAATATTTGTCATGCATATACTGGATTAAGTTTAATGTATTTACATAAAGGTCTACTAACCAATCCATCATAACGTCATATTTCTGCATAACTTCATCATAATCTAAGTATTCAGACATGATAGGTTTGTAGGCTGGTCCTACCTGCTGTTTTGTCTTGCAGTCTACACCACCATTGATCGCATATAATAAGCATTTTGCAAGGTTTGCTCTTGCTCCGAAGAACTGCATTTCTTTACCAGTCTTAGTCGCAGATACACAGCAGCAGATTGCATAGTCATCTCCCCATACTGGTTTCATGACATCATCATTTTCGTACTGGATAGAGCTTGTACGGATAGAAATATCAGCTGCATATTTCTTGAAATTCTCTGGAAGTGCAGAAGAATATAATACAGTGATGTTTGGCTCTGGTGATGGTCCCATGTTCTCTAATGTATGCAAGAAACGGAAGTCTGTCTTTGTAACCATAGAACGTCCATCTACACCGATACCAGCAAGATCAAGTGTTGCCCATACTGGGTCTCCTGAGAATAACTGGTTGTAAGAAGGAATTCTTGCGAATTTAACCATTCTGAATTTCATTGTTAAATGGTCGATCATTTCCTGTGCTTCTTCTTCTGTGATGATTCCTTTGTCAAGGTCACGCTGAATATAGATATCAAGGAATGTAGAAACACGTCCGATACTCATAGCAGCTCCATTCTGAGTTTTGATCGCTGCTAAATATCCAAAGTACATCCACTGAATTGCTTCTTTTGCAGTTTTAGCCGGTCTTGAAATGTCAAATCCATAAATCTGAGCCATTTCCTTCATGTCTTTTAATGCTTTTTTCTGTTCTGCTAATTCTTCACGAAGACGGATCACATCATCTGTCATAACACCGCATCCGCAGTTTGCAAAGTCATTTTCTTTTTCTTCTAATAAATAGTCAATTCCGTATAAAGCAACACGACGATAATCACCTACGATACGTCCACGTCCATAAGTATCTGGAAGTCCTGTGATGATCTTGTTATGTCTTGCTTTTTTCATTTCTGGTGTATAAGCATCAAAAACAGCTGTGTTATGAGTCTTTGAATATTTTGTAAAGATTTCATGTAATCTTTCACTTGGTTCATAACCATAGTTACGACAAGATTCTTCTGCCATTTTGATACCACCATATGGCATAAATGCACGTTTTAATGGTTTGTCTGTCTGAAGACCAACGATCTGTTCTAAATCTTTTGTTTCTTCACTGATATAACCAGGTCCGTGAGAAGTTAAAGAAGATACGATGTCTGTATCCATATCAAGAACTCCGCCTTTTTTTCGTTCTTCTTTCTGAAGTCCCTGTAAGATACCCCATAATTTATCTGTTGCTTCTGTAGGTCCTGCAAGGAAGCTTGCATCTCCATCATAAGGTGTGTAGTTTTCCTGGATGAAATCTCTTGTATTGATTTCTTCCTTCCACATTCTACCTTTAAAACCTTCCCATTCTTCAAACTGTTTCATTTTGAAAACTCCTCCATTTCTTGGATCAAAATAATTTCTATTACATTTATAAGTTAGTCTAATCTAACTACTTTTATTATAGCAAAATTTTGATTGAATACAATATACCTATCTGATAAATTTTCTCGTTAAATAAATAACAAGTCTTATTTTCGGTACTTTTTTCGTACATGTATCCTATTTTTCTTTGGTAATCTGATTGAAATTTTCTTTGAGATATCATACTGGCAGCAGTCATGAAACCGTGGCTCCTGCCAGTATCTTGTTAATTGATATGTTTTTATGTCTTTTGAAATTCTAGTGATGGAATAATCTGATTCCTGTAAATGCCATTGCCATGTTGTATTTGTTACAGCAGTCAATAACGGCCTCATCTCTGACTGATCCACCTGGCTGTGCGATGTATTTTACTCCACTCTTATGTGCTCTCTCGATATTATCAAAGAATGGGAAAAATGCATCAGATCCTAAGGTAACATCTGTTAATTTGTCTAACCATGCTCTCTTCTCTTCTTTTGTGAACACTTCTGGTTTCTCAGTAAAGATATTTTCCCATGCTCCGTCTGCTAAGACATCCATGTATTCGTCTCCGATATAAAGATCGATCGCATTATCTCTGTCTGCACGGCGGATCTTTTCTTTAAATGGCAGATTCATAACTTTTGGACACTGTCTTAACCACCAGTTGTCTGCTTTCTGTCCAGCAAGTCTTGTACAATGTACACGAGACTGCTGTCCTGCTCCAATTCCAATTGCCTGTCCATCTTTTACAAAGCATACAGAATTAGACTGTGTATACTTTAATACGATCAGAGAAATCTTCATATCGATCAATGCTTCTTCAGGAATGTTTTTATTCTCTGTCACAATATTAGATAATAATTCATCATCAATTGGAAGTTCCTGTCTTCCCTGTTCAAATGTAACACCAAAGACCTGTTTATGCTCTAATGGTGCTGGTGTATAGTTCTCATCGATCTTAATGATGTTATAGTTTCCGTTTTTCTTTGCTTTTAAGATTTCCAGTGCTTCATCTGTATATCCTGGTGCGATCACTCCGTCAGATACTTCTCTCTTGATCAGACGTGCTGTATCTGCATCACATACATCAGATAAAGAAATAAAGTCACCGAATGAAGACATACGATCTGCACCTCTTGCTCTGGCATATGCACATGCTAATGGAGATAAATCTCCCATATCGTCTACCCAGTAGATCTTCTTTAAGGTATCAGACATTGGACGTCCTACAGATGCTCCCGCAGGTGATACGTGTTTGAAAGAAGTTGCCGCAGGAAGTCCTGTCGCTTTCTTTAATTCTCTTACCAGCTGCCATCCGTTAAATGCATCCAAAAAGTTGATGTATCCTGGTTTTCCGTTTAATACTTCGATTGGAAGCTCACTTCCGTCTGCCATATAGATTCTTGATGGTTTCTGGTTTGGATTACATCCGTACTTTAATTCTAATTCCTTCATTTTTCTTCTCCTTTGATCTGCTGATTGACTGATTATTTGTTCTTATTTACGATTCTTGTCTCATATTCCCCTGTTGCAATATCAATATAACGTACAAATAGAGATACTTTGTTGTCTTCATTTAAGCTGTTCCAAAGTGTGTTTGTGAAATCATCGATATCTTCTTCGATTCCAACAAATTTAGGTTCTCCCTCGAAGCTTGGAAGTGGATTTCCATCATGCATATATGTATGGATAAAACGTCCTTCTCCTGCGATCGGATTCTCATATGTATATGTGTATCGGTTACAGGATTCTGGATTTCCATTATCACTCTTTAAAATGGACATTGCATAGTGGAATGTTCCGTCTGCAATCTTCATAAGACCTGAGATTCTTGGTGTGTAGTTTGGTCCGTCTGGTTCAAACTCACGGCTTCTTAAAGACTGCTCAAAAGTAAGTCCTTTTTCTCTTCCTTCATAAACAGTGTCTGTCTGATCTCCATTCGTAACGATCGTTTCGTCCCCAAGAACACGGACAGGTGCATAGATGATAAGGCTTGGATCTTCTAACTTCGCTGGATCAAATGCCTGTGTGCGGATTCCTTCTCCATCTTCTACAAAAACACGGTTACGACTGTTCTCACTGCGTCCCATGATAAAGTATGCAGTCACCGCTTTCTTTCCATCTTTGGATCTTCCAATAACGATTCCACGTCCTGGATAAGCATTTTCCTTTAATTCCTGAGCAAGAGCTAACTTCTTCATTGGTCTTAAATCTCCTTTTTTGAAAATCTTAATTTATATTTCTTCTATTGTATATAAAAAATGGATTTAATACAAGAAAAATCTCATAATCACAAAATAAAGGACAGGTTTACCGAAATTTTAATTAATCCTGTCCTTTATTTCTATCACTTTTTACATGAACTTTCTTTTTCTACCTTATGATTTATTATAGCCTAAACAAAAAAAGAATGGAACACCCTATTCCTGATATCCCATTCTTTTCTAAATCGCATATTTAATTTAATAATTAAATTACATTCTCTTGATTCGTTCGATCGCTTCAACTGTATTCTCATAGTTACCAAACGCTGTAAGTCGGAAGTATCCTTCTCCGCTTGGTCCGAATCCTGATCCTGGTGTTCCAACGACGTTGGCATCTTCTAACAGATGATCGAAGAATTCCCAAGATGTCATGTTGTCTGGTGTCTTTAACCAGATGTATGGTGCATTGACACCACCAGATACTGTGTATCCTGCATCCTGTAATCCGTTAAAGATTACTTTTGCATTGTTCATGTAGTATCCAACCTGTTCTTTTAACTGAGCTTTTCCGGCTTCAGAGTAAACTGCTTCTCCAGCTCTCTGTACGATGTATGGAGCTCCGTTATATTTTGTTCCGTGACGTCTTGCCCATAACGCATGTAACTGTGTATCTCCACATTTTAAATCTTTAGGGATAACAGTATATCCTAAACGAACTCCTGTAAATCCTGCGTTCTTAGAGAAACTCTTTAATTCGATCGCACATGTTCTTGCACCTTCACATTCATAAATTGTGTGTGCAACGTTATCTTCTGAGATATATGCTTCGTATGCTGCATCATAAATGATCACGCATCCGTTTTTGTTTGCATAGTCTACCCATCCCTGTAACTGGTCTTTTGTGATTGTTGATCCAGTTGGATTGTTAGGGAAGCAAAGGTAAATGATATCTGGCACTTCGCTTGGGAAATCTGGTGCGAAGTTATTCTCTGCTGTACATGGCATGTAGATAACATCGCTCCATGTTTCTGTTGCTTTATCATATGTTCCGGCTCTTCCTGCCATAACGTTTGTATCTACATATACTGGGTATACAGGGTCACATACGGCAATCTTGTTATCCTGTGCAAAGATTTCCTGAATATTTCCAGAATCACATTTTGCTCCATCACTTACAAAGATTTCATCTGCTTTGATATCTGCTCCACGATCCTGATAATCATTCTTTGCGATTGCATTTCTTAAAAATTCATATCCAAGGTCTGGTGCGTATCCGTGAAATGTTTCTGCATGTCCCATTTCATCTACTGCTTTGTGTAAAGAGTCAATGATCGCTGGTGCCAGAGGCTGTGTTACGTCTCCAATTCCTAAACGAATAATATTTTTGTCAGGGTTTGCCTCGGAATATGCATTTACTTTTTTCGCAATTGTAGAAAATAAATAACTTCCAGGCAGTTTCAAGTAGTTGTCGTTAATTTTAAACATAAATTCCTCCTAGTTTTGATATGTTAATGATTCTTTAATCATCTTTGCCATTTCGATAAGACCCACTCCACTGTTCATGCTTCTTTGTTGTATATATGCGTGGGCTTCACTCTCTGTAATCTGATTATTCTGCATCAGTAATTCTTTGACTTCTTCCAGAAGACGGACTTCTTCTCTCGTACGTTGTTTTGGACGTTGTTTTCTTCGTCTTTGCTTCTCAGAAATTTCGGTAACGATCTCTCTCGTTTTCTCGACTAATTCATACCCTTTTAACGGCATCGAAAGTCCTATGACATTCGGATACACGCAGTCATCTAAATATTGGCGAGAAGCGATCAGCAACATCTTGACCTCTTCAGAAAGATATTCTCTTAATTCACTGTAGATCATATCGGAACATTTGTATCCGCAGACGACTAGTCCTTCTTCAACACCTTCCATACGCTGGACTACCTGTGCACCCGTTGCACATACAGCGGTCACTTCAAAACCACTTCTTACCAGAAGATTCCTAATGCTTCTGGCGACTTCTTGTTTCGGGAATAAAACGATGACGTTTACCAAGCTTCTCACCTCCCGTATCATGTATATATCAATCATTAGATCTTGTATAAATAACGATCGACTTCCCATTGTGATACGAACTTCTGGTAAGACTCCCATTCAGCACTCTTAGCTTCAACATACTTGTTAAAAATATGATCTCCTAAAAGTTCTTTCATATAAGTGCTTTGTTTGAAAATCTCAAGAGCTTCTTTCATGTCTCTTGGCAGTGTATTAATCCCTGCTTCTTGTTTTTCTCCCTCAGCCATCTCATACTGATTCTTCATGGAACCTTTTCCTGGTGTTAATTTGCGCTTGATCCCATCTAATCCTGCTGCAAGGCTGACTGCCAGTGCAAGGTAAGGATTCGCAGCAGAATCAGGGCTTCTAAATTCAAGCCTTGTTCCGCTTCCACGGGCTGCTGGTACTCTGATAAGTGGACTTCTGTTCGATGGTGACCATGAAACATCCACAGGTGCCTCATATCCTGGCACGATTCTCTTATAAGAGTTTACCAGTGGATTTGTGATCAGGCACATCTCATTTGCATGTTCCATAACTCCAGCCATGAAGTGAAAAGCCTCCTCACTGATTCCAAGATCATTCTTAGAATCAGCAAAAATATTCTTTCCATTCTTCCATAAAGACATGTTAAGATGCATTCCTGAACCGTCCACTCCAGTGATCGGTTTTGGCATAAAACTTGCATAAAGTCCATGTCTTTTAGCAATATATTTTACGATGAATTTAAATGTGAGGATGTTATCGGCCGTTCTTAAGGCATTGTCATACTTAAAGTCGATCTCATGCTGTGCTGGTGCAACTTCATGATGAGATGCCTCGATCTCAAATCCCATATCTTCAAGATTCAAGATCATATCTCTTCTGGCACTTTCTCCTAAATCTAACGGAGCTACATCAAAATATCCGGCTTTCTCATGAGAAACCGTCGTTGGGCGGCCTTCTTCATCTGTGTGGAATAAGAAAAATTCACATTCCGGACCGACGTTAAATTTATAACCCATTTTCTGGCACTCAACCATCACTCGTTTTAATACATTTCTTGGATCTCCGGCAAATGGAAGTCCATCTTGTCCGTATACATCACAGATCAATCTTGCCACGCGGTTTCCTCCCGCATTCCACGGGAAGATTGCAAAGCTGTCAAGATCTGGATATAAATACATATCTGATTCTTCAATACGGACAAATCCATCTACACTAGATCCATCAAATGTACACTTATTATCCAACGCTTTCTCAAGCTGTCTTGCGGTGATCGCGACGTTCTTCATTGTTCCGAACAAGTCAGAAAATTGTAGTCTGATAAATTCGACATCATTTTCTCTGACGAGGTCTATCACATCCTGTTTTGTGTATCGACCCATAACATCACTCCTTCTTACTTCTTAATTAAATCTGTGCGATATCAACTACGCTGAGCTGATCTCTGTTTCCTGTTTCCAAACTAGTCAGTAGAGCATCTGCCGTATCAAGACTTGTAAGGCATGTTACTCCTGTTTCAATCGCGTAACGGCGGATCAGGAATCCATCTCTGCTTCGACCTACACCCTGAGATGGTGTATCAATGACTAAATCAATTTTATCATCTAAAATGAGATCTAGCAAGTTTGGAGATTCTTCTTCTAATTTATTAATCTGTTTTGCATGAACTCCAGCTTCATTTAAGACTCTGCAAGTGCTCTTTGTTGAGAAAATCTCATATCCTAATGCTTCAAATCTGCGTCCAATATCAATCGCATCAATCTTATCGGAGTCTTTCACTGTTAAGATCATCTTCTTGTATTTTGGAAGATTTACTCCAGCTCCTAAGAATGCTTTGTATAACGCTTCATGGAAGTTCTTAGAAATTCCAAGACATTCACCTGTGGATTTCATTTCAGGCCCAAGGCTGATCTCTGCTCCTCTTAATTTTTCAAAAGAGAATACTGGTTTCTTCACTGCATAGTATTCAGATTCTTTCTGAAGTCCTGGTTCATATCCAAGATCTCTGATCTTAGCTCCAGTGATCACTTTCGCTGCTAACGCTACGATCGGAATACCTGTAACTTTACTGATGTAAGGCACTGTACGGCTGGATCTTGGGTTTACTTCGATAACATATACTTCATCATCTGCTACGATAAACTGAATGTTGATCAGTCCGATAACATGTAATGATTTTGCAAGTTTTCTTGTATATTCTGCAATGATTCTCTTAATTCTATCTGTTAAATTGATAGATGGATATACAGAAATACTGTCTCCTGAATGGATTCCAGCACGTTCCACATGTTCCATGATTCCTGGGATCAGGATATCTGTTCCATCACAAACAGCATCGACTTCGACTTCTTTACCAACCAGATATTTATCGATCAGAATTGGATGTTCCTGTTCGTAACGGTTGATAACTTCCATGAATGCCGTAATATCTTCATCAGATACAGCAATCTGCATTCCCTGTCCACCAAGTACATAAGAAGGTCTTACAAGAACTGGATATCCAAGTTTATGAGCAACTTCTAATGCTTCTTCACATGTAAATACTGTTGTTCCTTTTGGTCTTGGAATACAGCATTCTTCCAAGATCTCATCGAATAATTCTCTGTCTTCGGCTGCATCGACATTTTCAGCACTTGTTCCAAGGATTGGTACTCCCATCTTCATCAGTGCTTCTGTTAATTTGATCGCTGTCTGTCCACCAAACTGTACAACCGCACCATCTGGTTTTTCAAGATCTACGATACTTTCTACATCTTCTGCTGTTAATGGCTCGAAGTAAAGTTTATCAGCAACGTCAAAGTCTGTAGAAACTGTTTCAGGGTTGTTGTTTACGATGATCGTCTCGTATCCTTCTTTACTTAATGCCCATACGCTGTGTACAGAACAGAAGTCAAATTCGATACCCTGACCGATACGGATTGGTCCAGAACCAAGTACCATGACTTTTTTCTTTTCGGATGTTTCTTTCACTTCGTTCTCACCATCATAGCAAGAATAGTAGTAAGGTGTTGCTGCATCAAACTCGGCTGCACATGTATCTACCATCTTATATGCTGCATGGATATTATATTCATTTCTTAATTCTTTGATCTCACGCTCTGTCTTACCTGTTAAGCTTCCGATCACCTTGTCTGGGAATTCTAAGCGTTTTGCTTCCTGTAATAATTCTTTGTCTAATGTATCAGCTTTGGCTAATTTCTTTTCCATCTCAACTAAAACTGCAATCTTATCTAAGAACCAACGGTCGATCTTTGTAATATTAAAGATCGTATCGTAATCAAATCCACGACGGATCGCTTCTGCGATCACATAGATACGAAGATCATCGATCTTTTCAAGTTCTTTTAATAACTCATCGTCTGTTAATTTATCGTAATCACCGAAGATCAAACTGTCCACATGCTGCTCTAAGGAACGGATCGCTTTCATTAATGCCCCTTCGAAGTTTGTTCCGATACTCATAACTTCTCCAGTTGCTTTCATCTGAGTTGTCAGAGTACGTTTTGCATGAATAAACTTATCGAATGGAAGTCTAGGCATTTTAACAACACAGTAATCAAGCATTGGCTCAAAACTTGCATATGTTTTCTTCGTTACTGCATTTTCAATCTCATCTAATGTATATCCGATTGCGATCTTTGCTGTTACTTTCGCAATTGGGTATCCTGTTGCTTTGGAAGCTAAGGCTGAAGAACGGCTGACACGAGGGTTTACCTCAATAACGCAGTATTCAAAGCTGTCTGGATTCAATGCGTACTGTACGTTACATCCACCATGAACATCTAATTCTGTGATGATGTTTAATGCAGATGTACGAAGCATCTGGTATTCTTTATCTCCTAAAGTCTGAGATGGAGCTACTACGATACTGTCTCCTGTATGAACACCAACTGGGTCGATGTTTTCCATGTTACAGATTGTAATACATGTTCCATTTTCATCACGCATTACTTCGTATTCGACTTCCTTCCATCCACCGATGTAACGTTCTACTAATACTTCACCTACACGACTTAGACGAAGACCATTCTCAAGGATCGTCTCTAATTCTTCCTGGTTATGGGCGATTCCTCCACCACTTCCTCCAAGTGTATATGCTGGACGAAGTACTGCTGGATATCCGATCACTTTAGCGAATTCCACACCATCTTCTACTGTTTTAACAACCTGTCCTGCGGCGATCGGTTCCCCGATCTTTTCCATTGTCTGCTGGAATTCTAAACGGTCTTCTGCTTTTTTGATCGTAGATGGAGATGTACCGATCAATTTCACTCCGGATTTTTCAAGGTATCCGCTCTCTACTAATTCCATGGCCAGATTTAAGGCTGCCTGTCCACCAAGTGTTGGAAGGACGCTGTCTGGTTTTTCTTTTTCAATGATCTTTTCGATGACAGAAGCTGTTAATGGCTCGATATATACTTTATCTGCAATGTCTTTATCTGTCATGATCGTTGCAGGGTTTGAGTTTACTAAGACTACTTCCACTCCCTCTTCCTGAAGTGCTCTACAAGCCTGTGTTCCTGCATAGTCAAATTCTGCTGCCTGTCCAATAACGATCGGTCCTGATCCGATTACAAGTACTTTCTTTATATCTTCTCTCTTAGGCATTTTTTGCTCCTTTCATTCTATCCATAAATTCATCAAATAAGTAAGCTGTATCCTGTGGTCCAGGGCATGCTTCTGGATGGAACTGAACTGTTCGAATGTTTTTATTTTTATAGTCTAATCCTTCAATTGTTTTATCATTTACATTAATAAAGGAAACTTCTGCAACATCTGGATCAATTGTTTCTTCCTTGATCACATATCCGTGGTTCTGAGAAGAAATATAAACTCTTCCGCTCTTTAAGTCTTTCACCGGATGATTTCCTCCACGATGTCCCCAACGCATTTTTTCTGTGTCTGCACCTGTTGCAAGTGCCATCAACTGATGTCCCAAACAAATCGCAAAGATCGGAATACCGGATCCTGCCAAAACGCGGATCTGCTCGATCACTGCCGTACACTCGGAAGGATCTCCCGGTCCATTAGTGATCATAATGCCGTCCGGCTGCTCTGCGATAACATCCTGTGCCGCAAAATTCTGTGGATAAACAGTAACTTCGCATCCACGATTTAACAGACAGCGTATAATATTCTTCTTCGTTCCAACATCGATCACAACCACTTTTCGCTCTACCGGCACTTCCTCAGAGCCGATATCTCCCGGTTTGTACGTTTCTTTCTCTTTGCAGGATACTTTTTCTACTACACCAACCACTTTATAATCTTTGAGCTTTGGTAAAATTTCCTCCAGATCATAATTCTCATTTGTGGTGATCATTCCATTCATCGTTCCCTTTTCACGCAAGATCTTCGTTAAAGCACGGGTATCAATTCCGTAAATTCCCGGAATATCATTTTCTTCCAAGAAATGCTGTATCGAATCTTCCGAACGGAAATTGCTCGGCATACGGGATAACTCTCTTACGATAAAACCATCCGGCCAGCCTTTTTTCGACTCCATATCTGCATAACATACGCCATAATCAAAGGATAAGTCATCGTTACTGCCTGCCCTGCATAACTAGGATCAGTCAGTACCTCCAAATAACCAGTCATCGATGTATTAAATACAATTTCACTGATCACTTCTTTCTGTGCTCCCATACTTTTACCTTCAAAGACAGTTCCGTCTTCTAAGATCAAAAACGCTTTTGTCATCATAGATCCCATTCCTTTCCGTTCAGTTCTAGTATCATTTCAGCAGTCTCAACCATGTTGGTACCACTGTCCATACTTATTTTTTGTATATAGTGATGTGCTTCCTCTTCTGTTATGTGGTTTCGATCCATTAACAGCTCTTTTGCCGTAACGATCTTTTTCTGATCCTGCTCAGAGCGTGCCTTTGGCTTTTTCTTTTGCTTCTTACGCCATCGATAATACTGTGATAGCATTATTTCCAAGGTGCTCATCAGATCCTGTACCTTAAAGGGCATCGGTAGTGCCATCAGACCGCGCACATCGCAGTCTGCCAGTTTTACCGGTGATGCCAGCAATAACATCTGAAACCCCTTAGGGAGATATTCGTGAATCTCGGAATAATGCATATCCGAGAAGCGATAACCACAAATAACAATTCCGCCATCAAGCGAATTTACAGCACTTACAATCTGTGCCCCACTGTCACACACAAGGGGGACATCATGACCATTTTTATTCAAAATCCGCCGAAGATTTTTAGCATCTTCAATCTTTGGAAAAGCGATAATAATATCTGCCATGCTGTCAGCAAACCTCCTATCACGCTTTAAGAATGTTTATATCGTTCCCAGATATTTCTCTCTTTCCCAAAGTGTTACCTGCTTGCAGTACTCATTCCACTC
>ERZ1106951.1966-NODE-1966-length-17020-cov-9.072090_pt1 | contig 17020 bp, 10 predicted proteins | sample MGYA00403676_ERZ1106951 | MGnify/ENA primary metagenome ERZ1106951 (study PRJEB35170, sample SAMEA104062398) | human gut metagenome | biome: human gut; feature: human-associated habitat; material: faeces | place: Denmark | collected 2012-04-23 ...
CCGGTGTGGTCTCTTCCGGTGCTCCCGGCGTAGTCTCCTCGGTTCCTCCTCCCGGATTCTCTCCTGATGCCACCTTCTTCCAGCCTACCGAAATCGGCGACAGGCTGTATACACGGAAGGTTATTCCTGATTCGGTTTCCTGAATATCAGGAAACTCAATTTCCCCCGGTGTCTTACCGTTCATAGCTCTTGTAAGCATGTGTGCTACAACAAAATCATAATTCCTGCTGTCCGTTCCATCCGGATATGGCAATGTAACTTCAATTCCCTCGCTTGGGAAATTACCCGGAACAGCTGCCTGCCAGCTCTGCTCACCGTCAAGGCTTACAAAAAGCTGAACATCATAGTACACCATGTTTTCTTTTAAAATATCTGCAAGCTTAGCAGTCGTTCCTGTATATAATGCTCCCTTAAGCTCCTCTGTACCGGAAAATAAATTTGTAACTCCCTCAGGCACGATATCCAATGCGCCACTGCTTGTCTTATAATCTACCTCCACACTTCCGGAAGAAATCGCGTCAAAGGACTTTACCTTAGATAAACGCAGGGAGCCATCCGATTGCTGCTGCGGAGTCACACCCTTTCCCTGATATGTGATTGTTCCGATATGTTCAAGGTCGTAGCCCTGCTTCGGTTTCAGAATTATGTCCGCCGAGTATGCGGTATCTGCTTCAAAAACAGTTGTTGCAGGAGTCCAGACAACCTCCGCCGTGAAGAATTCATTGTCCGTTGACAGCTCCGTCATAGGCTTGGAATTGAGGGCAGGAGCCGTAATCTCCTGTGTCAGGCTTATATCTGCATCGCTAAACACGACATCAGTATCTTTTGTTCCTGTTAAGCTAAAGACATCCAGCGCACTTACATATTGATCACTTCCATTGTACAACACCTTCAGAGTCTTATCGCTTGAATTATCCATAACATTCATCAAAAAACTGTCAACAGGCAGTGTAACCGTCGCCTTACCCTCACTGTCTAACACTGCAGAAGTAAGCTGTGTTCCCCTATTTCCCGCAATAATATACACCGATTCACCGGCAAGAGGTGCTCCGCCCGTCACAATCGCATCAATCGAAAGTGTCATTACATCTCCGTATGTATAACTTTTCTTGTCAAACTCCGCGCGGGAAATACTTGTGTGTTCCTTCAAGGTTGATGAAGGCTTAAGCTGTATTCCGTCATCAATAAGCACCGCCGTGTAGTTTGGTAAATCCGAGCGGAAGCATGCAGCCGATGTGACACCCGTTCCGCTTATGAATACCGTATCATCAATGACAATGCTTGCGCCCCTTGCATTAATCTGAAGCGGTGCTGCCTCAGTCGATGACACCTTCTTTACGCCCGTGATCGTCGTAGGCTGCGTTGCCTGTCCCTCAAATGCAAGGGTTCCGCTGCCCGCAAGTTCCTCAATCACAACCGACTCGTTCCCCGCTGGAAAAACAGCCTCTCCGCTGCTTGCAAGCTCAAGGCAGCCAAGCTTCAACGGCTGTATTGGATTTCCCGAATCTTCCGGATTGGCTCCGAATAAGACTACCGAGCCCTGCTCCACCCTTATTTTATTAATATCCTTTGACCAAAGCTGCATGCTCGTGTCATTGCTTTTTGTTCCTGTCACAAGTACATCTGCCGTTCCCGTCACATTAGTTCCCACCAGCGGACCGCACACCGTCGTGTTTCCCGTTGTTATCAGGTCAAAGTTATCAATCACAAAGTTTACATTCTCTACCGTACTTGTATTAGATGAGTTAGTATCACCTCTTCCCGTAGCATAAATCGGGATATTTCCGGCAAGACGGACGTCTCCTCCGATGGTGATATTTGCCTGTGTCACACTATCATTCCAGCCTCCGCCATACATAAAGACTGCATAATCCGGATTTATCTTTCTAACGGTAAGATTCGCCGTCCCGATGCTTCCTCCGTTGCCTCCGCCGTAGACATTGCACCATAAGTCAGGATTTCCCAACAGCTTAATATTGGTAGAATCGACGGTACAATTCTCTCCCCCGCCGTAAGCCCAGCCAAAATCTCCTCCAAGCAGAGTCACCTCCGTCTTTTCCACCGTACCATTAAGACCGCCGCCGAAAACAGTACCTCTGTTAAAAGCATCAGCGGTTGTATTGGATGCTTCGCCTCCCCAGATTTTAGCTCCCGCATAGACCGTCACATTTGCGGTTCCGTTGACGGTACTGTCTTCTCCGCCTCCGTAAACCCAGCCTGCCGTGCCGCCCTTTATCTCGACAAAAGTATCTCCCTCTATGGTTCCCGATAAACTTCCGCCATAAATATTCTTCGTCACAACTCCGCTTTCCATCGTAACCGATGTATTTGCCGAATGTGTTCCGCCATTCCATCCGCCAAAAATCCACTTATCTCTTACATTCTCAGCGCCGGACAGCAGAGTTCCATCCTGGCTGTAGATGCTCGTAATTCCGTTGTTCTCTTTAATCACAATCGGAATACCGTTGGCAAAGACACAGTTCCCACTAATCAAGATTGTCTCGCCCACATCTGCCGATAAGCTCCCGGTTCCGTCGTCCTCCGCAAAGGCCGTGGTACCCGGCACAACAAGCACCAGTGCCAGCAATACGGCAAGCATAATGCCGGCTATCCGCTTTGCTCCTTTAAAACTCTTTCCGTTTAAACGTATTTTCATAGGTTTCTTCCATTCTCCCTTCATATTTTTGTTAAAACAAACATTTTTATTTTACCTGAAAGAGAACTGATACGCAATATTTCCGTCACAATCGGCGTTTTTGTGACACAAGCGGTATCATTTTTTCTTGTCTTTTATGTCAAATTAAGCTATCATCTAATCAACCACACACTTATGAAAGAAGGGGGACATCATGCGAATTGCACTGGTCGACGATAACAGGGATGACCTGCAGACGCTGCACCGCTGCCTTACAGAGAACTTGATTTCGGACTGCGATATAGTTGAATTTACGGGCGGAGACGAATTTTTAAAAAGCTTTACTGATAATTCCTATGATTTGATTGTACTCGATATTTTTATGGGAGAGCTCACCGGAATAGATGTGGCAAGAGAAATCAGAAAGAGGGATTCCCATGTTCTCATCGCATTCGGGACTACAAGCAACGAGTTTGCCGCCGAAAGCTATGAGGTAAATGCCTGCTATTACTTAAAGAAGCCTTTTGACAAGGAACACGTATCCTATATGCTGAACCGCATTAATTATAAGGAGCTTGAGCTGTCACGCACGGTTCTTCTTCCGAACGGAGAAAAAATACTTCTGCGAAGCATCCTGTACGCAGACTACGCATCGCACCGCATAACCCTGCACTGTAAGCAGAACTGGAGCGTCAATCTAAGAACCACCTTCTCGGAAATTGAGAACCTGCTCTGTTCATATTCATTTTTTTACAGCCCCTGCAAGGGCATCGTTGTCAACTTCTATGAAGTGGCAGCCAAGGCAGACGACACTTTCCTGATGTCCGACGGAACGAGGCTTCCGATAAGCCGCCGTAAGGCCTCTGAGGTATTGAATGCCTACTCTTCATTTCGCTTCGAACAAATCAGAAAGGAGCTGCTGCAATGATTCAACCGATTTACCGCATTCTCGAGGTATGTCTGTACTCGCTGCTCAATTTTTTGCCGTTTCTTGCGCTGGCACTCTATCCTTTTCGAGACAATCTCAGATTTTCAGGTCAAAAGACCGCACTGCTCATAGCCGCACTCACATGCATACAGGTTTTTGTCGGATTATATGCCGCCTTCTTCCCAGGCAGCGCCACCGGCATCCTGTCGCTGATCAGCACGGCTTCATACGCCGTTTTCTATTTTACGGCAATAAAAAAACATCCGGGGCAGCTTTTATTCACACTCCTGATGCTCTCTAACATTGCCAATTTTACCGTTATTGCTTCTAAATGTCTCGAAGGACTGTTCTTTCCCGACCTCGCACTACAACAATACCGCTATTCCATGTCACTTTTTATCCTGCTCGTTGAGACAGCCATCGCTTTCCCTGTATTTCATTTCATAAAGAACGTCTATACTCCTGCCATGTCAGCACATACCTTGGGACACGACTGGAACTATCTGTGGCTTATTCCAACTACCTTTTATCTGATCTGGTACTATGTGATTTACGGCAATTCCACGCTCACAAGCCTTGAGATTGCGCTGATTCCCAAAAACGCCATAATACTTCTATTCATCAATGCAGGAGCAATTTTAGTCTATTACATAGTATCCAAGCTGATATTGGATCAAAATAAAATTCTGAATCTGCAGCAACAGAATCACCAGCTTCAGCTCCAGACTCTGCAATACGAAAAGCTTCAGACACGAATCAACGCTGCCCGTCGTGCCGCACATGATATGCATCATCACATTGCGATAATTCAGGATTATTTGAATACACATAATTATTCCGGGCTTGAGCTTTACCTGAACCAATACAAAAAAAAGATGCCTGACAATACACCTATATCCTTCTGTGAGAACAGTGCCGCTAACGTGGTTCTGCACTACTACGCACAGGAGGCAGAGCAGTATAATGTCACATACTCCGCTTATGTAAATATTCCCGAGAATTGTGGAATCGACAGCAGTGACCTTGTCGTTCTTCTGGGAAATCTTCTTGAAAATGCCCTGGATGCCTGCAGGGCATGTACAGACCCGCAAAAACAGATTATTATACGCGCGACAAATGATGTGCACTCGCTCTGTATAACCGTTGACAATTCTTTTGCCAATAAAATACGCAAATCACCGGACGATAATTTCTTCTCCTCAAAGCATACGGGAATAGGTCTCGGCACTTTATCCGTAAAGACTATCGTATCCAAATACAACGGGGTGTGCCGTTTTGACTGGAATGATAATACTTTTTATTCATCCGCAATATTTTTTAAGAACCTGACCACGAAGCAGTAGTCAGGTTCTTATTATAGTGCCGGATTTACCCTGCAATATTATTTCCTGTGTAGAGCTGGTAGTATCTTCCCTTCTGCTCTATAAGGTCATCATGGGTTCCTCTCTCGATTATTCTTCCCTGCTCAAGAACCATGATACAATCACTGTTCTTTACTGTGGAGAGTCTGTGCGCGATAACAAAGGTTGTTCTGCCATGCATGAGCTTATCCATGCCATCCTGGACCATCTTCTCGGTTCTCGTATCGATTGAGGAGGTAGCCTCATCAAGAATGAGAACAGGCGGGTCTGCGATTGCTGCCCTCGCGATTGCGAGAAGCTGTCTCTGACCCTGGCTTAAGTTGGCACCGTCACCGGTGAGCATCGTGTTGTAACCGTCGGATAACTTGGTGATAAAGCTGTCTGCATTGGCAAGCTTAGCCGCCGCGTACACCTCCTCGTCAGTCGCATCGAGCTTGCCATAGCGGATGTTCTCCATAACTGTTCCGGTAAAGAGGTGTGTGTCCTGCAAAACTATTCCGAGGGACTTTCTTAAATCGCTCTTCTTAATCTTGTTGATGTTGATTCCGTCATAGCGGATTTTACCATCCTGAATATCATAGAAGCGGTTGATAAGATTGGTTATTGTCGTCTTGCCTGCTCCGGTGGAGCCTACGAAGGCAATCTTCTGTCCCGGCTCAGCGAACATCTTTATGTTGTGGAGAACTATCTTGTCCGGATTGTAACCGAAATCCACATCATCGAATACCACATCACCCTTCAATTCCTTGTAGTCAGTCATGCCTGTGTCCTTGTGATAGTGCTTCCAGGCCCACATTCCTGTACGCTTTTCGCTCTCCTTGATCGTACCGCCATCCTTGACTGCATTTACAAGTGTAACATATCCATCATCAACCTCCGGTGTCTCATCGAGAAGCCTGAATATTCTCTCACCACCTGCAAGAGCCATGATGATACTGTTAAACTGCATGCTCACCTGATTAATAGGCATGTTAAGGCTCTTGTTGAAGGTGAGGAAGCTTGCAAGACCTCCAAGTGTAAAGCCGCCGACTCCGCCGAGTGCAAGCGCACCTCCGGCTATTGCTATGATAACGTAGCTGATGTTACCAATCTGTGCATTGATAGGTCCTAAGATGTTGGCGAACTTATTCGCATTGTAGGAGCTGTCGCAGAGCTCTTCGTTAATCTTGTCGAAGCGCTCCTTGTTCTCTTCCTCATGGCAGAATACCTTTACAACCTTCTGCCCACCCATCATCTCCTCAATAAAGCCGTTTACCTCACCTAGGTTCTTCTGCTGCTTTACGAAGTACTTTCCGCTCATTCCGGTAGCCTTCTTGGTGACAACGAGCATAAGACCTACAAGCACAAGAGTTAACAGTGTAAGCGGTATGTTAAGGATAATCATACTTGCCAGCACACCTATGATGGTGATTGAGCTGTTGATAAGCTGAGGGATACTCTGGCTTATCATCTGTCTGAGCGTATCAACATCGTTGGTGTAGATTGACATAATATCGCCGTGTGCATGTGTATCAAAATATTTTATAGGAAGGGACTCCATGTGTACAAAAATCTCATCCCTTAAGCTTCTCATGGTTCCCTGTGTAACATAAACCATCATCCTTGTATTTACATAGGCTGCTATAACACCCACAGCATAGAAGCATGCCACTCTTATGATTGCGTGGAGCAGCTCCGTATAATCAGGTACGGTCTGCTGCATCAACGGCATAATATACTGGTCAATAAGTGTTTTCGTAAACATGGTTCCCTGTATCGTAGAAAATACAGTGAGTACAATACATACAAGAACCACTATGCACTGCAGCAGATAATTCTTAGCCACAAAGCCTATTATTCTTTTAAATACCTTTCCAGGATTAGCGACTGTAGGCTTCGCTCCTCTTGGCGGTCTTCCTCCCATTGGTCCCGGCATTATGCTTCACCTCCGTTTTCATCAAAATCACCGCTGCCTCCGGTCTGTGACTCATATACATCGCGGTATATAGCGTTGGAAGCAAGCAGCTCCTCATGTGTTCCGATTCCGTTGATACGTCCGTTATCCATCACGATTATGCGGTCTGCACCCTGAACACTTGAAATTCTCTGTGCAATGATAAGCTTCGTTGTCTGCGCAATCTCTGTGGCAAATGCATGACGGATCTTCGCATCGGTTGCAGTATCAACAGCGCTTGTGCTGTCATCAAGAATAAGTATCTTAGGCTTCTTTAAAAGTGCTCTGGCAATACACAGACGCTGCTTCTGTCCACCCGATACATTCGTACCGCCCTGCTCGATGTAGGTGTTGTACTTGTCCGGGAATTTCTCAATAAATTCATCAGCACATGCTAACCTACATGCTCTCATGCACTCCTCATCCGTGGCGTTCTTATCGCCCCAGCGAAGATTGTCGAGTATTGTTCCGGAGAAAAGCACATTCTTCTGGAGAACAACGCTCACCTCATCGCGAAGTGTCTCAATGTCATACTCTCTTACATCCCTGCCACCGACCTTTACACTACCTTCATCCACATCGTAAAGACGGCTTATAAGGTTCACAAGGCTTGACTTGGAGCTTCCGGTTCCGCCGATGATACCGATTGTCTCACCGGATTTGATTGTGAGGTTGATATCATTTAACACTCTCTTGTCGGCGCCCTTATTGTAGCCGAAATTTACATGTTCAAATACAATCCCTCCGTCCTTTACCTCATAGCAAGGGTTATCAGGATTGGTGATATCAGGCTTCTCCTCAAGCACCTCTGCGATACGCTTTGCACTTGCCACACTCATCGAAATCATTACAAATATCATGGAAACCATCATAAGGTTCATAAGAATTGTCATACAGTAGGACAGGAGGCTCATAAGCTTACCTGTTGTGAGCAGCACACCGCCGGAGCCTACAATCATCTTCGCGCCGACCCAGCTTATAAGGAGAATACAGGTGTATACCGTAATCTGCATAACAGGGTTGTTGTATGCAACCGTCTTTTCTGCTTTTACAAAAATCTTGTAGATATTGTTGCTGGCATTCTTGAATTTCTTCTTCTCATAATCCTCACGGACATAAGCCTTGACAACACGGATTGCCGATACATTCTCCTGAACACTCGCGTTCAGCTCATCGTACTTAGGAAATGCCGCATTGAAATACTTGGTCGCATGTCCTATGATGACGGCAAGAATACATGAGAGTATCACTAGCGCGATAAGATATATAAATGCAATGCGCGGACTGATGGTAAATGACATTATCATCGCACAGATTAAGCTCACCGGTGCCCTCATACACATTCTTAAGAGCATCTGATATGTATTCTGTACATTTGTGACGTCCGTTGTAAGTCTTGTCACAAGTCCCGCTGTGCTGAACTTGTCAATGTTAGAAAAGGCGTAGGTCTGGATATTGTCAAACATACCCTTTCTGAGATTCTTTGCAAAACCTGTTGAGGCCTTCGCCCCGTAAACACCACCCATGATTCCGGCAAACAATCCGACCATGGCAATCACTACCATGCAGCCGCCGACCATGAGTATGTAGCCCATATCACCCTTCTCAACACCATTGTCGATAAGTGATGAGAGCAGATACGGAATGAGCATTTCCATAAGCACCTCTAAAATCATAAAAAAAGGGGTCGCGATGGATGCTCTCTTATACTCTTTTACATAAGCACCTAATGTCTTTAGCACTGTTCATCCTCCTTGTTCATATCATTAATATTTTTTTTCATCTTCTCTATAACATTCAAAAAGACCTGTTTTTCCTCTTGTGTGACATTCTGTTCAAGCTCCTCGTGGAGCATATCGATGACGCGCACCGTAGCAGCGTGTGTCTCCTCGCCCTTCTGTGTGAGAACTATTTTCTTGCAGCGCCCATCGTTGTCGTCCGTGCGGCACACCAGATAGCCCTTCTTTTCCATTAGCTGCAATATATTCGTGACGGATGACTTACCGATGCCGAATGCCTCGCCAATGTCTTTTTGGTATACATCCGTATCCTTATGCCTGTACAGGTAGCCAAGAATATGTCCGTGCATCACGGTCACTTCGTCAAAACCGGCGTCCACAAGCTTCTTCTTAAGCTGACGGAATATGATATTATCCATCTTCTTAATCTCGAACCCCAAATAGCGTTTCTTTTCCAACTCGTGCTCCTTTCCTCATGATGTGGCTTAGATAAAAACTCATACATAACTGACGTAGTGCCATTATCTATAGCCCTGTTATCCGTCAAAAGCCTTAGCCTTCAGCAAAAACAGTTCGAGGTCAAACAGTTTGATACTGAACTGTTCGACCTCGAACTATTATAGTTTTATTTCTTTTTAATGTCAAGAATTTTTTTCCATCGTTGGCTGTTTTCATCCCGCAGCATGCGTATCTTGTCATGGTCGCTTATGCCGTCTCCTACCGGCTCAATCCTGTCCAATATATGCACGTCAAAATATCTTCTCTCCACGCCGCCTGTTTTTTTTCGCGCATAATGTTCAGTATCTCCTGCATCGCGGCAGGTTATAAAAAGAGGAAGAACAGGCACATTATTTTTCACGGCATAGTAAAATGCACCGTTTTTCAGCGGTCGCGGTCTGTCATAGCCCCACCACTCAGACTGCTCCGGAAATACGAGGACACAGTCGCCTTTTCCAAGATAGTACGACACAGCACCGTTGAACCGTCTCACCAGCCTGTGTCCCCGGGGAAACGGCATTATACCGAACGCCCTCATGTACTCACCGAGCCGCCCCCTCCGATTGTTAAAATCCGCCACCATGACCTTGAGCTGCCGTCCCCGCAGCACACCACTCCTTTTGAGTGCCCATTCTACCACCAGTGCATCGAGCTTGTTTATGTGGTTGCAAGTGATTATCATGCCATGATTATCTTCACCGCACTCTCCCTCACCCTCTTCGTAAAAGCTATAAATTCGCGTGCGGAATATGAAGCGGTTCACAATCCACATAAATGGCTTGATTATAAACGCGCGTATCAATGCCTGCCGGAATTTTAAAGCCCCCGTCGGAATATAAGGAAATTTTTCATCAACCGGAAGGCTGCTGCCGTAATCTACCGGGTCAAGATGTGCATTGAAATCCCCCCTTTTCTCTGCCTCCTTTATCTTCACAAGCACATCGGGTGTTGTGTATGCAAGCTTAAAATAATTCATCAATACTGCACCCTCCCGATTTTCTCCCAGCCTTTCGGATCCACACCAAGCACCGCACGCCCCACGATAAGGATGTATTCCATGTAAAAAAATGGGTGCACCAGCATTAGGCACAGCTTATTAAACCATGACAGTCCGATATTTTTCCAGTCTGCAAGCACTGCCATCACGGACAGCGCAAAAAAAGCGGTATAGATAAGCATGAATGCCGCCGCTGCCTGCCATATTCTAAATGTAACCAGATTAAATACTGCCGCCACGGACAAGGTTCCGATGTATGCATACACAAGCCATAGTGACAATATATAATAATTATCGATAAAAGCCCTCACCCCGCGGCGTTTTAGAAGCTTGCGACAGTAGAGCCTGTCTGCAGCCACCATTCCTGTCATCCAGCGTGTTCTGCGCTTATTGGTGTCCGTATGCGATGGTGTCTCCTCAAGATACAGCTTCGCAAATGAATAGTGAAAGGTCTTTATCCCCTTGCACGCACAGTCGCGGAGCAGCTCCATGTCCTCCGTGAGCGTCTGTCTGTAAATCCAGCCGCCCCACTCCTCAACCAGATCTCCTCTTATAAGTATTCCCGTTGTTATCGGCATAGTGGTGAGCCCGAGCGCGCTCTTGTACCTGTTCCCGAGCTCATCTATAATCGGCCATACCAGACCATTCTGACAGGTTATGGCATTTACCACTTTTTCTGAAGCGCTGTTTAAATAACCCATGCTATAATTTCCGACCAGCTTCCGCCCCGTTATCACCTGCGCCCCGCTTGCAAGCGCATCGTTCATATTTGCCAGGAAATCCACATCAAGCCGGCAGTCCGCATCGACGATTATATAACCATCATACTTCTTTCCCGCTGCCAGAATATGCCTTATACAGTAATCAAGACAGTCACCCTTGCTCTTCTGCGCCTCATCGACATACACCTTCGCACCAATCTCCCGTGCATAGCCAATCACCTCGTCGCGCGGATTTTTAACAACCACATAGGTGTCGAACAGACTATAATCCGCACTATAGCTCTGCTCCTCTATGCTCTTAAAAAGCGGCAGCACCGCCCTGCCCTCATCGCGCGCCGGAACAATGAGCGCAAAACGGTGCCTTCTCCCACACTTCAAGCTTTTCTGCGGAAAAATCCACCCGAACCAGCCAATCAGCCGCGGAAAATACAGTACCAGAAATATTATTGTAATAAAAATCAAGAAATTGTTTCCCATATATTATTCCCTCTTTAATCAGCTGCACTGCAAAATTTACATGCATATAAATGTTTTAAATATATTATCTAGCATACAAATAAATTTGATTTCTCTGCCTCCCATAATCTATATATACCTAATCGCTACGATGTTGGAGACAGAACATGCTCTGTAAACTTAGCGTGTTTAACGTATTATATTTTTTATCCTCTCATACTGCTCTAATATCTCATCGTGCGCATGGAGCTTATATATACTGTGCAGCTTCTCAATCTCCCAAGGTTTCACATTTACTGTGTGAATATACGGAAATATTCGGAGAGATTTGCAAAAATGCTGCAGCACGGTGTTTGGTCTATAACGCTTCTGCTCATTATATTTTTCGGGGAGAAAGAGCTTATTTTTACATACGCGGTTCAGCGCGGTCTGGTCGGGAAAGAACATTTTTCTGTCACGGCACATCCTCCTTGCCCTTTTAAACAGCTTACTCCTCCGGCATTCCGGCATGTTAAAGAGCAGTACCCCTGTGTTCATGTAATTATATTCAATAAACCATCTTCCAAGGAAATCCCTCACCCCTGCAAGCTCGAACTCCGAAATATCCATATTATACAGCCGTTCTATGTCATCACATACAACCACATCCGCATCAAGATATAGGAGCTTGTTCACCAGAATATCGTCCGCGTACAATCTAAGCATTGAATAAGGTGTGTATATGGTATCCCTGTTAGCCCACCCGGCAAGCTCAGCCCTGAATACATTCGTCTTGTCAATCAGAAAGACCCTGCTCTCCCGGCACACGCACGAAATCACATCCTCAAGAAGCCGCGCCTGCTGCCAGCTTACCGGTGCATAATCTTCGCGCATATTCCGAAGATCTGCTGTCATAATGTAGATTACAAGCTCTCCCTTATAATATTTTATTATAGAAAGTACGGCTATCAGAATGCCGTCAAAAGCGCGTGAATTGCCGCAGAAAAGGATATTCATTTCAGCCCCCTGCTATGATTCTTTTTTGATATATTTTACTTTTCCGTAGGTAGAGTTCCCGCTTCGTGCCTTCATCGCCTCATATACCTGATTGCGCAGCTTAACGGCGGCTTGTCTTGGATTTATTGTGGTGTCCGGACTGAACGGTCCGTCGATGTATATTGTGATTTTTGTCCTAAAAAAATGCTTCTGATATGTTATTGTAAATGAATATACCGGGCGGTCATATATCACCGGATAGCGGAATGCGTTCTCATTAAAGGGGCGTATTCCGGTGTAATAAGGCCAGATATGTGCCTCGGGGTAAATAAAAACCGGGTGCCCCGTGCTGATGTAGTTCTCGAGCTCCCCGAGGAAATTTTTCATGCCCCCGAGCTTATTAGGTATCGGAAAGGCGCCCAGCATCTCCATGATATTTTTTGTGCCATAGAGGGAGACATTGTCCGGATGTGCCAGTATGATGGCTTTCCTCGGGAAGCTTATGCATGCCGGAATGTAACCATCCCCCGGGATCTGGGTATGATTTCCATAGAAAAATGCCGGCCTGCACCTGCCATCACCGCCATCCCATAGTCCGCACAGCTTATCCTTCCCCTCTATCCTCATGCAGAACCGGAGCTTCATGTATATAAAGGCAGCCGGAGTCATTATTATGTGATACAACACCCACGCAGCCACCTTCCACAGCCTTCCGTGGCTGTAGCGGTAATTTTCATCGACAGTTATCGTGTTCCTCTTTATGCCGGAAAATTCATCCTCCAGCTCGTTGTCATAGTAATATACTTTTCTGTGCTTCATGAGGAATATTATTTACATAAAAAATTCAATTTATTCTATATGTCTGATGACATTCTATGATTTGCAAAATGCATAAGTTAAATCATTTTTTTCGTTCACCATATTCCTTTGGCAATTTCCCCGGCCATGTCTGACCAATTTATGCAAACTAATATTTACAATCCCCCTCAAAAAAAATATAATAATACATGTCAAAAACTAATATCACAAACACAAGGAGTTCCCATGAATAAATCCTTCACCAAAAAAAATATTTTTTACATAATTCTCATCTGTTTCATCCTATCGGTCATACCGCTGTATGTAATCGGCATGTACGCGCACCCAAGCGTTGACGACTATTACTATGGGACTGAGACGGTGCAAGTCTGGAATGAAACCCACTCCTTCGCGTCGGTTGTAAAATGCTCCTTCGCCGAGATGATTAACACCTACAATATATGGCAGGGCAATTTTTCAGCAATCTTCCTCATGCGCCTGCAGCCTGGAATATTCGGTGAGCAATACTATTTTATTGCGCCGCTTATACTTCTCAGCGCGTATATGGGCTTTTCGATTTTCTTTTTTTACACCGCGCTGAAAAAAATATTCAAGGCGGACAGCTACCTTGCCGCGACTGTGGGAATCTGCCTCACCTTCGTGTCAATGCAGCTCTGCGCGACACCGAGCGATTCATTTTACTGGTATAACGGTGCTATATATTATACATTTTTTTACAGTCTCATGCTGTTTCTCTTTGCGCTTCTTATAAGAATAAGAACCGCCAAAGCTGCCGGCACGATTATCCTCACTGCAATAAGCTCTGTATCTGCCTTTCTTATCGGTGGAAGCAACTACGCAGCTGCACTTTTCATGTGCATTATTCTGGCTCTGAGTGCGGGTGCCGCAGTTTATTTTGTAATACTTAGGAAAAATAAGGTCATCCGTCCTTACCATATGGCGGCATACATCATCGTCGCAGCCGCAGCCATGGCAGGACTTTTTATAAGCATGGCGGCACCGGGAAACGCTCTGCGCCAGCAATCCGTTGGCGGAAGCACCGGCATTGTAAAGACCTTCGTCTACACCTTTGCATTCGGCGGTTACAGCATCGCCAAAGTGTTGAATGCTCCATGCCTTATATTTTTTATATGCATGATTCCGGTATTTTACCGCATAGCAAGGCGCAGCGGCTTCACCTACAGATATCCTCTCCTCGTCGCAGTGTTCACCTTCGGTCTGTACTGCTCAATGGGAACGCCTGTATTCTACGCGCAGGGGCTGCGCATGCCTTACAGAATGATGAACATTATATTTTTTGCCGCGTATGTTCTCATCACCTTTAATCTTATATATTTTCTGGGATGGGTTGGTAACAAGCTTGAAAGTAAAACTTTCAAACAACTTATTGGTGGCAGTACTGCTTGCGAAAAACCGGCTATGATAAAAACAGATAGAGCGTGTATAATCCTTGAAAATGTCATTGATTGTTTTTTTGAAAAAATAAAAGCAAGCCGCAAAAATGCCCTCCTCGCGCTTGCCATAAGTCTCTGTGCCTTTATAATCGCCTGCATAGGCTGTATAGAGGTCGGTGAGACGGAATATAAGAGCGGTGACGCAGGCTTTGGCAAGCTTCCTCTATCCGCCGCTGCAACGCTCTCACTCATAAACGGCGACGCCAAAACCTATGACTGCGAACTGACTGCCCGCGATGAATACCTAAGAAGCACAGGCGATGACGAACAGTTCGTGACTGTTCCCGCCCTGTCGAAGCGCCCTGCACCGATATACCACTCCGACATAACCGATGACCCCGGCGACTGGCACAATGCACATGTGGCTATGTATTACCGGAAGGAGTGTATATGGACGGAGTGATATATTGTTAATAACTCTTAAACCTTGGCTTAACAGTGATAAGGAAGTAATTCTTATTTTTACTGTTGGCTGACAGATTCGGGTGTGCAGGGCAACCGTAAGGCTGCAAAAGCTGTCTGTTTCCAACAGAAACAGACAGCTTTTGATTTGCGTTGAAAGCATCTCGCTGTTTTCTCTCGAGCGGGGCGGTCTTCCCACGGACCGCCCCGCGAAGCCGTTACGGCTCGATGATGTTGAAGGGGTTGGCTCCGGTGATCGGGAACTGGTTCATATTCTCCATCATCAGCGTCAGCAGCTCTGCGCTGCCCTCGACCTTGACGGCCTGTGTAACCGTTTCCTGATTGTTGGTCAGGATCGCAAACAGCGCATTCTTCGGGCAGGTAATAGACACGTCCGCATCATCAGACAATGTATCCGCATAGACCAGCAGCACACCATTCTTCACGCGGAGCATGTGCTGTTCGCCCACGTCAGGCAGGATCACGTTCATGGTGAAGTCGCGGTCAGCCAGCGCCTGCTTGTCCATGACAATGGCCATATAGTCAAACAGCATGGGCGCGGAGAGGGCCTTGACCATGTCGCCGGTAGATTTGGTGGAAGCGGTGAAATTGGCGTTTCCATGGCGCAGCTCCTGCGCGGCGGTCAGATATTCGTTGCGCCACGGACCGGACTCCGCCTGATACCCCAGCTGCTCCAGTGCATCGGCGCACAGAAGCCGTGCATCGGTGTTCGTCGGGTCGGCAAAGACGATGGTGTTTGTGACCTCGGCGACCCACTGATATTCACCCTTGTCAAAATCCGCCTTTGCCATTTGCAGGACATTGTCAACATCCCCCAGGTACTCCACCCATTTTTTTGCGCTGTCGCTTGGCATGAGGGGGTTCAGGTTGACAGGGTTGCTGTCATACCAGCCCATGAACTTCTGGTAGACCGCCTTGGCGTTGTGGGCGACCGTCCCGTAGTACTGGCGGGTGTACCAGATTTTATTGAGCGCCTCCGGCAGCTCGATCATGTTGGAGATCTCGTCGCTGGTGTAGCCCTGATTGATATAGGTCAGAGTCTGGTCGTTGATGAACTTATACACGGCAGCCGTGTTGACCATGTAGTCGTTCACCACGTTGTTTCCCCAGTGCGGCCAGTTGTGGGACTGGAAGGTGACCTCCGCGTCCTTGCCGTAAAGGGAAATGGCCTCGGTGATATAGCTTGCCCATGCCGCGCCGTCGCGCACCTCCGCGCCGCGCAGCGTGTAGAGATTGTGGAGCGTGCCGGTGCAGTTTTCCGCCATCCACAGCGCCTTGTACTGGGGCAGCCACGTGTTCATTTCGGCGGGCGCTTCCGTACCCGGCGTGAGCTGGAACTCCAGCTCCACACCGTCGATCGTCAGCTTTTCGCCAGACTGCGTGATTTCATAGCTGGGCGTCATGAACGAGACCGTTCCGGTGGACTGTCCCATGCCGATGCCCTGCGCCAGCTTGCCGGTCACGCCGGGGGTCAGAAGGATGCCATACTGATAATTGCTGCGGCGGCCCATACCCTTACCGGCGTAGACATTTTCCTTCACGGAGTGCTCCGTGAAGCCCACAGGCGTGATCACGGGGATCTTGCCGCTGGCGAGCTGATCTTCAATAGAAAGTGTCTCGTCTGCCTTATCCTCTTTCGCCATCACGCCGGCGATGCCGCCAAAATGGTCGACGTGGGAATGAGAGATGATGACGGCCTTGACCGGGAATTTACCAAGATTCTTTTCGATCAGCTGCATGGCAGCCTGACTGCACTCCACGCTCATCAGCGTATCAAAGACGATCCAGCCGGTATCGCCCTTGACAACGGTGAGGTTTGCCATGTCATAGCCGCGGACCTGATAGATGCCATCCGTCACTTCAAAAAGGCCATAAGCGTGGTTATTTTTCGTGTTCTCCCAGAGACTTGGATTTACGCTGTCAGGCGCTTTTTCGTAATCGTCCAGGAACGCATAGGCTTCCTGACTCCAGAGGATCTTCCCATCCTCGTCCTTTAGTTCCAGTGTTTCCGGCGCGTCGATCAGTCCACGGGTGGCGAATTCATATTCCTGCTTATCATCGAAGTCAAGTTCATCGTAGA
>ERZ1106951.1978-NODE-1978-length-16958-cov-3.353843_pt1 | contig 16958 bp, 17 predicted proteins | sample MGYA00403676_ERZ1106951 | MGnify/ENA primary metagenome ERZ1106951 (study PRJEB35170, sample SAMEA104062398) | human gut metagenome | biome: human gut; feature: human-associated habitat; material: faeces | place: Denmark | collected 2012-04-23 ...
ACTGATGGCGGGTTGTATAGCAAACCACTTTCTGAAACAGCAAATTACCGTTTCCCTTCTAGAATGGTTGTTACTGGCTCCATTAGATTTGGAGACAAGCAATATAACAACAAAGATATAGATCCGTTTGAATATTCATATCATCACCAGAAACCGATTACAATAGACGTTACAAATGCTATCAAGTATTTAGGTCAACGATTAGATCCTATCCAAGATGCAGCTATGGGACTAATTGGAAATACAATAATTGCATTTCCTCCTAAATTTCCATCTGCTTTTCCTTGTTCAATAAAAGTTGGAAGCCAAATATTCTACGAATATGTTCTCTTACGTTTACAAGAAATTGAAGACGACGGAACATATATAATCAACAATAAAGAGCAGAATATATCTCTATTTATCGAAATTCGAAGTAATCCCATTCTTTCAAGTGAAACAAGATTTACAACATCTCTAAAAAATGCAAGCACTAAAGACTTGCTTACCTATGTTCGCTTTATTGATGCGCTATCAAAACAGCATGATCTTCATATTCATTTATTGTCTACGGGAAAAAGATTTTTTTATGCCAAAATAAACGGTGTAAATTATAAAACAGGATTCGATTCCATAGATAATGAGATAGATTTTCTTGAACGTCTATGCGATATTGAGGACTACTTTCATGTATTATTCTCACCTGATGGTGATATCAGTTATCATGAATATACTACTGTCAAAAACATTTCAGAACTTATCCGAAATGACACCGTAACAGGCACATGGGGGCAAACCGAATTTAAGGCAACACTAAGTCCACAATTTCGCAAAGAATTATCTTCCATGAATGAAGGACTTTTTATGATCTCGTATGTCGGTGTTATCCACATAACTTTGTTCAAGGCCGAATTTGACCTGAAATTTATGCGAACATATAAATGCGCTCATTTAGTAGATTATGAAAAACTAATGAAAAAAGTTGAAGTTCTTGATGATGGGGATGAAATAAAATTCACTTTCCAACACGGTGAAGATAACACCTCCATTGATTCGCTAAAAATTCCAGACAAAATTAAAGAACAATCCTAAAAAATTCCGCCAGAGTCTTATAACTGACTCTGACGGAATTTTTCTTATGCTGCCTTTAACTGATTTTCCTGTCCCATGTTCTCCTTGTCCTGCTGACGCTTCCATGCTTCAAACTCCTTTTGTCCTTCTTCGCTTTCAAAGAAAGCCACGATATCCGGCCATAGGCAACGTGCAACGGCATCAATGGCATGTTGCGGATAAGGCGTGTTGTTGACGATTTTCTTTTTCCGTGCCATCCGCTCACCGTCCTCATCGCTCGCACCTCGACGCGGCGGCGCTGCGTTCTTGACGTTTGGCACGTTCAAGGATTTCAGGCGGAATCCGCTCTACAATTCTGCGAAGTTCCCGATAATCGCTCAAGAGTTGCGCGTCATCCAGTTTCTTTTGAACACTTCCGCGTTTGGCAGTATCCAGTTTGCTTTGGAGTTCCGCAACTTCCTTCTTCAAAGAAGCGTTTTCAGTAGTTGTATCCGTAAAAGCGACTTTGTACTGGTCAAGCTGGGTCTGCATCCGCTCCACGCTGGGGATAAATCGTTCCAGCAGGGCTTCAACCTCCTGCAACTTGCTCTTGGCATTAAACATGGTCGCATCATCCATAACCGCTTCGATTTTCCTGCTCTGCTTGGCAAGATGGGTCATTTCTTTGAACACACGCGGCGGAATGTGCTTGCGGTCGGTCTTATCGGCGCTTTCGCCGCGTTCAAGGTCAGGATACTTGCTGACCATGTGTTCCCAATAGGCACTCTGCCACTGGCTCAGTTTAGCTTTGTTGCCGATAATCTCTTTGGCACTCAAACGATTATCTTCCGTCAGAGGAACGAACGTGACGTGCATGTGCGGGGTTTTCTCGTCGAGATGAACGACGGCGGATGCAAAGGTTTCCGCACGCTGTTTCTGTTTCAGAAATTCAAGCGCATGTTCAAAGTATTCCCTGATTTGTTCCTGCGTTTTGTCCTTGAAGAAGCTGGGCGTACCGCCAATCAGGACTTCGACCAGCTTCACGCTGTCCGACCTCACACGGCATCCTGCTTCGGCAATCTGCCGCTGCGCTTCCTCCCGATAGGAATGTTCCGGCTGAATCAGGTGGAAATTCAATGCACTGCGGCTCGCGTCCACGTCGGGATTGCTGGCGTATTTCTCTTTGGTGCGTTCGTCGTGGGCTTCAATCCTGCCGATTTCAGGCCCTTTATATTTTGAAAATCTCATAATGGCGTATTGCACTTTCGCCATGTGTACCTCCTCAAAAAATATATAGTAGCGTTTTTCGCTTTTTTGCTATGTACGTACGTACACGATGCACAAACCGTTGCTTAGAAAGATTGCCTTCATCTCAGAAATGAAGCAATATCTCATTTTTTCACGAATTTCGGCAGGGTTTATCGTCCTATGCCTTGCGGCGTACGTACGTACACAGCGTTTCGGTGTATTTCTCACTTATGCGATTTTGTTTTTTTCGTCGAACGGTGTTTCCATCCATGTTTTCTGCCAGCCATCCGAAAGCTGTATTGCAACGCCGATTCCCTTAAAGCCCCAAACACGACGACCTTGCAAGTTCAAAACATTATTGGTATGTATGATGCCATACTGTTTGGCATGAGCCACAAGATAATCGCTGACTGTTCTCAATTTGAGAGCAGGAAAGGCGTTTTCTTCGCACCAGAACGTATAAATCCTGTACATCTCTTTAGAACTGATGGTTCTGTTTGGACTTCGTTCGATATATCCATCCGAATCCATAAAGAGGATGACATTGTTCGCATCCTGCTTGACCACATCGCGGTTGCCTTTGGCACGCTCGCTCTCCGAAAATCGAAACTGATTGCGAACAAGACGCTGCAAGCCTTCGAACGCCCAAAGGAAGATACCTTCCAGCTCGCAGCACATCTTTTCGGCAATGTCGGGGTCGTCTTTGCGTGCAGCGGGCTTTTCCTTCGTTGTCAGGATGAGCTGACGGCGATAGAAGCCATCGCTTCGATCATACAAGGATTGCAGATCGCCGTTGGAAAACGCCAGCAGACGCGCATACATCCAGCCCTGATAGCTCTGCTTGCCCTTCTTTTCCAAATCCATCTTGTCCTGTGCGGTAACGATGGACTTGACATAGTTGGTCTGTTTCAACGCTTCCATGCGCATATCGTCGTCAATCATCAGGTGAATGTGTTCCAGATCGGCGCGGGCAAACCGATTCTCGGACACCTTTCCGACGCTTCCATTCTTCGCATTGCACCCGAACAAGTGCGAAAGCACCGTCCCAATCTGACTTTTTCCTTCTCCGCCGCTGCCCTTGATGAGCATCATCCGCTGTCCCTTGTTGCTGGGAATCAGGCAATATCCGATATATTCCTGCAAGCAGGGGATATCCTCGGCATACAGCAGCTCGTCGAGGAAACGCAGCCAGACGGCAGGCGGCGCGGCGTCAGGGGTATATCGAACGGGAAAGCGGCTTCTCACAATCTCGTTCTTTTCATGTGTAAACCGACCATCCAGAAAGAGCGTTCCGTTTGCAAGGTGAATCCGATCCGTCTGTGGGGCAAGCTCGTCCACGTGCGCCGTGATTTTAAGCAGCTCGATGATGCTGCTGATTTTCTTGGTGACGCTGGTGGAAGCGTAGTCTTCCAGCATCGCGTAAATGTCAGCTTTGAGCGGCGCGTCATCCGTCATACAGCCTTCCGGCGTAAAGAAGGCATTTTCCGTGTAGATGATGGCGTGTGTTTTCAGAAAATGCTGGCAAAACAGGGCTTCATTGATGGATTTCCCGTCGAACCATGCAGGCCAGCCGTCAAGCGGCAGGACGGCTTTCTTCTTTTTCAAGTTCAAGCTGTTCCTCCTCTGTGTAATGCTTCAGGTTGGTTTGGATGCGTTGAAGCGCACCCGTGTTGACGAGCGCTTTTGCCGTATCTTCGCGGAGTTTTGCATCCGCAGAATACAGCAGGTCGAGCACATGTCCGATGGCGGGCAGTTCATGCAGCGCTTGCGCAAACCGTCCGTCCCACGGTGCGTTCATATCCGCAGGCGCGTATGCGGCTTTCCAGTGGTTCAAAAGCCGTTCATAGTCCGTCAGGGCTTTCGTACATTCCAGCACAAGTCTGCGCTGCTGCACCACGGGCGGCTGAGCGGGCACAACCGCAGCCGACTGCGGTGTGTTCGGGTCAAGCCCGAAATCGGCAGCGAGTTTTTGCGCCGCCTGAATCAGAGAAAGCCCGAAAAGTTTGCTTACAAAGTCGATTACGTCTCCCTTTACCTGACAGCCAAAGCAGTAGAACCGTGTATCGACCTTCAAAGACGGGGCGTGGTCGTTGTGAAAGGGACAGAGTGTCATGCCGTTGCGCTGAACGTTCAAGCCGTAGTATTCAGCTGCTTGACGGGTCGTAATGTTGGCTTTCACCAATTTGAAGATATCTTTCATACGTTCACCTCTTTTTGATGTTTGATGAACGCATTTTAACAAAAAAATCTAGCTATATACGTATATCCGAAAGGTCGGAAATGCACACATAAAACCATGCTTTCCGACCTTTCGGATATGTGATATAATCAGATCAAATAATATAGGCAGGAGCTGAGCAAATGGAGATAAAACTGACGATTCAAGAACGCCTTCGCGATTTACGCGCAGAAAGAGGATTAACCCTCGAACAATTAGCCAATGACACACATATTTCACGTTCTTCCCTAAGCAGCTATGAATCTAATGAATTCAAGGATATCAGCCCTTTTGCAATCGTAACGCTCGCACAGTTCTATGGCGTATCAACAGATTATTTGCTAGGTCTTTCAGAAAATAAAAAACATTCAGACGTAGATATTACATCCCTGCATCTGAATGATGAAGTCTTAGATTTATTGAGAAGCGGAAAAATCAATAATCGCCTTCTTGGGGAAATCATTTTACATAAAGATTTTAAGCGTTTTTTACTGGATGTTGAAATCGTCGTAGATCGCATTGCCGATTCGTATGTCTCCAGTATGGGCACTTTCTTTTCCGTAATTAGAAAAAAGTTTGCAGATAAATTCCATCCCGATGAAGATTTGTCATTAAGAATGCTTGAACTGACGAATATAAAAGAACCGGAGTTTTTCAATCATATTTTCTGTGAAGATATGGAGAGTATTATTCATGATATTCGTGAAGCTCATCTGAGTGATCCAACAACAGCCAAAGATTGTGACTTTTTCACCGTTGAAAACGCAGAACGTCAATTTGAACTTATGTGCCTAGACGCATCTGATAGAGAAAAGATGACTCGCGCCTTTTCATACGCTACAGGTATTCCAAGGGATAAAATTACAGATGAAGATACCGACTTTCTCATCCGTTTTCTTGAAAAATCCCCTCGCTTTAAGAACGCGAACAATATGCGTGGAAAGGCATTTTATCACGGGAAGAAAAAGGGAAAAAGATCTCGCAAATAACGGGTATCCCTTTGCTGCGGGGATGGAGAGTTGAGCATCCGCCAACTGGATTAAGGCGCAAGCATTGCGGTCAACTCCATCCCCTTCGCAAAGGTATAACACACTAGACCTTGCAAGCAAGGTCAGTGTGCCAAGGGGCTGCGGCCCCTTCGGAAACCCTAGGATTTCTTTGCGCCTTGCGTTTCCGCTTATCCGCAAAGTTGCTTTATCGGACACTCTTAATTGAGTTCTTCTTTTCAGTAGTTCACGACCGATATATTTTTCCTTCTTTTATTTTGTAGACTTCATCACAGGCTTTTGAGATATCTGTTGCACTATGACTCGCAAGCAAGATGCACTTTCCCTCTTTTTTCAGCTTTTGTAATAGCTGATGCACGTCCTCTACGCCGTCTTGATCCAGACCATTAAACGGTTCATCTAAAATCAGATAATCCGGATTTTCCATGATTGCCTGCGCAATTCCCAACCTTCCGCGCATCCCCAGTGAATATTGTCCAACAGGTTTAAGATTATCTGGGTCAAGTCCCATTTCCGTTATCACTTTTCGGATATGTTCGTCAGCAGCTTTTCCCGAAACTCTTGAAAGGATTTTCAGGTTGAAAAAAGCATTATAGCTCGGCAAAAAGCCTGGATTTTCAATAATGACACCCATTTTATCTGGAAAATCAATATCTTTCCCGACTATGCAGCCATCAACCACAACCTTTCCCATTGTGGGTTTAGCAAATCCGGCAATGCACCTCATCAAAGTTGTTTTTCCGCTTCCGTTCACACCCACCAGCCCATAAATTTTCCCCATCTCTAATCTTAAATTGACATCATTCAAAACGGTTTGTTTTTTATAAATTTTCGTGAGATTCCGTATTTCAATCATGCCTTTTCCCCATTTCAATTCTTATTTGCTGCATAAATTGGCATTTCCATCCGTTTCGCCACAACAACCAGTACGCCAGCCAATGCCGCGTCAATCAGCATGTATCCACACATCATTTTGATATATGCGCTCCACTCCTGTTTAGGATGCGATACAACAATCAGTCGAAATAGCGCCCACATTTTAGGCAGAAAAAAGTCTGGCGTATCAACCATTAAGATGGTATCCAGCATCAAAACGACGCTATACAAAATAACGCCCTGCGGCCCGTATCCTAACAAGCCGCACAGCAGAATACTCCATGTCATGGTTAGCCAAAACAAGAAAATCGGTACAATCGACAAAAGGCTTGTCTGAATCGGTGTTAGATTCTGGCGAATCCATGCCGAAACGTAGCTGAGTTCCGGCATTTCTCCTGCCGCTATTCGGACATTGTCACTCCATCCCTTGCCCTGAACAACAACGGGGATGAGCATCAATGTAGTCAACGTAATCAGCACTACAAGCATCAATACGACCAACAGCAGACAATACAACATCTGTGCTACAATCCAACGCACTCTTGTTGACCGTATCAATGTATATTGTTGAAAAGGGATTCTCCTCGGCAGTTCAGACACCATAATTAAAAATGTTACACTGGTCAGATTAAAGCTGTTAAACCCTGTCATTAAAAACCATGCAATGCTTTCTTCCATGTTCATTGTGTAATTTTTACGCGCTAAACCCGTCGCATAACCGCGAACCGTCAAGAAGCAGCAGCACACGATAAAAACCATCATCAACAGCGTTCTTGGCGTTCGCCAGAAAGCATCCAGATTTCCTTGAATCATCGCCGCCGTTGATGAAAGGATATTCCCTCTTTTCCGTTTATCCATTGCAGGCAATCTCCCTCAATTTTCTGATATACAAGAACACACTGACTCCCGCTAACACGGCATAAACAAGAAACGCCTTTCCTGCCAGAGCCCATGTTAAACTGTCGTTATAGAGTGAAGCCGGAAATGGAAACGTTCTTCCAAACACCGCATGTGGCAGCCCGCTCATCCACAAATAATATATACACGACGGAATAACCAGCACCATCAACTTGTCCCGCACATATACCGCAGTCGTGACACCTACGATTGCCCATATACCGCCCGAAAATGCAATCATCAGTGTCATCCAGATATAAATCGGGAGTCCACACAGGATATATTGCCACGAGTTATAAATACAGCTGTCCGCAAAATCAATGACCAGATAATCGTATATGTTCACGTCGCATGGTTTCGCAATGATATTCCACAAAACGGCCTGTGCCGCAAATGCGCCGCCGGCAACGATCGCGCCGCTTAAAAATGCTGCAATCAACTTACCTTTCGCATACTGAGCCACAGAGCTTTTGAAAATTCTCTGTTCAGCAAACAGCGTTCTGATTTCTTCTACTTGCAAAGGTGCAGCCGGAATACTGGCAAGGAACGGCATCAGCAGCATAATTCCGCCAAAGAAAATCCCGCCAATCGTAAGTTGGAGAGCCGATTCCCGATACGCAAAATCCCAGTCCCATATTTCAATCCATATAGGTATTGAATATCCATTAAAGCACAGTAGCATCACCAGCAATGCCAGATAAATTTTGCCATCACTGAAAATGAGCTTCATTTCTTTTTTCATACGCGGTCTTTTTCTCTCCTCCTTGAAATTTTTTGAGGTCTATGTTTATTGTACTGAATCCCACGTCACAATTTTCGGCACAACACGGCGTTTCGCACTTCTATCGTTGTAATCCATCAATTCACCCTTTTGAGCTTCAAAAACAACTTCCGCTCTTTCAATGCCATCATCCACAATCTCACCACCGGCGCCATACTTCGGTTCAAACTCCTTTTTAACATTCCGCGTATATCCACCCTTCACATACCAAACCGGAAGCAGCCAAAACACATCTTTCTCTTGTGGATCCAGATACGGAGCATAAGCAAGCTGTACCTTGTCAATGTTCCGCAGGTGTCCCGCTTCGATTTCTGTTTCAATCGCTTTTTTTGCATCTCCAAAGGAAAGAATCGGAACATCCTCATACGGAGTATCTACAACTTGAAGAAGAGTTGCCCACAGCTTAAAACTGTCTGCATCCCATATTGCTCCGCTTACGCCTGCCGCATCCGGCCATGCTTCCTTTCCTCGAGTGTTATAACATTCTCGGCACGATTGATATTGAACGCCTGCAAATTTCTGATACAGTTCAATGCAATATTCTCCCGTTTTGCTGATAGGCTGAGTATACACCCGCTCTCCATTGGTTTTTTTATACTTCCAAACACGGTCATACACCGTTATAGGCCCCAAAACAAAATCATCTTTTCCATAGCCCGTTAAGCCTTTTAACTTGTTTTCAAGCATTTCAATCGCTTGCTGCGCGGTTAAAGGGTGATCTTCCGCTTGAATCTGGGGAATTTCACCGTCTGCAAAGTAATATCTGTTCTTGTAATCCTCATTGTTTCCCAGAATTTCCGGTTCTCCATCCTTCGATATGACATAAAGCTGCCCAACTTCATTATAAACAACCTCAGAATACGGCAGCAGCTTTAAGCCATTTACAGGCGCGGCACCCGTTACCCGAATAACCGGAAGTTTTTCTACATCCGGCACATCAATTTGAGCATCAATCTGAATGGTTCTCCACTTTGTTTCATAGCTTTCCGTCCATCTTTCCGGTGTATTTTCCTGAACTTCTTTGATGGATTGCCATTCAGCTTTCGCTGTTCCTCCGTTCACCCCAAATAGTGCAACCAGTGCAAGAGCCGCCATCGTCCATGTGCGCTTTTTCATCGTATTCTCCTCTCTATTGCAAAAGGGAGCGAATACCGCTCAGCATTCGCTCCCTTTGTCAATCTGTTCAGTTCACCTTGAAATAGCCAGAAATGACAAATTCTTCGAGGCCTTCATAAGTGTTATAAATCTTCACCAAAACGAATTTCGCTCAGCTCTGCATTTTTCGCATATGTTTTCAAAAAACGTTGAGCCTGCTCATAAACCTGTGTATGACTCGATATCACATAGCACCTCATTTCAGGCTGTGAAAATCTAAAAACATGTTCTCCGAACCTGAGAGCGATAACCGAATTCGGAATTTCTCTTTCCTCACGTATCAACAACGACCTGAATACTTGCCTTATAATCATCAGGTATTGTATACTCTCCCATAATATCAAGTTTTTTAAGTTTTGTGATGGCATCACATCCGTTTGAAACAAGCTCACGAATGAAAATATCATGGTCTGAATAAAGCCATTTCTTTATCTGCGCTTATATACTCAGAAATTCTACTCCACAATTTGCTTCCGTCTTTCTGTAAAAACAACGGTGAATTCGGAAACCTGCTTGAGTTTTCCAGCACATACAGATTGGTTCCATGTTCGTCATTATAATCTGACACTTTATCAGCTATTTCAAGAAGTATGTCCCAGTTCAACTCCTTTTCGGGGACAGACAATCCCATTTTCTTCCATAGTTCCAGATGCTGCGCCTTAAATTCCGTCCTGTAATTTTTGATTGCACATCCGTACACATCATCTCCAAACTTTACGGTGCTGGACACATCATCAATCTCTATCGGAAGTATGTCTCCATTTTCCGCCGCTTTCTGCATTTGTTTATACGTCATAATCTGAATATCTGCCGGTTCATCCTGTACAGAGTACTTTATTTCATCTCCATTTTGAACGTATTCTTCTATCGTACACCTCATTCGTTCGGATTCTGCCGTATATTCGATTACAAGTTCTTTCTGCGCCAATGCACAGTTGCATATCAACAGTAAAATCCCAAATGCCATTATTGGTACACGAACAAATACCGCGCTTTCTTTTTTCATGGGGTTTTCTCCTTTTTTCTATCTACCTATATAGACACCTCTCCCTGCCATTTTATCTCCATTTTTTGAAAAAAATTATTTTATCCGTGTAACGCTTTTTGCTACTTTCAAAGCGTCTTCTTCCACTTCTCCGTCAAAAACCACTGAGAGGATTCTATTTTGTTCATTCCATGAAACAATCGTTAAGTCTGCTTTCGCCGAAACCAAAGCAGTATTTCCATGAATCTCCGTATAATATACTTGCGCGTTTTCCGTATCAATATTTGATTCCGCATCTTCCGTCATTTCTTCAAAAGTCAAATATTCATTATTCTTATTTTCAAAGCTGATTAAGAATATTTGCTCTGACAAGTTCTCTACGCTTATAACCTCGAACCCATCTGGAATATACGTGGGATAGTACATTCCTTCCCATCCATTAGGAACATCAAAGGCTTTTTGCTCATCTTCTCGCAGCCCAATCGCGGTATATTGCCCATGATCTTCCGCGAACATCGAAAACACGCGCACTCGAAAGGTTTCACTCGACGCAAACGCAGTCGTAAGCCCGATGCACAGAATTCCCAAAGCGGCTACCGCGAAGCGCATCGTTCTAGGCGCTACTGTAAAAAACTGCTTTTTCAGACTGATCCACCGCAAACGACGCATCATTTTCTTCATGCGCTTTTCTCTGCTTGTTTCCAGAAACTCCAAATAACGTTGATCCTCTGGTGAACTTTCCAACAGTGAATCAGCTTCTTTATCCCGTATCTCTCTCATTGCTTTTGAAATCAAGACTTTCTGATATTCGGCTCTCAGCTTTTGATCGTCCTGATACTCCGATTTATTCATTTTTTTCAATTCAACTCCACCTCTTCAAGTATCCTTCTCAGGTGCTTATACGTCCTTTCCAAAATTCCGCCAATATTCTGGGGCTTCACCCCGATCTGCTGTGCGATTTGCTTATATGTCAGTTCTTCATCAAAACGCATCGACAATATCCACTGTTCTTTTTCAGAAAGTTTTTGAATGGCTTTTTTCAAGCGCCGTTTTTCTGCTGCAATAATAATTTGTTCCTCAATCGGCATCTCATTTGCCGCCAGTTCTTGTGTGCATTCTTCATCTACGGTAAATGAATACTGGTTTATCCTTTTCATTCGTCTTAAACGATTGATCGAAGCATGTTCAACAGTTATAATGATATATCTTCTCAGGCTCATATCGGAAAGCTGTCTAAGTGTCGATATGTGTTTCATAAGCATCAGACATGCATCACTTACAGCATCTAATGATTCTTCCTCATTTCTCAAAACGATCAACGCCTTCTTGAACATCATCAATTCATATTCAATATATAACTGTTGAAAAAACGCCCGATCATCTTCATTGTGCATTGTCCAAACTACGGTGTAAAATGCTAGCATTTGTGTTTCATTACCCCCCCTAAATTATTTTCCACCATTTATAAAGACGCTTATTTCATTCTTTTTATCTCACCTTTTCGCAGAAATTTCTCTTTTATTTTTTCAAGCCCTAAAATCACTTTCTATACTTCGCTTTTGCCGCATAATTTTCACGTTATATGGATCCATATTCAACTCCAAACTACAACAAAAGATGCGAGTTGGCAAGTCCTTCTCGCATCTTTTATCCAAGATTTAGTTTATTTTCTTGTCAATCGAATATTCTGCCCACTTCGTAGGCGATGACCATGTTCCATTGATTTTGGGTCTAGCTGTTGGATTGACTTGAAGTATTGCAGTAGCCGACCATGTGCCTTTATCGCCGATAAAACGTGCTCGATACTCGCGTGAGTTAGCAGTTGAACTTTCCGGCGGTCCACTGAATTGCCGTGTAACGGAACATTTTGCCGTCACGCTTGCCGCCACCCCTAGCTGACCCGCCGAAGGTTTGTTCTGTCCGCCAGAACTCGATAAATTTACCGATGCACTGACCGTCGCAGAAAATTCCTTCGACAATGTCGTTTTTGCTCCTTTAGCAACAGATATAATAAACTTATCAGCCAATGTTACATTTGTACTTCCTGTTTTAACCACGATATCAGAGTATGTCCATCCTGCCAACGGCATAACGAGTTCATTGTCTAAAACAGCATTTTCCCACTTTAAGAAAGTGATTTCCTGTGCGTCAGGATTTTCAGCAACAATCTCAGCAACTACGCTATTCGGTATCCCAGAAGCCGCACCGTAAATGGTCACCTTCGGCTCTCCTTGTGCTTCAACGTTCAAGCACATGAGCACCACGCACGCAACTAGAACAGCAAAATATTTTTTCATAAACGTCTCCTTCTCATTTTTCTCAAAAGGGTAAAAGATTCTTACACTACTAGCTCTTATTCACTGGAATCACCAACCTCCATTACTAAGCATCTTTTTCATTTTCTACTTATTAAGACGCTTGTTTTCTCCTCTTTATCTCGTTTTTATATAAAATTTTCGCTTTTTTTCTGCTCCTTTATATGGTATAGTAGGGACATCAATACTTGAGGAGTCGATATTCATGAAAGCTGTCATCTACGCCCGCTATTCTTCCGACAACCAGCGCGAGGAATCCATCGAAGGACAAATCCGCGAGTGTACAGCTTTCGCGGAGAAGAACGACCTCACCATTCTGAAACATTATATCGACCGCGCCTATTCCGCACGGACAGACCACCGCCCCGCGTTTCAGGAGATGATTAAAGACAGCGACAAGCACTTGTTCGATATGGTCATCGTCTGGAAGCTCGACCGCTTCTCCCGCGACCGTTACGACAGCGCCCGCTATAAGGTGCTTCTCAAGAAGAACAACGTCCGCGTCGTTTCCGCAACCGAGGTGATTTCTTCTGGCGCAGACGGTATCCTGCTGGAATCCGTCTTGGAGGGTTTTGCAGAGTATTATTCTGCCGATCTCGCCGAAAAGGTGACGCGCGGTATGACAGAGAACGCTTTGAAATGCAAATTCAACGGCGGTTCCATGCCCATCGGCTATGTGATTGACGAGAAACAGCATTTCCAAATCGACCCGCTGACTGCTCCCTTCGTTCTGGAAGCCTTCAAGCGCTATATTGAAGGAGCAACCATGAAGGAACTGATCGACTTTTTTAATGAAAAGGGCATCAAAAACAAAAGCGGCGGAGATATCAATTACAACAGTATTCAGCGCATGTTGAACAATCGACGCTACATCGGCGAGTACGCCTTCCGCGATATCGTTGTGCCTGACGGCATCCCAGCCATCGTTCCGAAAGAACTCTTTGACCGCGTACAGGCTAAGCTCGCCAAAAACAAGAAATCCCCTGCCCGTCATAAGGCAGAGGAAGATTATCTGCTGACCACCAAACTGTTTTGCGGCTGCTGCGGTGCATATATGTGCGGCGAAAGCGGGAAGGGCCGCAGCGGCGAAGTTCATCGCTATTACAAATGCGTATCCATCAAAAAACGACGTACAATCTGCAACAAAAAATCGGTTCGCAAGGATTGGATTGAAGATATCGTCGTGAACGCAACCATGAAGATGCTGATGAGCGACACGACCATCGACGCGATTGTTTCCGCGCTGATGACCTTACAGGATGCGGAGAACGTCAATCTTCCGCTGTATGAAAAGCAGCTCAAAGAAACCAACGTTGCCATCAACAACCTGCTCAACGCCATTCAAGCGGGAATCCTCAATCGTTCCACCAAGGAACGCTTTGACCAGCTCGAAGCCACACGCGACGAGCTGGAAAACAAAATCGCCGCAGAAAAGTTAGCGAAGCCCCGCATTACCGAAGAACAGTTGCGCTTTTTCCTCGACCGCTTCCGCAAACTCGATGTACGGCAGCTCTCACACCGCCGAATGTTGATTGATACATTCGTCAATGCGGTTTTCCTTTATGATGACAAACTGGTTCTGACCTACAATTTCCGCGAAGGAACAGAAACAATCACGTTCGACGACCTGAAAAACAAGCTGGGAGAAGGATTTTCGGGTTCGGATATGAGTTCGGTCGCCGCGCCAAAACCACCGAAAAATCCCCGATTCCGAGCCAAAAAGCTGCTAACAGCCCTCCGCTCAGGAATTGGGGGTTTTTCTATTTTGGGTGTCAGTGGAGCCGGTGCCCCTGCTCATTTTTTCAAAGAGCCACTAGCAGATTTCTAATTTTTCGGCCCGATTTCTAACGCGCTTTTTCCTTCATTAGAATTTTCGTGCTAATTATTTTGTGCGACGCTGCAAGCCGTTCTGAGAAGACCTGACAGCCCGGCTTGTTTTTCACGGTTCTTTAGGGCTTTACCTGATCCACAGGGGGGCGTTCACGGGCATGCTTCAAGGCTTCCCTCTGCCCTCTCTGGTGGGTCATCAAATAGATGGTTTTAGCAGATTCACCGATTCCTGTTTGCCTTTCTAACATCGCTCAGAAATCCTTGCTCGCACTCTGCTTACCCGAAGCCACAGTTGTTCTTTCAAAGGCAGAATAGCTGAAGACAGTCAGAATATCTACTGTGAACATTTCTCTTATTGTGTTTTGGACAAGAATGTGTTAAAATTTTATAGGCTATACTTCAAAATGGGGGTATTATGCCCATTTCGTTTCGGGATTTGAGCTGCAATAGATTCTATTGGGAAAGAAGGGTAATTTGGTAATGGCGATTCGAATTCCGTGGGATTGCTATGAGGTTGCCTTTCTCTTCAGCGCATACGAGCAAGTTATCGATGGAGCTGATTATAGTGCAGCGGCAGTGAGACTATCCGAAACATTGCGAGCTCTTGCCAATCGGAGGGGCGTCTCAATAGACGAAACTTACCGTAATGTCAATGGAATAAAAATGCAACTTGCCAATGTTCAATATCTGTTTACGGATGGCAAGAAGGGATTATCTGGCGCATCAGCAATGATCCGCCGGATGTTTGAATTATATAAGACCAGCCCCACAGACTACCAGAAAATATTGAAGGAGGCGATTCGATTGGCTAGTTCTAATACGTCCATTGAAGATGCCTTCTTTTCTTATGCCAAAGAACGCATTGGTTTTTCTCCTAGTATAATAGCTGAGTGTCTGAAGAAGGCTACTTCCTATTGTCAATTGAATCAGCCCCTTCTTGGCATGACGGATGTTAAGACTGTACGAAATGTGCAACAGAAAATCGCAGAAGGGAAGTTACTGCGTTTCAGATACGGAAAGGAAGCTCAGGCGATTCGTACCGTAACACACCTCTATTATACATTCATTAAAAGCTATCGTGAACCACCGAAGGAGTTGCCTAAGCAGAAACCAGCAGAGGGAACTACGGTGTCTGAACTGGAAACTTCCAGTGATACGGAGGCTATAGATATTGGGGCTGGTTCCGAAAATCAGACTGGTACTATTGGTGCTGAAGTAGACGAAAAAAGTTCTGCCTCTCCCAAGTCGCATCATGAGAATGGAGCCATCAGACAACTTGCTGAGGATGGAAACTACGATTGGCAAAGCAAAGGTCTTCTTCTTGTGGATTGGGCTAACGAGGCTTCCTATGCTTATACTCAGCCCGAGGCGTATGAGTATAAGGGCGCATTCAAAAATGGGGAAAACTGTATACTGACCTGTGCACAGCATTGTTTGAAGATCATCGGGAAGCATTCATGGGTATTATGAACGGAGATATACCTGGATATAATGCCCTATCTTTTGCTGATGAGCAACATAAGAGTGGTATGCGTGTTGCCCGCTGTTTCGCTCCAGGATATTATCTTGAGTCGAATATAGATGCTACCACAATTGTACGCAGGATTTGCGGGCTTTATCGACTGTTTGAGCTCGGCGATAGTTTGCGGATTTCGTACACCCATCAAAGCGTCAAAAAATCTGTTCCAATTCCAAAGAAAACAGGCGAAGAGTGGATCATCCACGAGCTACGCACAAAGAAAATACCTTACGTAGACAATAGATCTGTAAAAGGCTGTCTTTGGATTGCATCTGACAGATCCGTTCCGATTGCGCTGAAAGAAGCGGAGAACAGAGGATATCGGCTACGCTTCAAGCTGGATGGTTGCAGGGCTTTCCCCAATCGACCAGTGATATGGACGAAGGATCAGCCGCAGCAGCCGAAACCAGCCGTCTTGCCCATCGGTGATAGCAATCTGACAGACTTAGACGATTTCAGGACTTTCTTAGTACAGAATCGGCATCTGGCCGAAAGAACCGCCGGGAATTACTGGACATCGATTCGCATGATCGAGGACTTCATTCGGCGTAATGGACTACCTTATTCACTGGTAAATGCGAAATCAAGTGATGTACAGAGCATTGTGGATGCGCTGATGTCCCGACCCGACTTTGTTAGGATGAATGACGAACGTCATCACCAATTCGGTGCTGCGATGGCACAATATGTATCATATTTGGAGAAGCAGGATCAGACAACCGAATTAGCAAGTAAACAGAAACAAGTGACTTTGTCCGACTTGATTAATGGTAACATAGCAACAATGGAAGAAAATGCTTCCTTGTCGGCTGAAATACGGAAGCGTATCCTGTCTTTAGTTCCTGTATATTTTCCCCATGGTATTCGCCCTACGTCCATCATTGATATTAACAAGCTGAAGCGTACATATCAAACCAAATTTGATGAGGAACTACCTGTTGATATAGATATGGTGCCTCTTTTGATGAGCGGAGGTTTGAAAAGCGGCGAAAAGGTCTATTTCCTGTCAGAAGATCAGAAGCAAAGTTTGCGGAGTCTAATCACAGACATCATCAGGAGCGGCCATCGGGTTATCTATTACAGCGAACTGTTTTGTCT
>ERZ1106951.1992-NODE-1992-length-16875-cov-7.578240_pt1 | contig 16875 bp, 13 predicted proteins | sample MGYA00403676_ERZ1106951 | MGnify/ENA primary metagenome ERZ1106951 (study PRJEB35170, sample SAMEA104062398) | human gut metagenome | biome: human gut; feature: human-associated habitat; material: faeces | place: Denmark | collected 2012-04-23 ...
CTCTGCTCTGCTCTGCTCTGCTCTGCTCTGCTCTGCTCTGCTCTGCTCTGCTCTGCTCTGCTCTGCTCTGCTCTGCTCTGCTCTGCTCTGCTCTCAAGATTATATCCATCCTCTCACCATTGTCAACTTCATTTAGCAGCCAATTAACAATATGCTAAAGCTTACATCATTTTATTGTCTAAACATTTATTTAATGCTTTCCATTATATCTGAATTATTTTAACTTTACAGGTTTGAATATCCATTTATGCAATCTTAACTTTTTCAAAATAACTGCAATCATAACCGGAACCAATGTGCTTATTATAAAATTCAAAGACACATTCAATGCAAAGTTTCTGACCCCCCGGATCAAAATACTACGATTAGCCGCAGTAAGAAAAGTATGCATCGTATATATTTCTAGACTATACTTTCCGAAAAAGCTAAACAATCGATTTTCGTTGTAATGCGAGAACGCTAGTACAGCCAAAACGCAGAAAGATGTACCAACAAATGTACACACGACTGGTATCTTATGAATTGAAAGCTTCTCTAATAAACAAATGCTCCAACTTCCAGCTGCCACCAAAACAGATAAAATAAAAACAATTTTTTCAACAGTTTTCCCGATTGCATTCTTCCGCTTGGCCATGCAAACACCCAAATAAAAGAAGAAAAAGTAGTATAATATGTTTTTAAGCGGGAACGAAATTTCAAAAGAGAAGAATTTTACGATGCTGCTAATAACATAAGACGCTATGAAAACAACCTTATCATTACATTTTCCCTCTAGAACATACGCTATCAGGTAAATAAAAATCAGTACATAAACATACCAAAATTCGCCCAATGGCTTTATCGGAATCATAAGAAAATCCATTACACCAAACTGTGTGTTCACACTGTCTGCAAACAGCATTTTGAACCCCCACAGCACAACTGAAAAAACAATATATATCCATGTAAGATTTACAATCTGCGACCAGAAGTTTTTTTGTTTTTCCGCCCGTTTCTGGCAATATGCCAAGTAAAACACATAACCAGAAAGGCAATAAAATAGTGGCATATGAAATGCATAAATGAGATTATAAATTGCTAATAAAGCTGTCCTATGCTCCGGAAATGCTCCCGCCCTCAAATATCCATCCGCAACATGTCCTAAAACCACCAATAATATTGTTGCCCCTTTACAACAATCCAACCAACTAAGTCGCTTACTCATTTAATTCTCCTCCCTATTTTTTTCGGATAAACAGCAATCAAGCTTCTCGTACTTTAAGCTTTCTTTTTATGTTTCAATAATTCCTTAATAACATCCATGTTCAAGTATAGTATTACGACCGAGGCCACGCAAGCAACCAAAATAGCAGTAAACTGGCAAGGTAGTTTTTTTGTTAAATATAGATACCACACGACCATCAAAAACGGAACCGTTACAATAAACGTCTTATAATCGATTGAAATCGGCTCAATTTTCCGTAATCCGAATATACGATAGAAAAATAATGCTACAAACGCAACTAACGTTGAAATGCTAGCCGCATACAACCCGATTCCAGATATCAACGCTAAATGAACCACCAAATTCACAACGGCAGCACCAAATGTTGTTACACCAATACTCGTCGTCTTTTTATGCCCAATATATATACTACCAATTGTGGCAGACAATCCTGAAAACACTGCCGCAACAACAAGAATTGGAATGTACCGATATGCTTCATCATAGGAATTGTTGATTAAATACTTGAAAGCTATCCCTAAAGCAGCAATTACCCAGATACATCCGAGCATATAAATCTGGATTGTAGCATTAACAATTTTTTGATAGTATTTATTTCTATCCGGGTCATTTATTGATTTAGCAACAGCCTCCGTCCATGCCATATTGTAAATATTAAATACAGTTGTTAATAAAGAAAAGAACTTATTTGCAAGGGCATAAATTCCGTTTGCACTTACACCAAGAAAGTAAACAACAATCAATCGATCCGAGTAATTGATAATCCAACTTGAAATCTGATTAAAAACCAGCGGAGCGGAATACTTCACCAAAGAAAAAAGGCAATCTTTTGAAAAAAAAGAAATGCGCCAATATCGGTATGTCTTCAACCAGAGGACAACAACTATGCAGGTAACGCAATAAGCAATGATATGCGAAATTAATATCCCCTTGACGCCTATATCAAATTGAACAAGAAAAATAATATTGAATACAATAATCAAAAGTGATGATAGAAACGATGCAAAAGCATATAGCTTATTGTTTCCCTCACCGCGCGCAAGCTGAACCACCACCACATAGACCATGTATGTCAGATAATACCCATATATTGATGTTGCATCTTCAAAATGCATGAGACGAGCTGTCGGGATAAAGCCAACTGTCAATACCAAAGCCGCGAAAACAATATACAGCGAAGCAGAAGCCACAACGGTTTCTTTCTTTTCCTCTGATGTAATTAAAAATCTGAATACCCCCTGCTCAAGCTGTAATGTCAAAATTGGAATCAAAATACTCGCAACAGTTGTATATAAATCGAGCGTTCCATATTCAGCTGAAGTAAGCTTATATGTGTATAAAGGCAATAGCAGAAAACTTACAAACTGCGTTGATACCTTTCCAATCATTAGTATTCCTGTATTTTTTAATAAATCTTTGCCTCGTGACATTTTAATACCTCTTATAACTTTTATTCATTCACCCTACAATCTTCTTTATTCAATTCATGAATTATACATTCTGATAGCACACATATTCCATAAAAGCCCGAAAAATACACATTTTGTTCAACCATAAAAACACATGCAAAGCAGATAAAAGTAAAAATCAATATGCCCATAATTTTTTTTATATATGATTGATTCGCAGAACGATACTCTTTGCCAACCTTTATTACACTTCTTGTAAACACAGCCAGATAAAATGTAAGAGCAATAACTCCTCCCATCTGGCATATTTGCAAAAAGCAGTTGTGAGCGGTTCGAAAGTACCCCTTGTAATCATAAACTATTGCGTCATTCAATGATCCATATCCAATAATAGGATGTTCGGCGATTCTAGATGTGACTTGTGCCCATATAAACATACGTTCAGAAAAGCTATGTGCTTCTCCAGTTGCTCCTATTATTGTACCAGTTATCAACTCACTTTGATATACAATTACAGTCACGAAAAACAAAACAAAGGCTATAATAATAGCCCTTATATGCCTTGTCAAAAACGCCGTGACACTAGGAAAAAACAAAAAAAACGTGCCACTAATATACAGAAGTATAACCAGCAATGCTGTTGTGGATCCTCCTAGAACCACAGATACAAGTTCAATACCCGTCACAAATGCAAAATTAAATCCAATCTTATTCCCGTTTAAAAATGAATCTATGCAAATTAATGTGGATGTAAGTAAATAATAAAAGATACAACTGTTGGCTGCGCCAATCACATATATAGGAAGCCACTCCGTATATGTAATCTTCGCAAATCCTGCAGGAAATATAATTTGGCTACAAACATTAATAATTACCAAAAATTCAAAATATACTGCCCAAGAATGGATTAATACCCTTATCATATTTTTCTTATAGGCAATTATAATTACACTACAAAACATTATTATTCTAGCCAAGCGATAAAGGTATGCAACATTAAATGTTCCATTCCAAAAATCCGACAGAAGAATTGAAAATCCCAAGCATATTATTAAACCAAAGCTAACGCAATGGACTCTATAACATCTAAAGCGAATATATTCCAAGAAAACTATAGCAGATGCAAACAACATAAGCAAATTGATGTATCCAATCTTGGAAGACAAAAACTCGTTCTTATAAAATACTGCCGGGATACAACTCAGAAATGCGACTAGCATCCAGAACCATTCTTTTTTTCTAATGCAAATCTTAACTTTCATTTGAATCCCCTTTATAATCATTCTCACTTATATATAAGCTAAATGTTCTTCACCCAATGAGATTTTTATATATGTAAGATAAGCATTTTATTTCAGATTCCACATCTAACTTCTTCTCAACCGCAATTCTTTTCGCATTTTCTCGCTTATCATACGGCCGCATTGAATTCAATTTATTTGCCCAAATACTAGCTGACGCACTCAGACTTTCTTTCTTACATATTTCCTCAAAAATCACATTATCAGTGATTGTGTCTGCAACAAGGCAACTCAAACCACAAGTCTCGGCCTCAATTAGTGCATTCGGAAATCCCTCATAAAATGATGGGAACAAAAAATAATCACCTGCAGATAATATGTCCGAAATGTCATTTCGCTGCCCTAGAAAGAGAACATTTTTCTTAAGCCCTAATCTATCCACTTTCTCCTGAATTTCAGGCATCAATTCACCCGTTCCAACGAGCATCAACCGATACTCTGAATTAATTTTTACCAGTTCATTAAAAACATCAATCAAAAAATCATGATTTTTCTGCTTTTTGAAAGATCCTGTATGAACAACAACCGGACTACCACCAAGCTTAAATTCATTCCGTACTTTTTCTCGCCCTATATCTGTATAGAAAAACTTTTTAAGATCAACTCCATTATTAATGACAGTAAATTCTTTGTCCTTTCCAAACATCCATTGTCCAGCCAAATCTGATACTGCCAATCTTTTTACGGCACAATGGCTCAGTCTATGAAAGTTAATTTCATGTATAATGCGCTTTGCAAAATTCAGCTGATCTCCCCCATTACGGCTGTGAACTATAACCTTATGTCCATACTTAAGGGCAGTCAGAACCGGAGAAATATTATTCAAAGAATTCAAATGAAGGTGAACAATATCCCATTTTCCGTTTTTAAAGACCTCATCCAGTTCTTTCAGATATCTAAAATAATTTTCACGTCTTGATGTTATTCCAATGAACCCACAGCCAAGTGAGGTCATCTCATCGTAATAACAAGGCTTCTTTTTCCCTAAGTATAAAAAATCCAGATGGTATTTTTCACCTTCAAAATATCTAGCCAATTTATACGAATAAGTTTCGATGCCGCCTAAATGCGCACTAATTCCATAGTGAAGTATATTTATCTTTTTTTCAGCCATATTTTCCCTCTTTAATTCAGAATGTCAAAAATCAGCATTTCTTTGTTTAACGCAATTTTTGTTTCAATCTCCGGCCGCAGGCCCTGAACAAAAGTCTCATACATTTTTAGATTTTCAGGCTTTGTCATGTACAGCAATCCCTGATAGATAGACTCCACACTATAGGGATTCACGTAATAAATGCCTGCACCAGCAACCTCCGGAATCGCTGTGATTTCCGATGCAACCGCAGTCTTTCCCCTAAGTGCCATCTCAAGAATCGGCAGACCAAATCCTTCACTCTTAGATGGGTACAGCAAAAAGACACATTCATTATAATATGCCTCCAAAACGTCGTTATCGACATAGTCAAACATCCGTACCCACTTTTTTAAGATATTAGCGTCATCCAAATACAAATTTTCAATCGTTCTCTTGAAATTGCTATTTACGCCCGTCACATACAAGCATATATCATCTGATACACATTTTTTATACTTAATAAACGCCTCTAATCCACGCAAGAAATTTTTCTCTGGCCGATTAGCACTTACACATAAGATAAATCTTTCTTTCGTTTTTCGCTCATTCAAAGGTTCTGGTTTAAAGATTCCTTGATAATATGGTTTAATGCTATTTGCTTTGCTAATTTTCAAAATAGACTGCATGGTAAAATTAGAAACTGTAAAAATTTTGTCTACAAAAGGCAAATACCTTTTGCAAAGCATGCGTAAATAACCTTTCTTTGCCGAATTCATCACACCATTAATATGATTTTTCACAGCTGTACTTCCATAGTACTTATCATATGGATCATACTTCAGATCATCTACCCTAAGTCCGTGGATTGTCACATAAAGCTTACATCCCGGATTATTTTCTTTTAATGTTTTAAAGACATTCCATTTTTTTATGCTAATTAATGGAATTACTATCGTACAGTCTGAGCCCATCCCCTTGACATCAGACAAATCATCAATCATTCTCTTTTTTATCAATTCAGAATCAATAATCTGTTTTTCATATTCATCATGCGCTTCATAGCCATTTGGCCATAAAACATTCAGTTCGATATCAGAGTCATTTGAGACAGATTGTGCCAACGATGCAATTAGATTTTTACTGAAGTAGCTTCCACCGTGAAACTTTTTGTTTCCAAGTGAAACCGATCCTGTGTAATCTATATAAATGTGTTTCATTCTTTTTCCTCTATTTTCTCAAAACTTTCATATAAAATACTTTCCGTACTTTATTGGGTAGCAGGCACACTGCCATGTTTCCCATCCCACTTATAATAAAATCTGGCAGCGAATAAAATCCAGAATCCAAAAACTCTTTTTTAAGCCTTAATATGAGTTTAGCTTGATTCCATCCACCCCTTCGCTCATAGAAATTTTCCGAGACTCTCATATAAACAAGAACTTCCTGAATGTTTTGCATCTTGCAACCAGCCAGAAACATATGTACAATCAAATTGTAATCCTGTGCATGTCGATAGTCTCGATAATTACCAGACTTCAACACTTTACTTTTCTTGTACATCAGTGTGGGATGTCTGACCGGGCATCTTCTTTTTGCAAAGGTTTTCATCTCCTCATTTGTCTGCGGCAGTCTAACTCTTGCAACCACATTAGAGATATCTCCAACGAACTCATCTACATTACTACCGATGACATCGAGATCTGGGTGCTCTTTAAACGCTTTGACTTGCTTTTCGCATCGCTCTGGAACTGAAAAGTCATCGGCATCCATCCTTGCAATCAACTCATTGCTGCACAATTTAACCCCATCAGCCAAAGTTACTCCAAGGCCTCGATTTTGTTCAAAATAATGAATATTAAATAATTCTTTATTTTGTGACTTATAAACTTCGACTATATTCTTCAATGTATCCGGGATTGGACCGTCAACTACAATAACAAATTCACTCGGCGGAATCGTCTGATTCAACATACTATCAATAGCCAATTTTAGCCATTCTGGATTATCATTTTTGTATAGCGGCATCAATACACTGTACTTTGTATCCATATCTATTTTTCCTCATCTCTCTATTATAAAGCGGCACAACAAATCCAAATCCTCGGTTTGTTTGTTATACGTCTTCTCGAAGCTTTCATAAACCTGTCTAGAAGGAATTTTTTCATCTATGGCATGTAAAATTCTGTTTTCTATTTCCCTAATGTCGTAAGGATTAACATAGTAGACGCCATTTCCACATACTTCAGGCAGAGAGCATACCGCCGATACAATGCACGTTTTTCCGTACTTCATTGCTTCTAGTGGTGGCATCCCAAATCCTTCATTCAGCGACGGATACAAGAACACATCACAATATTTGTACAGGTTTTCCAATTTTTCAGTTTCAACATACCCTAACAAAAGATATTTTTCTTTGTGTATCAGCTTTTTTATCATCTTTTCAGGCAGCTTGCCGATTACCACAATTTTGTAGTCTTCCAGCCAGCCCTTATCAAAAAGATTCTCTATTGCAAGAAGCGCCCTGCATGCATTTTTTTCCCATCTATTTCCACCCATCAATAAAATATATCGACCAGTAACTTCTGCCACATCGTTCTTTTCATCGGAAATAAATTTCGCCGGCGTATAAAACACATTGATTGTCTTATTTGATTTGCCATTACATAGCGTTCGTATCGCATATTCTGTATGCTTTGAAACCGTCACAATATCATCAAACGCATCAATACCGTTTCGATAATAGTTAGTGGCTTTCTTTTGAAAATAGTCCTCAAAAATATATTTTAAGAGAAATTTCCATTTTTCTTTTCCTTTGTAATAATAGGGTGCATATTTGTCTGATGGTTTCTCCGCAAAACGCAGACCGTGGAATGTGCCGATTTTTCTAACAACTTTCGGCATAGATATTTCATAGTACTTATATGGCATCCCGGAGTAAAAAGTGTCGATTTTTTCATCTTGGAAAATTTCTTCTACTTCTTTAATAGATTTCACATCTACTGATTTGATATGATTTTGTCGAATTAGTTCTATAATCCAATCATCAATAAATTTATCAAAATCATAAAATACAATAATATCATCTTTTGAGTTCAACTCTACCAGACGTTTAAATACGGCTTTCATGTATTCGCCGCCGCCGTGAAATTTGCTAGAACCAATTGGTTGCGCAAAAAACAGATCAAATAGTATTCGCACTTCTATTCCCTCATTCTTTATGTATGAACATGTTGATTTTGGAGCACCACAACATTATTTACTGTAAGCACAACTGAACAAACAGCACATAATTCTACTTTTAGCACCGAACTTTTATCAGCTCTGCGTCACCAACGACCAAACATCTGCCTAATCCTGCCGGCAAAAACAGTGTTTCACCTTTGCTGAATCGCATTGGTTTCCGCTCTGCATCCATCGTCTGCACTTCACCGTAACCGTTCAGACACATCAGTACCTGAAAAGAGGTTTCCATCACAGAAAAAGCAAAGCCCTTTGTGACCTGAATCCGTTCCGTTTCAAAATACTTGCAACGACAGAGCAGCTCACGAGAGCATCCTGAATAGTATTTCACCATTCTCGGTTTCTGGCTTACATCCGGTGCAACCTTCATGTTCATGACCTGCACAGCTTTGTCAAAATGCAGTTCACGCTTTTTACCGTTCTTATCCACGCGGTCATAGTCATAGACACGGTACGTCACATTGGAACTTTCCTGAATCTCTGCCACCAAAATGCCCTTGCCGATACCATGCACAGTACCTGCCGGAACAAAATAAGTATCACCTTTGTGAACTGGAACCTTTTGCAGATGCTTATTCAGTGTTCCAGTCTCAACTGCTTTTCGGAGGATTTCTTTCGTCACCTCATGCTGAAAACCGTAAATCAGATGCGCACCCTCATCGGCATCAATGACATACCACATCTCAGTCTTTCCGTTGTCACCCTCATGTTCCCTTGCATATTCATCATTCGGATGAACCTGAACGGACAAGTCTTTCTTGGCATCGATGAATTTCACCAGTACAGGCAATTCACCGTTTTCTACTTTTGTGCCAAGGTACTCCGGATGTGCTTTCAACACCTCAGCCAGCGTTTGGCCCTTAAAAGAACCGTTTGCAATGTAGCTAGGGCCATCTGGGTGTACAGAGCACTCCCATGTTTCCGCCAGCGGTGTCAAATCAATTTTCTTGCCGTATTCTTCCCGAAGTCGAGTACCACCCCACAAATAATCTTTACCCGTCGGAATCAATTTCATGATTTCCATTACTCTGTCTCCCACTGTTTTTATTCCATCGGAAATTTAATCTTATCTGTGACGCTAATTTCTTCTCCAAGCTGAACTTCAATCATATCAAGTGCAGTAATAGCCTTCACTGTATGCTTGCAACCTGCCGCAATAGTAATTACATCGCCAGTGCGCAATACCTGTTCCATGCCATCAACGATTGCCTTACCCTTACCGGAAACGACCGTCCACACTTCCTCACGGTAGTTATGCATGTGATATGTCATGTGTTCGCCAGCTCTCATGGAAACCTTGACTGTCATAGAGCCAGGCTGCACATCAATAACCGTATAAGTACCCCAAGACTTCTCGGCATACTTTGCCTCAGTCTCGATTTTCTCTACATAGGGTTTCATATAACCACTGCGTTCCTTATCAGAAATCAGGATGCCATCACCGCTGGCTGCAATAATCATGTCCTTGCAGCCCATGCAGAGAATCGGGATATTCAACTCATTCACCACATTGGTGTTCTCACAGGTTTCATCCAGAATGGCTTTGCCCTTAGTTTTATCTGCCATGACCTCGGCCATCATATTCCAGGTGCCGACATCCTTCCAGCCTCCGCTGTAACGCAGAGCCTGAATGCTGGACTCTTTCTCAACTACAGCATAGTCAAAGCTGATCTTAGTCAGAGTATCGTACTTGTTGAACAGGTCACGGTAATCCTCAAAGTCGATCATGCTGTGTGCTTTATCCAGCAGATAGCCCAGTTTGAATGCAAAGATGCCAGCATTCCACAGTGCGCTCTGGGCCAGATACTTTTTGGCCGTTTCCACATCCGGCTTTTCCTTGAATTCCTTAACCTTGCTGACGTTTTCGCCACTTTCAGGAATAATGTAACCGTACTTCTCGCTGGGATAAGTCGGCTCAATGCCCATCAGAGTCAAATTTGCTCCACCCTGCTCTGCCAACTCCTGCAGAGTCTTAACAGCTTCGTAATAGGTATTATCCACATACGGGTCGACCGGGCAGACAACAACAGCTTCATGCTCTGTCACGCCCAGTTCATCGTGCAGATATGCTGCAGCCAGTGCGATAGCAGGGAACGTATCACGGCGGCAAGGCTCCACACAAATAGATGCCTTCTCACCCAGCTGGTTCTTGATGGCGCTTGCCTGTGATTTGCTGGTCGCAATCGTAACCTTTGCGTCAACATCTACCGTGGTGATTTGGCGATACACACGCTGCACCATAGACTCATACTCGTCATTATGCTTGAACAGTTTGATAAACTGCTTGCTGCGCACGTCATTAGAAAGAGGCCAAAGACGCTTACCAGAACCACCCGAAAGTAAAATAATATTCATTTTTCGTTTTCTCCTCTATTCCTCATTTCAAGAACTCTTCAGCACTCTTGCGAATCTCTGTTTCCACTTTTTCGGCAGCGGCTTTGTTCTCCGCACTGACCGAGATATAGGTCTTGAGCTTCGGCTCCGTACCGGAAGGACGCACCACAATGGAGCAGTTATCTTCCAGCAGGAACTTGAGCACATCGGACTTGGGCAGGCCATCCAAACCGGGTGCGTAGTCCAGCAGTTTAACGACCTTCCTGCCGCCGAACTCTTTGATGTCGCCACGGAATGTCTGCATGATGCTCTGCATCTTGGCAAAACCGGCACTGCCATCAAACTCATAGCTGTGCAGCGTGTTCAGGCAATAGCCATAAGTCTCGTACAGCTCGTCCAGCTTATCCAGCAGGCTGATGCCCTTGGTCGCATAGTAGCTGAACATCTCGCAGATTATGTACGCACCATCCACGCCGTCCTTATCGCGGACATAGGAACCGGTCAGGTAGCCATAGCTTTCCTCAAAGCCGAACACATAGCTGTCGGCCTTGCCCTGCTGTTCCAGCTTGCCGATCTGTTCGCCGATGAACTTGAAGCCAGTCAGCACATTGATGGTACGCAAGCCATAGTGGGTAGCAATCTGCTCACCCATGTCCATGGTGACGATCGTCTTGACCATGACCGGGTCTGCAGGCATCTTGCCGTGCTTGACGCGCTGGCTGCAAATATAATCCAGCAGCAGCATACCGGTCTGGTTGCCGGTCAGCAACTCGTACTCCCCTGCCTTGTTCTTGACGGCGATACCCACACGGTCACAGTCGGGGTCAGTTGCCAGCAGCAGGTCAGCGTTGCACTTCTTGGCATACTCCATGCCCAGCGCCATAGCCTCTTTGATCTCCGGGTTGGGGTACGGGCAGGTCGGGAAGTTTCCGTCCGGCTGCTCCTGCTCTTTGACCACCGTGATGTTGGTGTAGCCCATCTCCTTCAGGGTGCGGGTCACAGGCTTCAGACCGGTGCCATTCAGCGGGCTGTACACGATGGCCACATCCTTATTAACCTCTTCACCAAACAAAACCGACTGGCTCTTGACCTGTTCCACGAATGCGGTGTAGACCTCATCCGGGATGTACTGGATGTTGCCGTTTGCCATGCCTGCTTCAAAGTCACTGGTCTTGACGTCTGCAAAGATATCCAGTTTCTCGATCTCCGTCAGAATTTCCGCAGCGGCCTCAGTGGTGATCTGGCAACCATCCGAACCATAGACTTTATAACCGTTGTACTTGCTGGGGTTGTGAGAAGCCGTCACCATGACACCTGCGGAGGTATGCAGATAACGGGTCGCAAAAGACACGGTCGGAACCGGCATCAGGGCAGGCCAGATATTGACCTTAACACCATTGGCTGCGAACACGCCCGCAGCCACCTTTGCAAACACATCGCTCTTGATGCGGCTGTCATAACCGATTGCCACAGATGGCTCTGTAAAGTTCTCTTTCAGATAATCAGCCAATCCCTGAGAAGCCTTTGCCACGGTGTAAATGTTCATACGGTTGGTGCCTGCACCGATCACACCTCGCAAACCACCGGTTCCAAAAGCAAGGTCACGGTAAAAAGCATCTTCAATTTTTGCATCGTCCAGCGTTTCCAGTTCAGCCGCAACATCTGCATCTGCCGTTGCATTTGCCAGCCAACGCTCGTATTCCTTTTTGATATCCATAATCTATCTTTTCCTCATCTTCTGCTTGTGTTCTTAGTCACGCTGAAAAATATCTCTCGTATAAACTTTTTCTTTTACATCATCCAAGCACTTGTCATAGCGGTTTGCAATGATAGCCTGACTCTTTTTCTTAAACTCATCCAAGTCATTGACCACAACACTGCCGAAGAACTTCTCGCCATCTTTCAGGGTCGGCTCATAAATGATGACAGTTGCGCCTTTTGCCTTGATACGCTTCATGACACCCTGAATGGAACTCTGGCGGAAGTTGTCACTGTTGCTTTTCATGGTCAGGCGGTAAACGCCAACAACAACGTCTTTTTCCTTGCTCTCATCCCAGCTATCATTTGCTTCGTATGCACCAGCAATCTCCAGTACGCGGTCAGCAATGAAGTCTTTTCTTGTTCTATTACTTTCAACAATAGCCTCAATCAGGTTTTCCGGTACATCGGCGTAGTTCGCCAGCAACTGCTTGGTGTCTTTCGGCAGGCAGTATCCACCGTAGCCAAAGGACGGATTGTTGTAATGGGTTCCGATACGCGGATCAAGGCAAACACCATTGATAATCTGCTGAGTGTTCAGCCCCTTCATCTCAGCGTAAGTATCCAACTCGTTAAAGTAAGACACGCGCAGTGCCAGATAAGTATTTGCGAACAACTTGACAGCCTCAGCCTCAGTAAAGCCCATGAACAGTGTGTCAATGTTTTCTTTGATTGCACCTTCCTGCAAGAGTTCTGCAAAGGTGTGTGCCGCCTTCACCAGTCGAGCGTTGTCTACATCTGTACCAACAATGATACGGGAAGGATAAAGGTTATCATACAGAGCCTTGCTCTCGCGCAGGAACTCCGGGCTGAAGATGATATTGTCGCAGTGGAACTTCTCACGAACACTTGCAGTGTAACCAACCGGGATGGTACTCTTGATAACCATAATGGCTTCCGGGTTATTCTCAATCACCAGTTTGATGACCGCTTCGACTGCGCTTGTGTCAAAGAAATTCTTCTTACTATCGTAATTTGTAGGAGCAGCAATTACTACAAAATCAGCATCACTGTATGCTTCCTTAGCATCCAAAGTTGCGGTCAGATCCAGTTCCTTTTCTGCCAGATACTTTTCAATATATTCATCTTGAATCGGGGACTTTTTATTATTGATGAGTTCCACCTTTTCCGGCACAATATCCACTGCCATAACCTTATGATGCTGGCTCAGCAGCGTTGCAATGGAAAGTCCAACGTAGCCAGTTCCTGCCACAGCAATCTTTAAATCCTTAAACTCTCTCATGATATTTATCTCCTCTATTTGTGTTTTCTTATTTCGAGAACACACTCTTTACATACTCATAGCTGTTAATATCGCCAATATCATACCGTTTACCGGGCATCTTATAGGCGTGCATCGGTGTCTGTTTGCTAAGCCATGCGGCAAAGCTGCCCGGTGCGTCATAACCGCAGCCACTGTCCAGTGCTTCCTGAATGCGCTTCACATCCGCACTGCGATAGCAATAGAACGGTGGAACAGCCAGATTGCCCTTCGGCTCCTTCGGCTTTTCCTCATAGCTGGTAATCAGGTCATTGCCATCCAATGTAATAATTGCCGTTTTCTGCTGTTTTTTCAGTTCGTTTTCCTCATGGCACATCACACAGGAAGTTTTTTTCTCCTTTGCAAAGTTCACAAAGTTGGAAAGGCTGAAGTCCAGCACGTTATCACCAGCCATGACCAACAGGTCATCCGTCAGATTCAGCTTCACAACTGCCAGCTGGATATCTTTGACTGCGCCAAGGCGAGTCTCATTAGTGCTGGTCTCGTCATCAATCACCGTGATCTCATAAGGCCGAGTTTTTACCTTTTCGTTCTTCCAGTCCTCAAAATGCTGTGCAAACTTGTGGTTGGAAATCACTATAAATTCATCAATATCCGTAGTTTCTACCAGATCATCCACTAGCCAGTCGAGAATGGATTTCTCACCAACCTTCAGAAGCGGCTTCGGAAAATTCTCTGTCAACGGATACAGCCGTGTGGCATATCCCGCTGCCAAAATCAAACATTTCATCTATATATTCTCCTATTACAATTCCACACCATCTGCACTTTCACACAGGTGGAAGCTATACTTACCTTCCAGGTCCGGGAATGCTTTCAGATACTCAGTTCCGACCTTCGCTTCAATTTCTTCCGCCTTGTTCGGATCAATCAATGCCATGCAACAGCCCTTGAATCCCGCGCCGGAGAAGCGGCCACCGTAGATACCATCGGTATCAGCCATGATTTCATATAGCTTTTTCAGTTCATCGCAGCCACACTCATAGCTGTAAATAGAGGATTTGCCGCTTTCAAAAACAAGCTGTCCGTAGCCCTCCAAATCACCTTTGCGCCACAGTTCTGCGCCCTTTTCAGCACGAGCAAACTCGCTGTAATAATGTTCCGCACGTCTGCGCCACAGTTCGGGCAGGCGGTCTTTATAGGCTTCAAACACCTCATACGGCACATCGCGCAGCCTCGTATTTGCAAAGGTGTCATAGTCCATGCCTGCATAGCCCATTAGTGCATAAGCCGCAGCTTTGCACTCGTCCTGCCGCAGATTGTATTTCGAATTCTTCAAAGAACGCTCCAAACCAGAGAAGAAGATTGCTACCTTGTAAGGTTTCATCTTTTCACTGGTAGGAATCAGCTCATAGCTGTCATCTTTCGTGTCGAGATACAGCAGGTGATTCTTCTTGGAAAGAACCTCACAGCTCTGGTCGAGTTTGCCGCAAGAAACGCCAACATACTGATTTTCCGCTGCCTTTGCTGTAAGGATCATTTCCATCGGTTCGAGGTGGATACCATTGACCTTACACAGCGCCGATAAGAAGCAAATAATGACCGAAGCTGACGAGGACAAACCGCCAATCGGCAGACTTCCTTCGATAATGCCGGACAGACCGACTTTCAAACGGTACTTCTCGCCCAGCATCTTCGCTGCGCCACGCAGATGATCTGCCCAATCGCCCTGCTTTTCTTCCGGCACATCGCCCACAAAGAACTGAGCGCGTTTCGGAAAGTTCAAAGACTGCAATTCCACAATGCCGTTCTGCTTCGGGTGGTAGGCCATGTGGATGCCCTTATCGATTGCCAGACCATTAATTTTTCCATACTGATGGTCGATATGCGCACCCAGCGGACTGATGCGGTACGGGCAGAATGCCACATCAAACGGTTCCTGATGGTATAATTCCTTGTAGACCTCAACACACTTCATTGATTTTTCCCTTACTTATAAAACTCAGCGTACCACTCGGCGAACTTTCTTAATCCAGCTCTCAAGCTCGTGCTCGGCTTGTATCCGAAGTCACGCTCCAGTGCGCTGGTATCCGCATAGGTCACAGGCACATCACCCGGCTGCATCGGAACTAACTCTTTATGAGCCTCGAAGTCATAATCTTCCGGCAAAATCTTTGCCCGAACCAGCTCCTCACTGAGAATCTGCACGAAGTCCAGCAGGTTCTCCGGATTCTGATTGCCGATGTTGTAAACTGCATACGGCGGAATCGGCAGACCATCTTCACCATTCTTCTTGTCCGGTGCCTTCTTCATCACACGAACAACGCCCTCAACGATGTCATCCACATAAGTAAAGTCACGCTTGCAGTTGCCATAGTTGAAGATTTTGATGGTTTCGCCCTTCACCAGCTTGTTGGTGAAGCCGAAGTAGGCCATATCAGGACGGCCTGCCGGACCATACACGGTGAAGAATCGCAGACCAGTAGACGGAATGTTGTAGAGCTTGGAGTAGGCGTGTGCCATCAGCTCATTAGACTTCTTGGTGGCTGCATAAAGGGAAACCGGATTATCCACCTTATCGTCAGTGCTATACGGAACTTTCTTGTTGGAACCGTAAACACTGGAGGAAGAAGCATAAACCAAATGCTCCAGATTCTCACAGTGACGGCAGGCTTCGAGGATATTAAAGAAGCCGACCAAGTTAGATTCCACATAAGCATCCGGGTTGGTGATGGAGTAGCGCACACCAGCCTGTGCTGCAAGGTTGACGACCACAGACGGCTTGTACTTCTCGAACAGCTCGGTGATCAGTGCCTTATCAGCGATGTTGCCTTTTACAAAAGTGAATGTGGGATACTTGGCCAACTCGTTCAGGCGGAACTCTTTCAGGGCAACGTCGTAGTAGGCATTCATGTTATCGATGCCGATGACCGTAGCAGAAGGAGCCTCCTGATAGATTCTTTTCACAAGGTTAGAGCCTATGAAGCCAGCGGCACCTGTGACTAAAATCGTTTTATTATCTAAAGTAACTGTGCTCATATGTATTCCTCCATTTTGGTTAATTTCCTAATCTATGTACACATCTGCTCTTCACAGATAGTATTTCTTTTTCCCTTTGCCACTCACACAGCTAAGTGTTTCCTTATGCTGTCGTATCCAATTACCCCAGCAATCATGTTTTCTACTCCATAAAACATCCGTTGAGTACACTCGTCTCTATTTCTCTATAACCGAAATGCTGTTTTATATAGTCGAACCCCGTATACCCTGCAATGACGTTTTTTCTAAGTGTTGGATTGTTGAATCGAACC
>ERZ1106951.1996-NODE-1996-length-16841-cov-3.127130_pt1 | contig 16841 bp, 17 predicted proteins | sample MGYA00403676_ERZ1106951 | MGnify/ENA primary metagenome ERZ1106951 (study PRJEB35170, sample SAMEA104062398) | human gut metagenome | biome: human gut; feature: human-associated habitat; material: faeces | place: Denmark | collected 2012-04-23 ...
TGCAAATGGCGGCCCAGGAAGGCATCACGGAGAGCTTGAAGAAAGCACAGTCACTTGAATGGGTCAGCAGAATGAATAGCATCCGCAGCAGAGCGGAAGAAATCGTAAGGGATCAGATCATCAACACCCTGTAAGCAAAGGAAACCAATCATGGAAAAAGCAAAACGAAACATTCACTACAGCTTCAAAGTGTCGCCTGATGAGGATGCCGCCATCCGACAGAAAATGAAATCCTTCGGCATCCGGAACCGATCCACTTACCTCCGGGCGATGATGCTGAACGGATACCTGCTGAAGCTGGATCTGCTGGAAATGCATGAGGCCGTTCGCCTGATGGGCAAGATGAGCGGCAACATCAATCAGATCGCCCGAAGGCTGAACGAGCATGGCTCGATCTATGAAACCGAAATGGACGAAATCGTCGATGAGCAGAGAGAACTGAAGGAACTCCTGAGCCAGCTTCTGCAACGGCTGGGACACGACCATGGATTACGAACAGAGAAAAAAACATAGCAACACAGCGGCGGATGGTGCAGTCACATCCGCCGCATACTTTTGAAAAGGGGGAATGTCATGGCAACCACCCATATCATTTCGATCCACGTTGGAAAAGGCAAAACAGCACATCAGAGCCTCAAAGAGCGACTGGATTACATCATGAACCCGGAAAAGACAGACGGTGGGCTTCTGATCTCGTCCCACGCCTGTTCCCCCGAAACTGCAGCGGATGAGTTCATGCTGTATCGTCAGGAATACCTGAACACTACCGGCAGAAAACGCGGGGATGAGGTGCTCGCCTATCATGTGCGGCAGGCTTTCAAGCCCGGGGAGATCACTGCGGAAAAAGCAAATGAGATCGGGAAAGCATTGGCCGAACGACTAACGGATAAGCAGCATGCTTTCGTGGTAGCCACACACATTGACAAACAGCACATCCACAACCACATCATATTCTGCGCTACAAGCCTGGACGGCCGGCAGAAATACAGGGATGTAAAGAGATCCGCCAAGGAGCTGGTGCAGATCAGCGATGCGCTGTGTGAGGAAAACGGATTATCAGTCATCCACAATCCGCAGGAGAAAGCTGTCCCGTATGACAAGTGGGCGGGCGATTTGAAAAAGAGCAGTCACCGGGATGATCTGCGAATCATGATCGATGCCGCTCTCCGGCACCGGCCAGACGGATTCGATGCGCTTCTACAGATGCTGGAAGATGCCGGATGCCGCATCAGGCGCGGAGCCCATATCAGCCTCAAGCCGCCGGATGGACAACGCTATATCCGGTTGAAGAGCCTCGGCCCGGAATACGATGAGGATACATTGCGACAAGCGCTGGCGGGTGATCATGTGCACATTCCGAAAACTCCCTGCGCTGATTATTCCAAAAGTCAGATCAAGCGGCTGATCGACATTGAAGACAAGCTGCGCGCCGGAAAGGGCAAGGGCTATCTGGTGTGGGCTGAGCGTAACAACATCGACGCAATATCCCAAACGGTCATCTTCCTGAAAGAGCATCACCTCGGATCACCGGAAGAACTGGAACAGCAGATTGATGATCTGCAGTCTGCCCATGATGAAAAGAAAGCCTCCATCAGGCAGGCACAGAATCGTATGAAAGAAATCAATCGTCAACGTCAAGCCATCCGTGATTACCGCAGGACGAAAGAGATATACACTCAGTTTAAAGAATCCGGCTGGTCAGCAAAATTCTATCAGGAGCATCGCGCAGAAATCGAAGCACACAAAAAAGCACAAGCTGTCTACGAGCTTCATGACGGCAAACTGCCGACGCTGAAGGAGCTGACAGCGGAATACGTTGCGCTGAAGGAGCAGCTTGATGCATACAAGCCAGACCTGGCAGAGCTCAAATCGAAGCTGACAGACCTGAAGCACATCCGGTATAACTACAAAATACTTATCCGGGACATTCCGCAAACAGATCAATATCACCGCAAAGGTGATCGTATGGAACGATAACAACGCCTCCGTGCCGGAACTGGTTTTCACCGTTTGCCGGCATGGAGGCTTCTTTCATTTCAGATGATCCCGAAGTCCTGTACTTTGTCTGGCGCAGTGAGGCGCCACAACCACAGATCGCAAGATCTGGTAAAAGGGGCTTGGGGGCAGGGCCACCAACAAGCAAAGTGCAAAAGGTGCTACCTTTGCCCTGCTTGCCAATATTGCAAACAAGCAAAAGGTTCCTCAATACGCAGAGCTTCATCTCGTTTGTCTATGCCGATGCTTGAGCATATGGAGGGTAGTGATCCATCACAAATGTATATACCTTCTGTCGGTAAGTAGTCAATTCATCAAAGTAACAATCCGGCAAGCTGCCCCATAATGTATCACGGATGATGGATTCCATGGCTGCCCGGGTACTTTCCTTCTCGCGCCAGTTGTTCATGTCAGAGATGGATTTGTTAATGACCTTCAGCAAATCCTTCGCAGAAGCCTTCAGGATTTTGATATCCTCTTTGGATAGCGTATCTTTCTTCAGTAAATCAAAGAGTGCCAGTTGCTCTTCGTTCTCAAAGCCCTCACGAATGTAACGCTCCGTTTCACTGTCCAGATCATTGGCGAGATCGAGCAGATCAGAGAAGGCCTTTTCAATTGCTGCACGATCCTGCTCAGCATTGTAATTCTGAATGATGGCTTGATACCGCTCATAGTAGTCAATTCGTGACGGGTTCCTTCCAAGCATTTCAGCAAGCCGCTCCTCTACAAGTTGCTGCAAATCCTGAAGAAGCAGGTTCTGATGCTTGCGCTTCATAAACTCGGCACGAAGCCGGTCAAAGTCGATTTTGCTGATGTCAAACTTCTTCTCCTTGTCCTGATCATCAACTCTCACTTCAATGGAATCGCTGACGATGTCGTTGATGCACTTCATCAGCATCGAATTATCGGCATGGACGACACGTTTGTGCATCACTTCATAGATCGCGCTGATGGCGTCTCTGGCTTTACGATCATCTTCCAGCTTATCATGCTCCACATATTTGAACAACCGGAATAACTCACGAGCCATGATGCCAAAGCGTTTCCGCGTATCTTCGTTGCAGGACAGCGCGTTTGCACCATTCTGAACCTCTCCGATTCGAGCAAAACCCTCGCTTTGAATCACTTGGTTCAAGGCGAAGTGATGATCTGCCATGAGTTTTCTGATTTCATCAACGATCTCATGAATTCTGCTGTACAGCTTGTCGATGTCCGGCGTTGGATCGACAGACACACGTCCGCCGGATGTGTAATCAGCCAATGCCTGCCGCAGCGCCTTGACCACACCAATGTAGTCGATCACCAGACCGTTTGTCTTGCCCTCGCACACGCGGTTGGCCCGGGCAATGGTCTGCATCAAGGTGTGTGCTTTCAAGGGCCTGTCCAGATACAGACAGCTGAGGCTCTTCACATCAAAGCCTGTGAGCCACATGGCGCAGACAAATACGACGCGAAATGGATTCTCGCCATCCTTGAACTCCTTGTCCGGTTCCCGGTTTTCCATCTTCGCGCGATGTGGGCGAATGTCAAGCCCCCAGTTGTCGAAGGTTTGCCACTCGTTCTGTTCCTGACTGATGACCACTGCCATCTCGGTTTCTCTCATCCATGCCAGCTTACGGTGAATCTCCTGTGCCTCCTGCTGTGTAGCACCATGAAGATCAGCTTCCAGCCCGGCAATCGCCTCCTGCCAGTATTCCTGCACGAAGTTGTACATGCGCACACAGGTCACTTTGTTGACGCACACAAACATGGCCTTACCGGAATCCCACAAATCAGTATAGTGCTTTACAAAGTCTCGAGCAATGGCACGCAGCCGCTTTTCAGCAGTAATGATGTGGATGTCACGGGCAAGCTCCCGTTCCAGCTTCTCGCGTTGGTCGGGGTCCATGTTCTCGTTATCGATCAGCTCAGTCAGCTCATCGGAAATATTGGGGTTGGTGATTTCCAGCTGATCCGCCCGGTTTTCGTAATACAGCGGAACCGTCGCGCCATCCTCCACAGCGCGCTTGAAGTCATATACCGACACATAGCCGCCAAAAGTGCGCTCGGTGATGTTGTCATAAGCAAACAGAGGCGTACCGGTGAAGCCGATGCGGTTTGCCGTGGGCAGCAGCTTCATCATGTTGTCGGCAAAGATGCCGTTCTGCGTTCGGTGCGCCTCATCGCTCATGATGACGATGTCGTGATCTGGTGCAAGGGGTTCGGGATTGTCGTTATTGAATTTCTGAATCAGCGTGAAGATAAAGCTGGGGTTGCCCTTCAGCATTTCAGCAAGCCTGGCGCCACTGGAGGGAATGAATGCGCCTGCCTTCACGCCGCCCAAGCACCCGCAGCTTTCAAAGGTATCGCTGATTTGCTTGTTCAGTTCGTCGCGGTCGGTCAGCACCACAATGGTCGGACTGCCAGCAAACTTGCGGCGAATCTTTGGGACAGGAACACCATCGAATAGCTCTTGCCGCTGCCCTGCGTATGCCAGAATACGCCCAGACGTCCATCCCGCAGCTTGCGGGTTCGGTATGCCTCGACGGCTTCATTCACGCCGAGATACTGGTGGTTTCGGGCCATGATCTTGACGGTGCGTCCTCCGGAATGGTCATAAATGATGAAGTTTTCTACCAGATCGAGAAAGTTCTCCTTCCGGCAGATACCCCTCAGCATGGTTTCCAGACTGACAGCGCCTTCATCCTGTTCTTCCAGACGCTTCCATTCATTGAAGAAGTCATACTCACTGCCCAGTGTGCCTACCTTCGACTCCACGCCGTTGGAAAGCATCACAAAGGCATTGAACCGGAACAGTTGCGGGATTGTGTGCTGATAATCATGGTAGTTATTGTCATACGCTTCGCGCACATCCACACCCATCTTTTTCAGCTCGATGAACAGCAACGGGATGCCGTTCACAAAGCCGATAATATCCGCCCGTCGATGATACAGTGTTCCGTGAATCTTCATTTCCTTCACGGCAAGAAAGTGGTCGTTGGCCGGATTGTCAAAGTCGATGACACGAGCCAGACGTTTCTCCAGATTGCCGTTTGGCAGACGGAAATCAACAGGCACGCCGCCGGTGATGAGGCGGTACTTCAGCTCGTTGGTCTGCATGGGTGTAGCGGAAAAGGAGGTTTCCAGGAGCGACTTGACCACGCTGTCAGCATAGGCCTCCGTCATCCAGCTATTCAGGCGGAACAGCGCCGGGCGCAGATACTTGGTGAGCAGTACCTCACGGTAGTCGGTGCGGCCCAGCATACCGTTTGGCCCAAGTGTTTCCTGATTGTGGGCATAGACCAAATCCCAGCCCAGCTCATCATGCAGCAGATCTCCCGCCGCGCCCTGAACAAGGATGTTTTCGGAATAGTCGTAGCTCATGGTGTCATTCCTTTCAATAAGTACGCATTTGCTTACGGCAGAAAAACTGGTCACAGATTATTCAATGGCATGAAGAATGGCGAGCTTTAACTCTTCATCACGGTCATAAGTACCGTCAAGGATAGCGATCATAATACGCAGAAGCAATTCTTTCCCGATTTTTCCTGCTGCAACATAGTAGCTGATATTCTCCATCTCAGTAAAGAAGCTCTTTGCTGCAGCCATATAGCCATTGAAAAGAAGAAACTGGGCACACAATGTGATGGCTAATCGCTTGTTGCCATCTGCAAAACAATGGAATTCACATGTGCAGTAGAACAGATGGGTCAGCTTTTCTTCAAAAGTCGGATAGTAGTCATCATTCTGAATGTTTTGAAGGACACTCTCCAAACGCCCCAGGTCGAAATGCTCGTATGTGCCGCCACCGCTGTATTGGATTGTCTTTTTATGAATGACTATGGCTTGATCAAGGGTCAGATAGATGATCCCTTCCATGTTCATTCACGCTCCTTAAGCCGTCTGAGAACTTCCTGGTTTTCTGCCATCAGGCGCTCCAGCTCGTCACCTGCGGCCCCAAGGAATCTTTGATATTCATCTTTATCCAAAGGCTGAATATATTCGGACAGCTGATAATGGAATGCGTCCCTTAATGCCAAATCACGACTGGCCATTTTTACACGGCCTCTTTGAATCAGTGGTTTCCATAATGCCATTTCTTCAAAGGAGCGAAAGAGCGCTTCTGCCTCATCGATTGTCAGCGGACGGCCAGTCTTCTCGCACTCCTGCCTGAGCGCCTCTGCCAGTCCGCTTTCATAAGCGGCAACAATATCAAGAATTTCGCTGTAAAAGGTATCCCTGACTTTATCTGTTGCTTTCAGATCAAGTATTTTTTTGTATTCTTTGGCTTTTTCCTTGAATATGCTGACATAAATCAAATCTGTAAAGTGGGCATACTTGTATCGATCAGTAACCACGCATTCCTTTAGAGCATCCGTAAACTGGCGACGATAGTTATCCTCTTGCAGGGAAGAAAACAAAAAATCTTTGTCGCGCTGGTTAATGTATTTTGTCCCGCCGCCAGTTTTGCGGTTAATCAAGTCAATCACTATATCCAGCATCAGCTGCCGCAGATTCTTTGCACGTTCACTTTCGGACAATAGCATCCCGATGTTGAGGAAAGACCTGAAATCAAAAACAGTAAGATTCCTGATTTTGTGACCGACATTAATGTCGGTCGCAAATTCGGCGTTGTAGGCATCGATAAATTCCGCAAGATGCTTTCCTCGCAACGTCTGCATACCATTGGCAAGCAATTCATCGCTATTGGAATTGATATATCGTTCTATTGTGCGAATGTCAACCTGGAAATACGAGGAGACCATGTCTTTTGTCAAGAAATATCCATCATTCCAATGTACCGCTCGTATCTCCAGTGTATCCCAGACTTCATTCACAGCAATTTCGTTATTCAGTATGTTTTGACGATCCAACTGTGAATTGGTCAAATCCTTTGTCACAACATCATACCTCCATTTCTCTGCGCATCAGCTTTGGCAAAGCAAATCCCCCGCTGCGCCCTAAACAAGGATGTTTTCGGAATAGTCGCAGCTCAAAAACCGCCTCTGTGTCAACACTCTATTGTGAGCTGTTGTATTTCTTCCTCAATCAACTTTTGAAAATACAGATGATGATTCTCACCGAAATCAGGTTTAACTCTGCTTTTCATTATATCTTCAATACAATCCAAAAGATAGTTATAATCCTTTTTAGGGAATACGCGATAGAGTAACCCGTTAAGTCCGTTAGGAGCGTTCTTTTGAACAAATATACGTTTCAGCAGAATATCATTTGTTGCAAACAGGAATTCTTCATCGTACTCTTCTGTATTCGCATACAATGTGCTCCAGTTAGTCAGATATGCAATATCCCATGCTTGGTTTTCGCAACCAGCAATGATCCTATGAATGTCATTGGAATTGGCATGTTTGGGAGCCTTAATGTTAGCTTGCTCAGTAAACAGCATAGTTACATACACCAGTAAATACTCGCTGATCAATAAATGCTTACACATCCATTTATAGAATTCCAACACCTTATCTACTGGTTTCGTAGTATGATTTCTATACAACCGAACAGCATGGAGAAGAGAAGCAACAGCCATATCATAATGATCTCCACTATCAGAATAATCCACAGTAATATTTTGTGCCTGCTTCTGTGAATATGTAATGGGAGGAATCTCTGTAATTTGGCCCTCAGCAACCCTTAACCACATTTGACCAGGATAGGCATCAATTATTTCTTGAAATTTCTGTATTTCAATCAATCCCTCCTCCTGAGACTTCAATTGGGACGCACGCTCCTTCACTGCTAAGCCAGCGCTAATTCCACTGTCATTCAACTCTGCCCATGTCATTATCAATCCGACAAGTTGTACCTCTTCCTTGCTTTTTAAGCATCCCCTCTCACAGAATTTCAACAGACTACTGAAAATGTTCCTATCGAAGACCAAAATGAATGGTTTCTTTCTTTTGGAAGCAAAGAACTTCTGGTAGTCAATTCTTCCGGTTGGAGCAATTTCAGGATGGAAAACGATTTGTTGTTTCTGGATGGTGTCCCAGATAAAATTCATATCTTCATCATCGACGATTAAAAAACTATCCATCGCTTATACCTCAATTTCTCTGCGCATCAGCTTTGGCAAAGCAGATCGCCCGCCGCGCCCTGCACAAGGATGTTTTCGGAATAGTCGTAACTCAAATAATCTCGCCTTCCTTGCCCTGATTACCTTTGATTGCATCTTCAAAGATATAGAATTTCCCTGTATACTCAGGGAATTCTTGACGGAACCTCTCCTGATAACTCCTATTGGGCAGATAGATGGTATGAATATCGCTCAAGGAAAAATTCACATTCTTCAAACAACGCCATTCTCTTTCCATGTAATAGTTGTCCGGATGATCATCGGGCAGGGAAACATCGTATAACTTTACATAAGCAAATTGACTTGATATTCCCTTAAGTATACTAAAAACTATTGGATGAAACGAATTTGTAGAGAGGGCACTAACAACATCCCTATCTAGCAGCGAAAGCATCATATTAGTATCTGAATTTTCTGAATTGAACAAATGGTTTCCCAAAAACAAATTGATCTCTAAAGATATAATCGTAGACATAGATTTGCTGAGGATATATGGGAAATATTTATTTGGTTCTTTGGGGGGACACCGTTATATTCTCTCTGATATTGCTGTCTCCAATTTCTATAATTGGATAATTGATAGGCACATACATTACAGGATGTGCACCTTTTTGTGCGATAAATGTCTTTTTAAATTCCAAACCGAAACGACTGTACTTTTTCGTGTGGATTGCCAATGCATCATTTGGGATATCGCAAAAGCAAACACAATCACAACGCCCAAATACCTCTCCAAGCCTGTCGCATTCATATCCCGTGAAGAATGACGTTTCGAGATTGTTAGGGGCGTTTACATTTGCTATTAGTCTGCAACTCCTAATTATGGTGATCAACAATTCAAATCGTTCATCATCATTTTCCTTTGAACGACCAACAAAATGACATAATAGATTTGATGTATTGTAGTTCTGGACATGCCGCTACTAGATACTCGTCAGGGGCGCGATCTGACAGGAACCCTGATCGCGGATATTGTTCTCCAACTTCTGTCATATGTCGCTCAAACTGAGCGCGAGTTCATTAGGCGGCGGCAGGCTGAAGGAATTGCAGCTGCGAAAAAACGGGGTGTGCGGTTCGGTGCTAAACCTAAAGAAAAAACAGATGAGTATGCAGTTGCGAGGAATCGCTGGCAACGTGGAGAAATCTCTGCTAGAGAGGCAGCAAGACAGATCGAGGTTTCGCATACTACGTTTTTGCGTTGGGCAAGACTAGATATCGACTAAGCACACAAATGCCCTCCTGCTTGCGGGCTTCTTCTTCAAATACGCGAATGAATTCTGCGCCGATGACCTTGCGCTTGGTCTCGGGATCGGAAACGCCTGCCAGCTTGTCCAAAAAGCGGTCGGTGGCGTCTACATAAATCAAGTTGGCGTCCATTTGGTGACGGAATACGTCGATAATCTGCTCGCTTTCTTCTTTGCGCATCAGGCCGTGGTTCACATGTATGCACACCAGTTGTTTGCCGATGGAGCGAATCAGAAGCGCCGCCACCACGGAACTGTCCACGCCGCCGCTCAGGGCCAGAAGCACCTTTTTGCCGCCTACCTGGGCACGGATTGCCGCTACCTGCTCGTCAATGAATTGCCTTGCCAGCTCCGGGGTGTTGATGCGCACCATGGCTTCGGGACGCTTGTTGTCCATTGTGCTCTTTCCTCCATGTATTTTTCTAAGGAATGGTTCCTTTTTCAAGCATACCGAAAAAACCATACCCTGTCAATGGCTTTCCGGGGCACCAGCATTGAACGGTTTTTTACTCATTCCTCCAAGCAAATGCAGCGCATTTGCACAGAGTGTCGAAAAACCCCTGATTGGCCGCCATCGCCCGGAAGCAGCGCTTTGCCGGTTCGCGGGGAAAATGCGCGGCATTAAGGCGGTACCGTCAAGTATTATGCGCAAATTCATTTACAAGTCTGGCAGAACTCAGTCTGCACAGGGCAGGGAAACCTGCCCTTAATTACCTAGTAGCAGAGGACAGAGAGCGCGTCAAGGGCGGCGAAGCCGCTTGCGAAGCCCTTGACGTGAACTCTGTTTTCTGCTATCAACCAGCTTCGTCTTCCTGCATCTCTATGTGCTTGATGCTCATGTACTTTTTTCCGCCCCATTGGGTTCCGGCGACATGACGCAGTCTCGCGCATACCAGCATCAAAGCCGAATAGCCATCAGGAAAAGTGCCTACTACGCGTGTCCTGCGCCGGATCTCGCGATTCAGACGCTCAATGACGTTGTTGGTACGGATTTTTTGCCAGTGCTCGGGCGGAAAATCCATATATGTCAGCGTTTCTTCTATACTGTCGCAGATCTTTTTCGAAGCTTCCTTCAGTTTCATGTTTCGGAGTTCTTCTGCAACCGCTTCTGCCTTTTTCCGGGCAGCTCCTTTATTCTCCTGCGCATGAATTGCTTTGAGCATCAGCGCAACCTGCTTGATCTTTGTCTTCGGTACCATAGAAAACACATTGCGATAAAAGTGAACGACACAGCGCTGATACCTGGATTCCGGGAAGACTTCACCAGCTGCTTCGAGCATGCCGAGGCACTTGTCGCCAACAATGAGCTTGATACCCTTCAATCCGCGGTTGCGCAGCCATTGAAAAAACTCCTTCCAGCTTTCCTTATCTTCCTTCATCCCTTCGGCTGCCCCCAGAACCTCACGGTATCCGTCTTCATTGACTGCTATGGCCACAAGAATGGCTACATTCTCATATTCGCCGCCCCAGTTCCGTTTCAGATAAATGCCATCCACATACACATAGGGATACTTTCCGCCCTCAAGTGGCCGGTTTCTCCACTGTTCGATGTGTTCGTATGCCTTCTTGTTCAGTTCGCTGATCGTTGAGGAAGAAACCTTGCAGCCCCATAGCGCTTCCGTGATATCTTCTACGCGGCGCACCGACACACCTGCCAGATACATCTCCATGAGTGCTTCTTCTACGCTGGATTCCCGCCGACGATAACGCTCAATAATCGCTGTTTCAAAGCTAACTCCCTTGAGCCGCGGCACATGGAGCTTAACCTCTCCAGCGGTTGTCATGAGATTGCGATTGTAGTGACCGCTCCGATAACCTTGCCGTTGTTCGCTGCGTTCATAACGTTCAGCTTGTGTCAGCTTCTCCGCTTCTGCCTCCAGCAGGCCATTTAGCGTTTCTTCGACGCTTCCCCGCACAAGTTCTTTCAGCTGCCCCTTGATTACTTCCTCGTTCAGTTGTACAATCTTCTCGGACATAGTTTACTCTCCTTTTTGAATGGTGTGTAGCAACTTTCATTCTACCAGAGTTTGTAAACTATGTCTCTTTCTTTTTGCGCAATTTATTGTACCTTATCTTAATTTGCGAATTTCCGCTAGTTGCGCGCTGACAGATGCCTGCTGGTCTATCCCAATCAGCTGCGGATCCATTGATATAGTTAGTGAGAGGTCTTGAATTTCCTTTATACGCATATCAAGCGTTTCACATGCCTGTGCCAACAGCAGTCGCTGTTTCGATTGTACCTCGATGTACATTTTCATAACCCCTATGTAGCAAAGCGCGATGCACAACACCGTTATTGGAATAAGCACCATTAAAATAAATGAGGTGAAAATCTTCTTAAAATAAATACTTTTCTGGTACATGGGGCACCTCACCTTGCAAAATTAAAGGGGCTTAACTGCTGCGCTCAATAGACGCAGCAATTTCGAAAGGCGGCCACCTCCGCATTGGGAGGTGGCACAATATAGATTTGTCAATTCATGGTCCAACGATCATATGCAGTTTGACGAATTTCAATCAGAGTGTCAACATCCATAGACTCAATCATAGAAATATACTGAGCCCAGACTTTATCATCCTCAATGTCTTTTTCGCCGCTTATAAACTGAGCACACCACTGACTGACTTGATTGTCCAGCAGAATAAACATAGCCAAAGTATTCTGCTCTTCCTCAGTAAAGGCAATACAATTGGGATAGCCTTCTCGACGAGCATCGTAGCATCCGCTGTCAAAAACCATACTGCTTAACATGCTGGCATAAACGTCGGCGCCCAGAACGATCGCTGCCTGATCGGATGAATATACATAAGGCATATTCATAAGTCCATTTTTAATACGAAAATCCCAGAAACTGTTATATTTTTGGTTATCAAATTCAATGCTGTAGCTTACATTGCCATCATCGGAAACATGTTTACTCCAGCCGCCTTCTCCATTCCATTGTCCTTTTTCGGGTCCACATTTGGTCAATGTAGAACAGTAATCACTATAGAAGTAATCTAATAATTTAATAGCTGCTTCGGGATTTTTGCACTTGGAAGTGATGGCAAAAGAGGCAGTTTGTGGGGTTGCTTCAAGACTTTCTGCAGGCCAGCATGGAGTCTGATTAACTTCACTAAGCAAAGGACCGACAAGAGAATAGGCTCGCTTTTTCTCATCGTCAGAAAAATACTGAGATGCTTCTCCTTTAGTAAATAAACCAACAGTATAATTTTGGCACTTGGCCAGATACTGTTCCTCAGTCTGTGTAAAAATCTCATGATCAAGAATATCTTCTTCCCACAGTTTATTCATGAACTTTAAGTATTCACGATAGTTATTTTCCATGGGAACATATACATATTTTCCATCTATGACATCATGACGATGATCTACATACCCATAGCCGCTTAATATTGCCAGCGATCCATCTTGAACTTTATCTGTATTGTCCATGCTAAATATAAAACTTAGTGGAATTTCATTGGAAGAATCTCCATCTCCATCAAGGTCGTTATCGCGGAAAGCCTTTAGCACCTCGTAGAGTTCATCAATAGTATGAGGTGGATTCATGCCTAACTCATCAATCCACGCAGTGTTGATGGCTCCAACACGGAGGACTTGATCTCGAGCAGTCAGTTGATAAGCGGGCATATAATAGATGTTTCCATCAGAAGCCAAAACATTACGACGCGCATTTGGAAGATTATTAAGTAGATAATTAGCGTTAGGAGCATATTGTTCCAATAGAGCGTTCAGAGGGATCAGCGAACCATTCATACCATATTTGCTTGCATCGGATGGTGTAAGTCCACGCAGGAAAATATCGGGCAGATCATCTGCTGCAAAAGCAAGATTCATTTTTTCTGTCCAGCCAGCTTTTTCAACAGGAATAATCTTTAGCGTAATGCCAGTATCCTTGGCTACTTGTTCAAGAAACCACATGTCATCAAAGTTGCCATGATTGGTTTCTCGCATATACATAACGGTCAAGGTAATAGGTTCTGATACCAAGGGAAGTTCAGGTGTGGGTAAACCATGATCCAGCTTGATAATAGTATCAGTATCCGGATTTGTGATCTCCGCAGCAGTCAGAGTTGCTGCCATTGCATTAGACATGACCATGCACAATACCATGGTTAAAACGAGAGTTCGTAGAAGATGTTTCACAAAAGATACCTCCTAAAAATGTTTTATATTTTCTTCCGTCGGGCCCTGACGCGAAGAAAGCATCAACCTTTTACAGCTCCGATCATAATGCCTTTTTCAAAATACTTCTGCAGGAATGGATAAAGAATGAGCACAGGAATAGAAGAAACAACAGCCAGCCCATATTTCATGATGCCTTGCAGTTGCATGCGTCGAAGAATCTCTGCGGCGCTTTCACTATCTGTAACATTCATCAACTCTTGGGTCATATCTTCAAGCAAAATATTTCTCATCACTAATTGAAGTGGATACAAATCTGAATCTGTCAAATACAGCAAACCGTTAAAATACGAATTCCAATGACCTACTGCATAGTACAGCATAATTACTGCAGTCATTGGTGCAGCCAAGGGCAGGACGATGTATAAAAACATTTTAGTGTTTCGACAACCATCAATCATGGCTGCTTCCTGAATTTCCAGAGGGATGGCGGTGGAAAAGTAAGTGCGGGCAATAATCATGTTGTATACTGACAACATTCCCGGAAAAAGTATCGCCAAGGGAGTATTTAGCATATGATAGTTCTTCATTGCCAGGTAAGTAGGAATCATACCACCCGAAAAAAACATGGTAAAAGTGAATAGCATCATAATAGCGTTGCGCCCAAACAGCTCCTTTCGACTGAGTGCATAAGCACAGGGAAGTGTTACAAGCAAATTAAGACTTGTTCCGCAAACTGTATAGAGAATCGTATTTCGATATCCAACCCAAATCTGCTCATAGCGCAAAATTTCCTGATAGCCCTCAAGTGTAAAACCTACAGGCCATAAAATAAGGTCTCCATTTTCTACACGCATAGGATCGCTGATTGATGCACTGATCACATAAACCAAGGGGTAAATGACGCTCAGTATTATCAAAAAGCTTAAACCATAAGCCAGACAGGAAATCAGGATATCATCATTTCCCATGCGGCTACGTCTCTTAAACAACTGCATATGTCCTTCTCCTTTACCACAAGCTATATTCGCTGAGCCTGCGTGATAGTAAGTTAACACTCATTAGCAGTATGAAGTTGACCACCGAATTGAATAAGCCGACAGCTGTTGAAAAGCTGTATTGGGTATAGAGCAATCCCATCTTGTAAACAAAAGTTGAGATAATTTCGCTCCATTCCAAGTTGAGAGGTGTTTGCATCAGAAATACCTTTTCGAAGCCAACGGACATTAGATTGCCGCATTGGAGAATCAGCATGATTACAATTGTGGGAAGGATACATGGTAAATTGATATGAACAATACGCTGAAAACGGTTTGCTCCATCAATCATGGCAGCTTCGTGCAACTCTGGATCTACTCCTGCCAAAGCTGACAGATAGATGATCGCATTCCAACCCAAATCTTGCCAAATGCCGCTAATTACATAAATAGAAGGAAACCATTCACCACGTCCCAGAAAATTATATCCTGTTCCACCCATCATGCGAAGTACATTGTTAAACATGCCATTTTTTTCGCGCAAAAACAGGTTCAGCATTGCTACCAGCGCTACAACAGAAATGAAGTGTGGAGCATAGGAAACAGTTTGAACCACTTTTCGATAGCGCGACTGGGTACGCAACTCATTTATCAGCAACGCAAATAAAATGGGACAAGGAAAACCGAAAAGCAAAAGCCGAAGACTTAGATTTAAAGTATTCCATATCAGGTTGCGATACGATGGAGAGCTAAGAAAACGTTCAAAATGTTTAAAACCTACCCATTTACTGCCCCATATTCCTTTAGCAATTGTAAAGTCCTTAAATGCAATTTGAGCACCATACATAGGAATATAGCAATATAAAACAATGTAAATCAGTGCAGGCAGGATAAATACATATAATTCCCAGTTCTTTGTGAAATCTCTCCTTAGATGAACTTTGCGGCGAGAATGCAATCTACGCTGCATGTGAAAAAACACCTCCTGGCTTCATGTTTGGGGATTGGGACAGGCACTACAATGATTACGATAATAATATCATCAGCCTAAAATCAAGTCAATTTGCAAATCTTGCATATGTATGCCATTCTTGAGATTGCAATTGTGGCGATCATTATATTAAAAAGCAGCTTGCAGCTGGAACATATCTGGGCATATATTATGAACTAATGGGGATTTGGCGCTAGGCTGATCAATGAAACTAATTTATAGATGGAGGAGAATTTCTGTGAATGTAGTCATACAAAGAAAAGCACAGGAGAGGGCAAATCAGATACTTTGCAATATGGTGCGCGTAACGCAAAGGCGTATGCGAGGTACTCATGATGCACAGATGGTTATCGTACGAGGAATTGCTTACATTGTATATTCAGCTAACGATATCCGTCCTGGTGAAGGTTATTCTTGGCCAGAGGAGTACTGTGCCATGAGCTTGGTTGACGTGACAGAAAACCGGCTTATAGCAACCAAGGAAATTGCTGTACCATCACAAAGCTTTGCAAACACTCAACTTAAAGCAGGCGCTTGCTTCGTGCCGCGCATTCTTCAAAAGGACGAGAACACTCTACGTTGTTTCTTTTTGAGCATGGATGTTCAAAATCGTGAAACAGAAAGTTGGTATCGCGACTATTATATTTCCGAGGGATGCTTCTCAGACTGCATTTATCCACTCTGGATGGAAACAGCACAGAGAAAAATTAGGCTCAGCCCTACGCCTTTTTATGAAGAAGCAAAAAAGCAAGGCTTTTCAAAGGCACTCACACAGGATGGACCGTATCTGTTTGATGTTGACAAGGTAATTGATGGTAAGCGATATGTGATGCTGAACCTCTATAGTGGTCAACTCAACGCTTTAGCTGAGTTTAATGATGCGCTAGATACTCTAAGAATTCATTCATTTATTATTGAACCACAACATGAGGGGCTTTGTGAAGCTGCTATCGAAAAGCGTCCTGATGGACATTTTGTTGCAATTCTACGAAATGATGTCGGAAATCAAAACTACCGTTTTGCTCTAAGTGAAGATGGCTTAAACTGGACAGCTGCGAATGAATGGCCCATAGTAGAAAATGGTTCTAATTCCAAACCATTTCTGTACCGATATGGCGATTTGTATTGTATGGGGTGGCAGGAGAAACCTGAACGGTCGCGATTTAACATTGATGTATCCTATGACTTTAAACATTGGATACGGGCATTTGCTTTCAACGATCTGGATTTCAGCTTGCAGTACCCGTCTCTGTATGAGTGGGCGGGCATGCTATATATTTGCGGCACACACGGACGTCTTGGAGGCGGGTATGATCTGCGTGATTCTATTTACTTTGGTCAATTATGTTCCGTAGAAGATTTACACCACATAGCAGATAAATAAGCAAATATGATACACTGTGCCAGAAACGGTTCGAGTTTTTCATCGCAACTCCTT
>ERZ1106951.2018-NODE-2018-length-16728-cov-6.804862_pt1 | contig 16728 bp, 20 predicted proteins | sample MGYA00403676_ERZ1106951 | MGnify/ENA primary metagenome ERZ1106951 (study PRJEB35170, sample SAMEA104062398) | human gut metagenome | biome: human gut; feature: human-associated habitat; material: faeces | place: Denmark | collected 2012-04-23 ...
TTTTCGTAGAAAGCAGTTGGTAACTAATGGATAAATACGTATACTCCGGAATGAACCGCGCGCAAACGTCGAACCGCGTTTCGTATCGGCATGACATCCGCGACGTTCCTAGCTGGGCAGAACATCACGTGAACGAATACCGGTTGGATCAGCGTATCGCGCTGGTCTGGTTTGTGTTTCATGAGGCCTATTCACTCCGCGAAGCCTGTTCACTGATCGACTCCGGTTGGTGCGATCGCAACGGCATCGACTGGGCCCGTCTGGATCGTTTTGCGCTCGACGACTCCAAGACGTTTATCAACGGTAGGCGTTTCCTCTAATGGCCCGCGATCCTGAAACACGTCGGCGATCTCGCGAAGCCCAAAACCTGCGCCGTAAGTTGCAGCGACGCGCTAAGCGCCTGCAGGCACAGGCAAAGCTCGAGAAAGACGAGGGCATTAAACAGGTTTATAGGCGCGAGGCTAAAAACATCAACGAGGCCGTTAGGCGATCGGTTTTCAAGCGTGGCGAAAGCGATACCAAGAAGGCTCAGAAGTTTCAGCGCCTCCTCGATCTAAACGAAGCCCCTACGCGGCAACGGAACCGCAACCTTTTTGTTCAAAGCGAAATGCGCCGAGCGATGGACAAGCAGCAGACGATCTTCGGTGCTCCAGGCGAAGGCCGCATAAAGGTGCAAGCGTTTTTCATGATCTATCAACGCGATTGGCAGTCCAGCGAAAGCCCGAACCGTTATGAGTCGATTCTCGGTGCGCACCCCGGTTTGGATCTCTGGGATCTCTATTCTCGGGCGCTCGATGCTGATATGAAAAAAGGTGGCGTGACGTTTGAGATGTTCGTCGCGGATTACCTGGGTATTCAATATGACGAAGTGGATACCGCTTCGCCCGCGTGGAACCACATGATCAACGAGAAATTCGACAGCCTGGATTCCCCGACGCAGAAAGCTATCGCAGTGGCGTATGGTGCGCTACACTAAGCAACCGCACAGAAAGGAGCGCGGCGACAATGGCAAAGAAAAAACGTCCCTTCAAGATCGCCGCGGTCTACGATACAGAGACCACGACGGTAGGCGTGGAAGGTGCGCAGCAGGCGTTCGCCTACGCCTACATCTGGAATCGGATTGCCGACGTCAACCTTTACCAATACGAGCCCGAGCGCGATGACGATATTACGATCCTCCGCTCGGAGCTCGATTCGATGAACGTTATCGAGCAGATCATCGCCGAAGCCGAGCGCGGCGGGGATTATATCCCTATCGTCGCGGCTTACAACCTCATGTTCGACCTGCAAACGCTTCAAGCCGATCTCTGCGCCGAATACGAGTGCAAGGTGACCGCGCAGACCGCAACGCACGTCTACTGCTTCGATCTCTACAAAGACGATCGCTTGGCGCTGCGTTTCTGGGATACGTTTTTCCTCGATATGTCCGGCCTTAAATCTATGGGTTCGACGGCCGGACTCCCCAAGGCCGTCGGCGATCTGGATTATTCACTGGTGCGCACGCCGGAAACCCCGCTCACCGAGCGCGAGCTGTTCTACATGCGCCGAGACGTCCAGGTCATCCCCGCGTATTTCCGTTTCCTGCTCCACTCTTACGAGTGGTTGACGCCTGACATGCTGGGCGTTCGCGTGATGACCAAAACATCGCTCGTGCGCCAGATGGCAGTTCATGAGATCTACGACCTCAAGCCAAAACGGACGTCGTTGGGCGTGATGTTTGAACAGCTATGCCTCCGAGAGCTTCCGCCTGATTTCCAGACGATGTCGCTCCGCACGGCAGCCTTCCGCGGTGGCCTGACGTTCACAGCGGCGCGAACGGCGATGAAGATAATGCATCGCGTGTGCTCTCTCGATGTTACCTCTATGCATCACATGTACATCAACGGCCGCAGGATTCCGCATAAATTCCGCAAGGCTGACAATATGGAGTTTTTCCAGATGATCGCCGAGAACGTTGCGAACACCCCGCTAAATCGAGTTCTCAAATACTATTGGCAACCGTTCGATTTCGCCCTTCACGGCGTGTTCATCTTCAAAAACCTGAGGCTGAAAGCAGGATCGGCATTCGAGTTCTACGGCATCGCGACGCTGGCGGAGGGCAAGTTCACAGACAAGCGCCTTACCGACGACGACGATCCGGCCGAGGTCAACGCAGCCGTCGAGGACGCAGCGCGTGCGGCCGGGTGGATGGACGCAGCCACCGGCGCTGAGTTCGCGTTCGGCAAACTGTACAAGGCCCGCGAGGCCCGTCTGTGTCTGTCCGAGGTCGAGCTGTGGAACGTCGCGCAGGTCTACGATTTCGATAGCTTCGAGGCGATCGCCGGCGAGTTCACCGCATGCTCGATGACACCGCCCGATTACGTTTCCCTGCAATCGAATATCCTGTTCGAGCAGAAATCGCACGTCAAGAAGCTAACGAAGACGTACAACCCCGGCGAGGGCTACACTGATCAGATCCCAAACGACATTCCCGAGTCAATCGCCGATCAGCTCCGCGCCGGTACGATGACAGAAGGAGCTCTCAATGCTTACTATAACGTCGCCACAAAAGGCGCCTTCAACGGCATCTACGGCACGCAGGCGATGCAGCTGTGGCGCCCCGATTTCATGGTTGACGAGGCCGGCGAGATCCGTCTGGACTCCGCCACGAAGCCGACGGAAGACAATTTCGACGAGCTCGCGCCCGAGCGCCCGCGCGTACTGTACACCTACGGGCTCCGCATCGTCGCAGGATCGCGACAGCATCTGGTTATCGCGATCCGCCTGATCTTCGAGCGTTTCGGTTCCGCCGCGCTGATCACGGGCGGCGATACCGACTCTATGAAGATCGCGTTGGCAGAGCCGTACGAGTATACCGACCTGCTCGACGCGCTCAAACCGCTCCACGACGCCTGCACCGCGGCTCTCGATCGAGTCCAGGGTCATAACAGGAAGTATTTCCCGGATCTCGCGAGCCCGCTCACCGATATCGGTATCTTCGACATCGAGCCCGCGGACAAGAAGACCGGTCAGATCTACTACAGCGATCACGTTGAGCTGTGGAACAAGGCCCGCGTCTCGTTCGTCAACGGGCACAGCCACGTGACGCTAGCCGGTATCTCGCGCCCCGAGCACCCAGAGGGGTGGGAAGGGTGCTACCACATCGAAGACGTTTTGGACTGGTTGCTATCGAAAGGGTATAGCCCCGCCGAGGCCGTAAGCCTCACGCTCGGATATAATGCGTCGCTCGCGCCATCCGTCGCGCACACGCTCATGCGCGATAAGCCGAAAGCAGCCGACGAATTCGATCAAGACGTGACCGATTACCTCGGCCGCACCGTGCGCGTCAAGTGTCACCGAGCGCAGGCTCTGTGGCCGATTTGGAAGACGATCGGAGACACTGTCAAGTTCAGTAATGCGGCGACCGTGCGCTTCCTCGAGAAGCATTACCGAAGGAAGATCGACGATCGAGATAAGTACATCTCGATCAAGCCCGACACCCACACCCCTCGAATTGAGGTGGGCAACGCGTCCCCTGTTATAATCGAGTGAAACCACTTGATTAAACAGGAGGGCGCATGTCCGCAAAATTTCCACATCTAAGCGACTCCGAGAAATTTCCCGGAATTAAAAACGTCGATCCGTACGCCATCAAACAGACGTTCGACTATACCCGCTGGGAGCCCGGAACCAAACTGAAGCTCTGCAACGTCAACTGGTGCGGCGATTATGAAAATGTCGTGAAGTTCGAGGACGACGCGGCGCGCGATGCCTATTTCGATGCACTCGAGACGCCGATCCATGTGCTCGAATCGGGCATGCGCGTGCTGCCCAAGCAGTCGATCAAGCTACCGGTGCCGTTCGACGAGCTCGTTAATTACAATTACCTTATGGTCGAGTTCGCACCGGCGCCGGTGCCGTTTGCCGACGACCACGCGCGCCGTTTCTTCTATTTCGTGCATGATGTCGAGTTCACCGCCGCGAACACCACGAGCGCGACCGTCGAGCTCGACGTCTGGACGACCTACATCAATCGAATTGATATCAACTACATGATGCTTGCCCGCGGGCATGCCCCCGTGGCCGCGTCGAATGTCGACGAATACCTGGCAAACCCGATCGCCAACAACCGCTACCTGCTCGCAAAAGATGTCGCGTTTGGCGAGCCCGCAGCCGTTCAATCGTCCGAGTTCATCCCGTTCGGATCCGGAACCAAATACGTGTTGATCGCCACGACGATGCCCCGCGACGCGTTCGCGGCGCTCGGTTCCGTCGATGCGATCGCGCCGAGTAATCCCGCCTTCTACAGCACCGGCGACCGCGCCGGCGCCGATGCCGGTATAAACGGCGCGCGGATTGCAGCGGGCGGCCTCGACTATTCCGGGCTTAACCTCGAGACGGATCCGACAGCATCGAACTCCGGCGCCACGCCGAACGGCGTGTCGGTGTTCGCCGTCGCCGGTCGCGATTTCGTCGAGTTCATGGCCGCAGCGGTGGCGCAGGCCCCGCAGATCATCGAGACGATCCAGGCCGTGTTCATGGTCGACGAGTCGATGATCGTCAAGGGAAACAACTTCAAGGCCCTCGCGAAGGACTCGATGACGTGGCGACAGCTGGCCGCAACCGGTAAGACCTGGGCGGATCTCGCAAACTCGGGCCACAGTTATGCAGATCTCGACCGTTTCGCCTTCCTCTATTTCGGAATCGGCCAGAACGGTTTCGACTGCTGGGAAGTTCAGCCGAACAACGAGGCCATCAAGCAGCTCCATTTCACAAAAGAGGATTTCAAATACCCCGCCGAATACGCGGGGCTCGCGAAGCTCTACACCTATCCATATGCAGCAATCGAGGTATCCGATTCCGCCGGCAACGCCTCGATCATCAAGATCGAGGATACCGGCGCTCTCGAGATACAGAAACGCGTATCCTTGGCGTATCCGTTTATCAGGTTCGAGGCTTTCCTGTCTGGCGTGGGCGGTGGCGAGCCGAATGAGTTCACCTGGAAGGATCTCAGCGATCGCGAGTTCCGCGAATCGCTGCCGGGTTCCGATTTCCGCGATTTCGATTTCGGTTTCGACATTCCCACGTTCGCGATCTATCAGCGCGGTTACGATCGTTTCAGGCTCCATAACTACAACGCTAACAACGTTAAGGCCCTTACCGAGAAGGAGACCGCCTACACGAACGGCGTCCGATCCGCCAATACCGCATATCAAAATGAGCTCGCGGCGATCTCGAAGGCATATACCAATGCCGACGCGTCGGCCGCTAATTCGAAGAACAACGCGCAGCGCTCAGCGCTCGCAGCGTTCCAGAACGCGCAAGCCTCGAACGCTACCGGTCAGTCGAACGCCAACGCCTCGAACGCAGCCGCGTTCACGAACGCGCAGCGATCGGCGACGACGGCTCAGACGAATTCCCTCTCCTCGAATGCCACCGGCTACACGAACGAGATTTCGAGCGCAGAGACCGCCCGCGACACGACGTTCCAGTCGAACGACACTGCGCGCACGAACACACGCCGCGCCGCCAGCACGGCCAAGGCTAACACGGACAACCTCGCCGACACTGCTGTCGCCAACGCGGCCGTGTCCACCGCGGCCGCCGCCTACAAGACGGCTCAGGGCAATTCGAACGCGGCGACCGTCACCCGAAAGTCTAATTCACTTAACCAAGCTATTCAGGCTTGGAGCGCCGGCTATTCCCGCGAGCTCCAGAACATCAGCGACGCACAGGCGTTCGTCTCGATGGCAGGCCAGGCAGGCGTCTCGATGCTCGAGGGCTTCTCGCATCTTGAGAGCGCGAATCCGCTGCAAGCTAACGCGACATTTGCAGGTGCCATCAACAACGGCATCCAGACGATTGCGAGCGTCGCGGCGGGGCACGCAGCCACCGAGAAGGGCGTCGAGTTGTCTCAAAATCAGGTAGACGAGACATCCAGGAACTCAACCGAGATAATGACCGAGAACTCTGCGCTTGCCCTAAATGTCACGAACAAGGATATAGCGGTAACGACGGCCACAACGAACAACGACGCTAACGCCACAAAAACGAATGCCAACAACTCCTATGTGACCGAGACCCGAAATGCGGACGCGACGCGTGACACCGGCGACGCGAACGCCAAAAAGAATTACTCCACGACGGCCGCCAATTCTGGCCGTTCGAAGGACACCGGCGACGCCAACGCGCAGCGCACGTTTGCGGCAACCGTCGCCAACGCGGACAACACCCGCGGCACATCGAACGCCAACGCTCAGCGGTCCCGCACGACCGCCGACGCAAACGCGCAGCGCACCTACAACGCCGCGATCGCCAACGCCGACGCCAATGCGTCGCTCACGCGCTCGAACGCTCAGCGAGACCGCGACACGGCCCGCGCCAATGCCGGATATTCCCGCGATCAGGCCGTCGAGAACGCTCAGCGCACGCTCACCGCGGGGCTCGAGATGATCCGCCAGGGCTATCTCGATCACCGACTAGATCCGCCTATCCAGGTTGGCGAGTACGCCGGCGATCCGCTCCCCGATGAATTCAAGTGGCGCGGCGTGCAGGTGAAGGTGAAAACTCAAAAGCCCGGCGAGATCGCCCCGGCGGCCGATCAGATGCTCCGGTATGGCTACACGTTGGGCCAGCTGTGGAACTTTACCGACTTCAATCTCATGCAGCACTTCACTTACTGGCAATGCGAGGATCTGTGGCTCACCGGCGGCGCGGGCGTAATCGAGAGTGCGCAGGAAGCGATTAAGAACATTTTGAGGCGCGGTGTTACAATCTGGTCAAAACCGGACGAAATTGGAGGAGTGTCCATCTATGACAATCGATGATATCTATAAAGAGGTAGAGCATAACGGTTTCGCCAACCTCAGCGACGAAGAGGTCGCGCAATATGTCGCGGCCGAGCGCGACATCGCCGCTAAGGAGGCGAGCGCCGCCGAACGTGCCGCTCTCTACGACGGCGAGCTCACGAAGCTGGCCGAGAAACAGGCCGCGGTGGCGAGCGCCGCTGACGATCTGCTCGCTAAGCTCACCGCGGCGCCCGTGAACTTGAGGACGGTCTAGCATGCTTAAATTTATCGATATCTCAAACTGGCAGGCGGGGTTCGACCCCGCCACCGCCCCCGTCGACGGCGTGATCTGCAAGGCCACCGAGGGCCTTAACTATGTCGATCCGAAATGCGACGGGTTCATTCAGAAGGCCGACGGTGCCGGGAAGCTCTGGGGCTTCTACCATTTCGCCGGCAGCGGCGACCCGCTCGCGGAGGCCGCGTTCTTCTACCGCAGCACGATGAATTATTGCGGTAAGGGCATCCCGGTTCTCGACTGGGAGGGCCAACAGTCCGTCAATTGGGTAAACCAATTTGTAAATCAGTACCACAATCTGACGAAGGTCTGGCCTTGGATCTACGCGAACCCATGGCGCTTCAATCAGGGCGGCGTTGAGACCAACTGTGCGCGCTGGGTGGCGAGCTACCCGTCGGTGACGGCCCCGACGCACGAAACCGCGGCCGGTTGGAAGTGCCCCGCCGCAGATGGTAACGTCGTCGCGTGGCAGTTCGCGAGCGATTGCCCGGTTGGCGGTTGGAAGCTCGACGGAGATCTCTTCTACGGCGACGCGGCCGCGTGGAACGCGTACGCCCGCGGCGGGCGCTCGATCGCCGATGACGTCGCGGCGAACGTTTCGACGTTTGAAAATGAGGCCGTCAAGGTAACGGTGGAGGTGAAGAAATGAGTAAATCGAAACGCAAGCATTACGAGAAGATGCCCGGCTCGGATGTCTATTTCCAAAGCGCCGCGTTCAATGTTCGCGTGTACGAGATGTACCGGCAATGGCTAATCTCCCTAGCGCTAAACCGTTTCAAGTGGCTTAACCTGCCGGCTTCGTGCGACGAGCGCTATCTTGAGTGGTGCCTGTTCTTCAACGGAATGGCGACGCTCGCGCACCCGCACGGTGCGGAGGACCTTGTATATTCAATGCAGTTGGTATACCAGGGCGCGCCGAACGTCTACGACAAGCCAACAAAATGGGATGCCCTCGGAAACAACGGTTTCCGTTTCGGTTGCGACGACACGAACGCGGTGCCGGTGTTCGATAACCGTATGCGTTTGCCGATGGCCGGCCATCTCGACATGTACGCCCGGCGCCTCACGACGATCGACCGAACTCTCGACATCAACATGCTGCAGCAGCGCACCCCATACGTGATCACGGGTCCCAACGAGAAGAAGGCCGACGTCGCGAACGTACTCAAGCAGATCGCGGGCGGCGAACCGGCGATCGTCGGCCTGTCGAGCCTGACCGAACACATCAAGATCGAGGCCGTGAATACCGGCGTGCCCTGCCTGGCCGGCGAGATCGACGCCGCGAAGCGTTCGCTCTGGGATGACATCTACCGGTTCCTGGGAATCCCGTCGGTCGAGAACAAGACCGAGCGCATGATCACCGGCGAGGTCAAGAGCCAGAACGCGAGCTCCGAGATCATGAGCCTCGATCCGCTCAACTGCCGCCGCGAGGCAGCCGACGCGTGGAACCGGCTCAATTATTCGACCGCGGCGCGCGCCGACCGTAAACCGATCGAAGTCGTATGGGCACAGGACTACAGATCCGATAACTTCGAGGCCGAGAACAATAAGCTGACAAACATGGAGGAAGGCACCGATGGAACCGTTTAAATTCACCGCGGACGAGTTGCCGCACGATTACCACGCCGCTACGTCGCTCACGTGGGCGGAGCTCGAGGATGCGGGATTCATCGACTGGGATGATCCCGCTTGGGCTTGGGACTGGTACGACGAGGAGCAACGCGACAGACTTCAAAAGAAGATCGCCGCGCGCTTCGAGTTCCGCGAGATCGGTATACTACCGCCCGCCGTCTGGCGCCGACAATTCATCCGCAAGCTCAACGAGATCATGCCGAAATATGACAAGCTGTACGAGAAGCTGTCCGGCGAGTTCGATATCTTCCAGACGGGCGACGACTACGGCAAGCGGCGACACGTGTTCTCCGACTTCCCCGCGACGCTGCTGAACGGAGAGTCCGAGGACTACGCGAGCAACGCCACCGACGAGGAGCACGAGGACATCCGCCTCGGCGACAACCTCGATAAGTATGTGGATTTCGCGGAGCGTTATAATGATGTCGACGTGATGATTTTGGACGAGCTAGAGGTTCTGTTCTCCGATCTCTTCGCCGTCAACTTCAACGGTTTCTAATTTGGAGGTTCTGTGTTCCCACTAGTGCCATATTCGGCGTTCACGAAATTCACACCGAGCATTCCGGCGTTTTACCAAAATGCCTACAGCTCCGAGGAGGTTCTGAAAAAGATCCTCTTCGAGCTGTGCAAGCTCGCGGATTACGCGAACGATTTATCGAAAGCCCTGAACGAGCTCGACGAAACGGACGACCAGCTCGCGCTACGCATCCGCGAGCTCCAGCGGCGCATCGACGCGATCGCCGCGATGCTCGACGGCCTCAAGGTCGGCGGACGCTCCAGGAACCCCGTTTCCGGCGGCTTCGATTACATGTACACGATCTTCAAGCAGATGTACGACACCCTGCGCGTGCATGCTATGACGTGGCGACAGCTCGCGAACACGGGTCACACGTGGCAGGAGCTCGCAGATAATGGGAAGACCTATATCGAGGTCGATATGATATCCAACGACATCTGGGGCGACGGATCGGAGCAAATCAAGTACACTAACCCCGAGAGGATTGACACCCGAACTCCCGGATACATTGAGGTGATTTAACTTTGGGAACTACTTATTTCGGCCTCCCACAAATCGATCCGGATAGCACTTTGAGCTTTCCGGACGCCGTGAACGGGCTGGCGACCGCCACCGACGCGGTGTTGCACGGTATTCAAAAAGGCTTCGAGGGCGACGAGTACGAGCCGCCGATCGCGACGCGCGACACCCTGGGCGTCGTGCGCGTGGGGCACGGTTTCAAGGTCTACTCCGACGGCCTGATCACGCGATCAGTGGAGCCGTTCAAGCTCAAGCCCGCCACTGACAAGTCTCTCGGCGGAATCGTCGCCGGCCGTAACATCACAGCGGCCGAGGACGGCCGTATCGGCATCGGATCAGGCGCTTTCTCCGGCACCGAGCAGATCAAGACCTCCGAGATCGCCGCGGGCGCCGTCACCACGGCGAAACTCGCCACGCCCGCCGTCGAGGAGGTCAACGTCGATTCCACGGTGGTTAATAAGCTCAAGCTGCCTTCGCAGATGTGGAACACCAGTCAGATTACCGAGATCCGTGGCCCGCGCTGGGAAGGCTTTAAATTTATGCTCCACAAAATGACGGATCACGCTTCTTTTATCGTCGCATCTATTCAAGATCTTGGAGGCATCGGAATCGATGAAGGTATCGGTAAGACCTATAAAATGTATAACGGCGGTGACAGTTCCGAAATCACGCCCGGCTCCCTCGGATCCGGAAAAGTCACGCTTCAGCTTAAGATTTTAAGCGGGGCTACCGGAGGTAACTTTGATGCTGCTTTCGGCTATCGAACTTTTATTTTAGATTTTGCAAACGCCACGATCACGGAACCTTCCGATAATGTTGAGCTGTACGGAAAAACAGGCGCTGCGTTTTATTACATCAATCATTACTGCACGGTTAATAATTTTGCAATCGTATTGGAGTAAACATGGGAACACCGAATTACAACTTCCCGGAAATCAACCCGGCCGCGCGTTTCGACGGCGCCAACGACATCAATAAGCTCGCCGATGCGATCGATTCGCAGATGAAGCAGGTAGAGATCCTGGGCCGCGATGCACAGTTCGAGCTCGAGCCCGCGACGTCTAACAAGCTGGGCGGGGTTCGTATCGGCGCCAACGTCAACATCGCGGCAGACGGCACGATCTCTACGGACGCCGACACCTACGTCCTCCCGCCCGCGTCAAGCTCGACGCTTGGCGGCGTAATCGTCCCCGCCGATTCCGGTTTCCGCCTCGAACCCGACGGTACGCTCTCGATCGACGATGCGAGCGTTACACTCCCGGTCAATTCCGTCGACACTAACCAGCTCGTCGATGGGGCGGTCACCACCGCCAAGATTGCCGCCGAGGCCGTGACATACGAGAAACTTTGCGCGTCCATGAAGTCAACTATCGATCAAGCTGATGCCTATATCAACGGGCAGGCGTCCCCGGTTACTCTCACCGACATTACCGCCCCCGGCAGCGCCGCCAATCTGACCGCTCGCCGCTGGGGCAACGTGATCTTCCTTGATTTTGCGGGTTTTAAGTTCAATAGCGACGGATCCGCGACGTTTATTGACATCTGCAAAGCTCCGGCGTCCTTCGCGCCGAAGGGAGAATTCTCCGGAATGGGAACTAATCCTGTGCAATTTGATCTCAATAATGTCCGTGCGGGCACCAGCTATGTAATCGCTGCACAAAGCTACCCCGGTGAGATTACTTTCAAACTGCTATTCAACGGTGCCCCAACCGCCGGCACCTACACGATCAGCGGCACCGCCGCGCTGGTTTGGGCGTGATACTATGAATTTCGAGCATTTCGCAACTCCTTTCATCGTAATGTGTGCATTCATCGCGCTCGATGTGATCAGCGGCCTGATCGCCGCGTTTGCCACCAAGAGCGTCAACAGCTCCAAGATGCGCGACGGCATGACGCATAAGCTCGCGTTCTTCGTCGCGTTCGCGCTCGCCGCTGCCCTCGAGATCGCAAGCACATTCATGGAACTCGGCATCCAAGTGCCAGCGGTCGGCGCGATCGTCGTCTATATCGTGACGACTGAGGTCGTCTCGATCCTCGAGAACATCTGCAAGATCAACCCCGAGCTCCGCGAAAAAGGTTTTTTGGCGCTGTTCGGCAAATCCTCCGAATAGTGTGCTATAGTTAAGTCACACCCTTTCGAACTGGGCCCCGGCGTCTTCTCCTTTCTGCGCTGGGGCCCTTTTTCTTTGGAGAGATTATGGAGAAACCAAGGTTCATCAAATGGGCCGACGTTTTGAGTTACGACGCGCCCTTCAATCTGATCATCGCCAAGCGCGAGCTCGGCAAGACGTTCGGCCTGCGCGAACAGATGCTCCGCGACTGGTTCGCGAACGGCGAGAGCCATATCGCAATCGTCCGTTATAAAGATGACATCAACGTCGTTGCAAACGATTACTTCGGCCAGATCGTCGCGGAGACGAAGGACCAAAACCTTAAAGCTAAACTAGAGGGTTACGAATTCCAGACGTGCGGCAATCTGATCAAGATCCGCAAGAAGTCCGAGGGCAAGAAGAAAAACAAATGGGCCGACATCGTGAGGATCATCCCGCTATCGAAGGCGACGCGTTACAAGCAGGCCTCAATGCACAAGCTACGCCGCGTCGTGTTCGACGAGGCCCTGATCGACAAGTCGATCGACACCTATACGCGTTACCTTCCGAACGAGTACGCTCTGTTTCAGAACCTGATCGGAACGCTCCAGCGATATAGCGAAAAGGACTCCGCAGGGCGCCCGCGTTTGCGTGTTTATCTGATGGGCAACGCGGTCGATCTGATCAACCCGTACTTCGCCAAGCTGGGCATAACCGAGCCGCCGGAATTCGGCGGACGCTGGTTCGCGGGCAAGGCCTGGTATTTCTACTACCCCGATCCTCGAGACTTCGCGGTTAAGGCCGACAGCGCGCAAATGGCCGAACGTCTGGGCGCACGCGCCGGCGACTATGGAAACGAGTTCGAGTCCGACGCGGGTAAATTCATCGCGAAGAAACCGAGCAGCGCGCGTTTTTCGTTCGGCGTTGTATATCGAGGTGAGCGGTTCGGCGTATGGGGCGATCTGCGCGAGGGGCTGTATTACATCAACACGAAGATTCCGAACGATCCGAATGCGGTCGTGTACGCACTTTCGACGAGCGACTCGAAGCCTAACTACATCGTAGCCAAACGCGCAAACAAGACGCTGCAGAACCTCGCGGATCTGTACTGCTACGGTATCTTGAGATACGACACGCCCGCGACGCGCGAACACTTCAACGACGTTCTAGCGCTTTTTGGGGTACACTAGGTTTATATGGCATGTGCAAACGTTGCGAGCACCGCGAGTCGGAACGACAGCCTTTGAGTAGGCCCCGAACGCGGGTGGTATGTCAACCTTTTCGCAAAATTTACACGAATGCTGTATACTTGGGCTAGGGTTTTTACCCTGGCCCTTTTTCATTTGATAGGAGGAAAATTGGACGAAGAGAACGAAGACCTAACACCCGAGGAGACCGAGGAGATCGACGAGAACCCCGAGGAGACCCCCGGCGAGGCTCACCGTGAGGGTGAGTTCGAGGATCTGCGCAACCGCATCGAGGGTATTGCCAAGATGATCGAGCAGATGAATAAAAACATCGCAATGTTTATAAGTTCCGCCGGCGGATCCGCCGACGTGGACGACGAGCCGCCCGCGGACGTGGATCTCGACGAGATTCCCGGCGTTGACGAGTTCGACCTGTCGATTTAAGGAGATTTATGGCAACTGACAATTCTACAATTCTGGGACGATTCATGCTCAGCGGCACGACCGACGTGCAGCAGCGCCTCGGCTTCCCCGACTCCAAGGGCACGGCGATCGTCGAAAAGCTGTTCGACCCGATGAATGGTGATATTTACAACGATTTCGCTAAGTTTTTGATCCAGCGAGTCGGTTTCAGCTTCATTCATCAACAGCGCTGGGAGAACCCACTGAAAGAGTTCTTCAAGAACAAGCTGTACTACGGCTCGACCGTGACCGAGACGATGCTCGGCTGGATCAAGGGCCACAGTTACGACATGGACGCAGAGGATCAGTTCAAGGTCTATTATCCCGATGGCTTGCAGGCCTTCCACTCGATCAACCACCAGGTCAACTACCCCGTGACGATCTCGCGTGAGATGCTGCGCCAGGCCTTTACCGAGGAGTACGGTCTTAATCAGCTCGTTGCGCAGATCATGGCGCAGCCCATGAACGCTGATGAGTACGATATTTACGGCGAAATGCTCGAGCTGTTCCCTCGAATGAACCACTATTACGGTTTGCCGCGCCACAAGCTCAGCGCTGCTCCGACCAACAAGGCCGGTTGCGACGAGCTGTTGCAGGCCCTCCAGCAGTACTCCTACGATTTCACCGTCCCTGGCGCAGAGTTCACGCTGTCCGAGATCCCCGTCTTCGCTAAGCCGGACGAACTGGTCCTGTTCATCCGTTCTAGCGCGATGGCAGCGACCAACGTTCAGAGCCTCGCGGCCGCGTTCAACCTCGAGAAGGTAGATATCCAGTATCGCCTCAAGGTGATCCCTGACAAGAAATGGCCGCTGAACGATGACGATTACGCCATCCTCACGACCTCCGACTTCTTCCAGTGCTACCCGATCGAGTACACGACCACGAGTCAGTTCAACCCCGCGAACCTCGCGACTAATTACTGGCTGCACGACTGGTGCACCATTAGCGCAAGTCCGTTCGTTCCGATCATCGTTTTCTCGCTGTCCGAGTCCCAGAAGCTTCCGACCGTGACGATGACCCCGCAGACTCTCAAACTGTCGATCAGCGACGCCCATGTTGAGCCCGGCGGTACGATCAAGATCACCCCGACGCTCACCGGTACGATCTCCCCGAAGGAGTACCATGAGCCTGTCGAGGTGGCGCCGGATTCCGTCACCTACGAGATCAGCGCTATTCGCCCCGCAGGCGATTCGGGCGGTACTGCAAAATCGCTACCGCTGAACACCCGCACCTACGTGGATCGAAAGAACGTGCTTCACGTTCAGAAGTCCGGCCTGGACAACGGCGACGAGATCCACCTGACAGCCACGAGCACCTATCTCAATCCCGAGGGTGCTACGACCCCGATCACAGCATCGGCTAAGGTCACGATCCAGAACGCCTAGGCATAGGCGATCGGCATGAAAAAACCCCGACGGTCGAAAAGATCGCCGGGGTTTTTTGTTTTGCTAGCTGTTCAAATGCGCATAGTCCACGAGCCTACGCGCAGCTTCCGCGGTGATGTTCTCAAACGTAGTTGCGGCGCTGGGCTTAAACGGGCAAAGATCGCTCACCTTGTAAAGGTGCTCGATGGTGCGTGCCTCCTCGCGATCGAATACAGTAGCGACGGTGCGCCTAACAATGGGACGATCATTCTGCGACTGAATTACGGTGACTGGATTCTCGTTCAAGATCTTGTAAGCGCACTCCGCAGCATCGACGAACTTATCGAACTCGAAATCGTTGCGGCCGGGAAGCTCGCTGCAATCGATCGCCGTCTCGGTGATCCCGTAGTAGTGGAACTCGTAGAGGTATTTCTGAACGTTGACGGTGTACCTCTTAGCCATTTTAAAATCCTTTCTGTAGTGGAAAGCCCTTCGCCTTCCGTTGCCTACATTATGGCAGCAATCGGATCGACGAAGGGCTTGAACAATCAGTTCATAAAGTCAACACATTAAACGAACTGAACGTCGTAGAAAGTGACGGTGCGGCCGTCGTCGAACGTCGCAGTGTTCGCGACGAACTTCACCGGCTGATCGGAGAGCTCTGCGCGGGCGCCCGCAGAGTCGACGTCGGTAAGCATCTTCGTGATGCGCTTTCCGGCGTAGAAAAGATGCTGCGGATCCTCCACCACGTAGAACACAGCGTACGGCCCGTAGTTATTCGAACGGAGCTGGAAGGTTCCATCGATATGGAAGATCTGACCATTACAGAGATCCGCGAGGTTGCCCTTGGTGCGGCGCGGAGTATCGGTGGAATCCTGGGCGTCGGAGGTGCTATTGAACTTCTTGAAATCGATCATTGTAATGCCTTTCGTTTGTGTTTGTTTTCTGTCAGTTCTGTTCGGATCGGTGTTCTACATTTTATCCAACTCCTCGATGATCTGCTCATAATATCCATGAAGCGCGGCGGAGGAATTGGAATCATGCTTGGCGATCTGCTCCTCGAGCTGCGTGAAGCGACCGAACATCGTGGTCTCGAGCGCATTAATCTTGGCTTCAACCAGCGACGCGCAGAACGCAAACGTAATAACGATCACGATGCAGGCAAGGATGGATTCGACAAACGGGGTGCGCATTTTGATACTCCTTTACAACTTGAGAACGACACGGAGGAAGTCCCCGGAATCATCTGTGATATAAACGCCATCGACAAACTCGTCAAAGAGCTCAATAATCGCCATAGCTTTATAATCATTGCCCTCGTACACAGCAAAATGATCGCCGTCCAGGCGCTCGCCGATCTTCCTAATCGCGACGCTTTCGGATGCCATACAAAGCTGAACGAGGCGCTGGGCTTTGGTGAGCCCGTCACGGTTCAAGATCTCCCAGCTTTCGCCACGCGGAATGTCGAGCGCGGCGAACAGATAGCGGGTGTTGTCATTGAGCATATCTAACTCCTTTCGTGTTGACACTTCCCAATATACCCCGCGGGCCGGTCTTTGTGATCGGCTCCGCGGGATTCACGGAATGCACACAGACTAGAGAGCTGCAAGGTAGTTACGGGTGTGGAGCAGGCCAGCAATCGTCGAAGTGAGCGCAGCGTTGAGCGCATAAGCGGGGAGGTTCGAGGTCTCATGGTATTGGAGCTCGAGGACGTCCATCTCGACAGTCTCGATATAGTTCGACAGCTCCTCGGGAGTTGCGAGATCATCGGGATCGTCGCAGTCGCGCGAGCGACGCAGGAGCTCGAGGCCGTCGTCGATATACTCCTGGATCTTCTTGAGCTGGTTAATCTTGTAGGCCTGGGCAAAGCTGTTCATCTTAGTTCCTTTCACTCG
>ERZ1106951.2038-NODE-2038-length-16633-cov-3.255519_pt1 | contig 16633 bp, 7 predicted proteins | sample MGYA00403676_ERZ1106951 | MGnify/ENA primary metagenome ERZ1106951 (study PRJEB35170, sample SAMEA104062398) | human gut metagenome | biome: human gut; feature: human-associated habitat; material: faeces | place: Denmark | collected 2012-04-23 ...
TTCCAACTTCGATAGAAATTGTTCGTTTCTTTGCTGTGTTCATTCCAGTAAGTTTTCCCGCACAATATCCAAGGAAATATCCGAAACCGTTGTGTAAAAGTACTGCAACAAAGATCACGATTCCAGACTGGAAGAATTTTGATCCCTGTGATGAGATAACTCCACCAACAACACATGCAAGTCCAAGAACTGCCACACCCGGCATGACTTTCTGAACTTCTTTGAATGCTTCATTTTTTCCTAATGCGTAGTTTAATGCAAACCCGATCGCTACTGGTACGATAACCGTTTCTACGATAGATACAAACATTGGTAATCCATGAATTGTGATCTTGGCTCCGCTTGCCAGAAAGGATACCATCAGTGGTGTCATCACTGGAGAGAGGATTGTAGATACAGTTGTCATTCCAACAGAAAATGCAACATCTCCACCGCAAAGATAGGACATAATGTTTGATGATACTCCTCCAGGACAGCATCCTACAAGAATCAGTCCAAGAGCGATTCCATCTGGCAGATTCAGTAATTTTGTAATTGCAAATGCCAGGAATGGCATGATCAGATACTGAGCGATCGCACCAATACAGATATCAAATGGTCTTTGTGCAAGAATTTTGAAATCTTCTGTTGTCAGTGTCAATCCCATACTGAACATGATGACACCAATAATGATAGACTGACTCGTGAATTTATTTGCTACTGGATCCGTGAATAATTGAAAATTCACCCACCCCATCAACGATGGCAGGAAAAATGTAATGACTGCGATCGCGATGACAACGATAGATGTGTAGTCTGATAAAAATTTGCTTAGTTTTTGTAGTTGTTTCATATTATGTTACCTCCTGATATTCCTCACCGCCCTTCGCAATAAAGCAAGAAAGAATCCTGCTCAGAGGACTTTTTATTTCATCGAAATTTTCTATGCAATAAAAATAATCCCCCTAAAATCAGAATGATTCCTCCTATGAATGAAAGCTCATCTGTCCGTCCACCTGTCTTTGGAAGATCCAATATAGAATCATTCATAACATTGTACGTCAGATGATAGAAGTAATAATCATTTCCCTGTTTGATCGCTTTACTTGTATCCACATTCTGTTTATCCACCTCTGCCTGTGACATCGTCATTGGCAGTGTAACGATGATTGGTTCTTTTAACAGATTCTTTCCAACCGCTGTCTTTGTCTCTGTGATCGTATAAGTATCAGGGAGCAATCCATCAAAAGTGACTTCTCCAGCAGAATCTGTTTTGGCCTTCGCTACTTCTACTCCATCAGATGATGTGATCACAAATTCGATATCTCTTAATGATTTCCCCTTAGAATCTTTCTTGATAAGTTTTACAGATCCTTGGATCATCTGATTCATAAACTTCGCTCCACCTGTCAATTGTGCTTTAGCTGTCGTTCCAGTTGGTCCAATATCGAACGTCACAGTTTCTTTCTCCTGATCGATCGTTGCATTGCTGCTGTTGCTCGTAATATTGAGTAATTTGAAATACTTGATCATACCTCCTTCATTACACGTATAAGTACCATATTCCAGATCATCAAACGTCACAGACAGTTCGATCAGATCTCCCGGACGATCTTTCATCTGTTTTTCAACCTCTGCCTTTGTGAATTTGACTTTCTTCTCATAACTGTGTTTCTTTCCATAGACATCGGTTCCAGTCAGTGTAAATATAAAAGTCGGATCCCCAACATCCATATTCAGATTACCTGGGTCCAATGCTTTTGTGATCGTAATGCTTCCTTTCGGCCCTGTACGGTCATGTGTGTTTGTGATCACTGTAAGATCCTGATCATTTTCATCCGTATCATAGGTTGGTCTGTATCCGATCTCAGATTCTCCCGTGATCAATCCTTCTTCGACTTCTTTCCATGTATAATTGACTTTTTTCCCATTGACTTTCACAGGAAGTACCTTACTGGACGCTTTCCAGTTATTCTTCGCACTGAGCATCAATGTTTCTTCCACTTTACCATCAGCCAACAGATTAACTAAAACAGATTTGGGACGTATGCCATCTTTATTCCCATGATCATTCCATACCTTTTTAACCTTTTTCTTCGTCGTATCTGGTGTATGCGTATTCGTGATCATGATATTCTTCGTTGTTGTACCATCATCATCTATTGTCTCATTTGTCTCATAAGTATCGACATATCCTGTTTTTGCATTACCTGTCAGCTTATCATAGACTTCTTCTTTCACTTCATACTCAAATGGTTCGCCAGCTTTGTCATACTTATCGAGGCAATGATACGTTACATTATCTGACCAGTTATTTGTTTCGTCTAATGTAATAGCATTCTTGTATTTCTCACCATTTCTATATAATTGAGCTTTGATCGATATCGGCCTCAGATCATCTCCATTGTCACCATCTTCCCAAACCTTTTGTACATTGATATCGACATATTCTGGATTTTCATGGAAGTTCGTAAACGAAATCACATACATCGCATCATTCCAGTGTGTACTCGTCAAAGTATAACCTTCGGGAACATCTTCACGAAACTCCCACTTTTCACGATCATCCTTCTTGATATCCGTAAACATTGTCCAGTTATTATCTTTTGTCAGTGTATACACCTTTACTTCTTTTGTTGTCTTATGTGTTGCCTTAATCGTAACAACATCTGGACGGATCTTTGCTGCATTGTCATGATCATCCCATATCTTCTTCAATGCAATATAATCCAGTTTCTGATTGACTAAAGTATCTGAATCATGCACATATGTTGTTGTATCATTATCCGTATTATTCTCGGCTTTTACATCATGAATGAGATTTTCTTTCGTATCATTGATCACTTTACCCTTAAATGTTAATGTCTTGTCCGATTTCTCGTATCCATCTGGTGCATAGATTTCTTCTACCTCATACATATCACTGTCTGTTCCATCCTTTGCATAGATATCGGTCGGCAATCCAATAAATTCCAGATATTCAAACTGATCATCCTGTGATGTAGTGGTGGCGATCGTATCACCCTTCTTAAAGATATTTTCTCCTTTGCTATTAACGATATCTGTTTTCGCTTTTAAGGCAAATATGGCTCCCGCCAGCTTGTTTCCGTCTTGATCGGTCTTGATCAGATGGATGCCGTATTTTTGCAGAGTATCATTAGCTTTGACATGAATACTTGCTTTCTTTGCAACCTTTAAGGCGATATCTTCCTCTTCTGGATCCAGAACCTTTACCGTAGTCTTGATCGTTTTCTCTGGCAGATCTTTATACGATCCTTGGTTGTTAAAACTGATATTAATCTCGTATTTTCCTGATTTTTCTGCATATGTCGGTGTAAATGCCACATCTTTATCCGTCACTTCCACATCTTCTGCTCCATTGTCATCATAAAGAATTCTCCAGCTAAAGTCCTCTGCCTTGAATTTATCACCTTTTAAGAACCTGTTCTTTGGCATGGCAACGATCTTTAACGGCTGTTCCTCGATAAACTTATCTTCTTCGATCTTTAAGATCTGATCCATGACATATGTTGTCTTAAGAACTGGATTTCCATAGAACATCTGGCTGACATCTTCTACATTGGAGGTGTTGAAAGATGAAAGATCGAGTGTTTTGATGGAATCCATGGCATAAAACATCTGACTCATATCCACGACTGCGAATGTATCAATATTTTTAAAATTGATCTCTGTGAGATTCCTGCAATTTTTAAACATTTTAGATGATATTGCATTCATGTAGATGACCTGTCCGGCTCTTTGACTTGAGATATAATAATCTCCATCATCGTTCCAAAGCACAATACTGCCATCTTTATTCTGAGAAACATCCGTTGTCACAGCTCCTTCTGGTGCACTCTTCCACGTGAAAGTCACAGATTCCGCATCCTTGATCTTCTGGTTCAATTTTTCGCCTTTTTCCAACACATAAATACCTGTACTTACATTATTGTCTTCATTTCCAAACGGATCTTCCTTGTCTGGTACTTTATCATCATCACGAATATCATTGATACTTCCTGCAGTTGTATCCCATGTCAGTTCTACTTCATGTTTTTCCTGATCTTTGATATAGCCTGTCGGAGACTTGATCTCTTTTATGTAATACTTTCCTAAATAGAAGTTAGTTGTTTCTTTTCCATCCATATCCTTTCTTGTAAAATAGATCTCCTTCTCTTTTGTCGTTGTCTTTTGATCGATCAGTTCGTCCTTCTTCCATACGAGCGTTCCGTCATCTTTCTTGATATTCTCATCCGCATACATCCCATAGACTGCTCCTGCGATCTGATCGTTGTCATAGATAAAACTCTGAGAATCCTTGTCATAATCTGTTAAGATATCTCCCGTCTTACTGAACGTAATTTCTCCATAGACTGGCGTATCCATCTGTTCAAACCTGCAGCTTCCATTTCCAGCATTATCGTACGTGATCTTGATGCTTGTGGATTCCCCGCTTAACTCAAAAGATTTTTCTTCTGCGTCATCCATGTTGTAGCCTGCTGGCGCAGCAGTTTCCTTAATCGTATATTTTCCATATGGAAGATAGCACTCTGCAGTTCCATCTCCACTCGTTCCTGTAGTCAAAGTTGCCACAATATCCTGATCTTCATCATAGATTTCATAGACTGCATCATTTAACAGCTTCTTTGTCTCTGATGAACGTTTGACTAGTTCGATCCTGATCTTATTTTCATCATCTTTATACGGACCAAACGTGACTGTCTTATGGACATCAGACTTGATCAAAACCACATCTTCATCTTCCATCATTTCATGCTTTGGATCACCCTTGATCTGATGCAATGTATAAACACCGATCGCTAACGAGATTGAAGTTGCTTCTCCTTTTTCATCAGTTATCAGAGTATCGACCACTTCTCCATGCGGATCAATGATCTGAAATTCCGCCCCAGATTCCGGTACATACTTATCTTTATTTACGGACATTTGCTTTTTGATCGAAATCTTTGCGGATTTTGTATAATCGTCTTTTAAAACGAATTCATACACTTTGACTTCATCCTCGATCGATGCTTTCATTTCTGTGGAATACTGCGGTAGCGCAAGGTCATAGCCTTCGACACCTCTGGTCTGCACGACTATAAACCCTGTCTTCTTTACGAAATCTTTTAGGAGCATCGCTGCCTTTCCTTCGGAATCTGTGACTAATGTTCCAAGAATTGCATCTCTATTATCTTTTTTCAGTTTTTCAATGTAATGAAGCCTGTCCTGTGACGTTGCCAATGTCTGATCCTTGAAATCTTTCACCATAGATTCATCCAGTACAACAAACTCAGCCCCTGGTTCTGGTTTAGACTTTCCATTCTTGACCATCGTTTTTCTGACCCGGATCTTGTTTCCATTATAATAATTATCCAGCTCAAATTTTTTAAATTTCTTATCGCCATCTTTGATCGTTACATCAAAATCATCAGCAATCTTATAATTATCACTTCCTTTTGTCTGATGAACCGTGTAGATGCCAGGATCTAACTTTCCAGATTGAGCTGCACCATTTTCATCCGTGATCAATGTTTCTATGACTTTCTTTGTCGACTGATCGATGATCTGGAATTCTGCCTTATATTCTTCTTTTTTTGTATAAGTTCCAGTTTCCTTATCACTGATCCTTGTAACCTTTGTCAACATGATCCCTGCATGCTGCTTTGGATCGTTTGATTCAACCTTATAGATCATTTTAGATCCATCAATGCTTACCCATTTGTCCGGTACCATATCATATCCATCGGTCGTTTTCGTCTGATGAATACGGTAAGCTCCATAAGGAAGTAAATCTGTTTCTGCGATCCCTTTGTCATTCGTTGTGATCGTCTGTTTTAAGTTATTCTTGGAATCATAAACCTCAAAAACTGCCTGTGCTTCTGGAACATTTTCCTCGCCAAACGTCTTTACAACTTGTATTGTTCCTTCATATTGCTGTTCCTTCAGATACTGGGATGTATTTTTATTGACCGTGACTGATATATCATTACTAGATAACTTATATCCCAACGGAGCATACTTCTCATGTAAACGGTAATATCCCGGATACAGATCTGTCACTTTTGCATAACCATCCGCATCAGTTACCATCTGTGTCACAAGTGTTCCTGCTTTATAGACAACACTCTTGTTATCGGAGCCTGTGATATCATGGTCAGCATATAGCTCATAGACAGCATTCTGCAAGTTTGCTTCAACTCCTAGATCCCCTCGTTTATTCTTTACAGTTCCCTGTTTAAAGATTTCCAGATCACTCTTTTGAAATTCATTGGTATAGTTAAATGTGAATGATCTGACTCCACCCTGTTCCACTTTGCTCTGATCTGTCTGATCTGGGATCAGGTGTCCGAATGGGGATTTTGTTTCCCTGACCATCCAAGTGTGGACCGAGGCACTCTTTAAGGCTGAAATCTTCTGCTCTGCAAGTTTTTGTGCTTCCTGCATTGCCACAGCATATGCTTTTGCCGAAGAATCGTACCAGCCATTATCTGTCGCTTCTTTTTGCTGACTTTTTGAAAGATCGTTCCAATTCTTTACATAAGTCTTTTTCGTTGATGTCACACTATAACTTACCGTTCTTTGAACAGTATAAGAAGCTTCTCCATTGTCATCGGTTGTTACACTTCCTTGATAATTCCCATCCATATAGATCTGAAATACTGCTCCAGAAAGCCCTGCTCTTGTTTCCGCATCTTTCTTTTTGATCTTGATCCTTACATTATCTGGGCTGGTTCCTGACTTTGTTGCACTCGTTTTCGCTTTTTCAATATCTGGCGGTGTATGACGAAATCCGAACAAAACCTGATGAGAATCCAGTTTCTTCTTTTTCACACATTTCTTCACTGTATAATAGTAGATCGTTCCTTCTGGATCCTGATCACTGATCATTTTACAGAACTTTTTTGCATCTTTCTGCGAATAACCCCTGTCCACATTTTTTCCTGCCTGATAAACGGTATTTTGCTTATTCGCTCCATGTCCACATGCCCAGATGTATGCCTGACACAATGACAGATCTTTTGTATTCTTGCCGCTTGACCTGAAATACCAGTTTAATGCTTTTGCAATTCCCTTTTTTTCATAAGTTGCTGCATTGATCGTCTTGTATTTTAAGGTATCTCCAGAACACATGGTCTTTCCAGAGTTTAAGCAAAACACTCTGTGTCCGTCAGCTGTCATACTCCACAGACCTTCTGATGCAGGACGATCAATCTCTGAGATCTTATTACTTGATAATGCCTGGCTCATCACCAGTTTGGCTTCTCCTGTGAAAGCCTTGACGTCTCTATTCTTCAGGAACAGTGATTCTCCTGAACCACTCAGATACATTGTCATGATCATCAGGAGGGTAAGAATACTTACCGATATCTTTTTACAGATCGTCTTCATTTGTTTCAAACTTTCTTCCTCCTTTTTACTTGTAACGGTTTGTGAAATATCCTGGCTGCCCTTCCTTGTCGATCCTTCCATACTCAGAATCTACGTAGTCTCTCGAAAAGCCAGTTCCATTCTGCCCTTCCAGTTCGATCGAGCCATTAAACATGCCGTCATCATGAATAATGTTGTGTGTGTCGAATGATCCATCTGTTTTCTTCCAGACAGCATACAATTCACAAGTCTGTCCAGCATCGCAGAGAGTATTGACTGCCTGTCTATCGGTATATTTTGCTTTGATCGCATTCGGATCTTCACTCCACCCAAGGAAGGTATATCCCGGCCGTTCAAATGTATTTGCTGGCAGGATATCATCCTGTCCATATTTTAATTCCACAGTCTTTTTGCTGCCTGATGCACCATTTCCATCAAATGTTACTTCATAAGAGTTCTTGGACCAGACAGCATAAAGTGTCATACCCTCCGTGTTACTCCATGTGATCGTCTCTCCTGGAGAATACCGTGCTCTCACCGCATGTTTATCTGTATTCCATCCAACAAAGGCATAGCCTTTTTTCGTGTATCCATTCTCAGCAAAGCTGTAATTTTGATCGTACGTGGCTGTCCCATCATTCACATATCCAGAATCTTCTCCATTTCCATCATAGTTTACAGTGTATGTATTCGCTGTCCACTGGGCTGTCTCTGTATAATTACCACATACCAGCCAGCCTGTATTGGACATCCATTTTGTTCCTTCATCCAGCCATCCTTCCAAGGTATAACCTCTTCTTGATACCGTTGGAAACGAAAAATAATCTCCATCCGTAAAATTCCATGTTACATCTGCACCATCTCCACCATTTCCGTTGTAATAAATGCTGCGGCTTGGCTTTTCCAGATTCAGATTTATAGAACACCAGTCATAAGTTTTCCATCCATCTCTGTCAGCGGAGGCCACTCCGACCAATCCAGTACTGACATGGATATTTACTGATTTCCAATGTTCTTGAGTATCATGATAGGAATTTTCCCAAAATCCATCATTTCCTCCGCAATAAAGCGTTATATCCTTGCTCGGATCTGAAAATACTGGTTTATCCACCGTTACCCATTCCCAGGATCGATGCTGTTCATGGGCCGGTAACAGATACCAGACTTTGATCGTTAAAAGTGTATAGTTGTTGTTACTGTTCTTCTCTGAATATATCGTCTGTTTATTCACTGTAAGCTTATAATCTCCGCCTCCACCGGAATACGTCGTTACCGTATATGGATGTCTGGAATTATTAAATGTCCCACCGCTGACATTTTTATTTTTTTCATATTCATCACTATGAATATACATTGTCAGACTATCGCTTTTCCCATTTGGCCCATTGATGTTCACTGTTAAATGTCCATCTTTAAAATGTTTGTTTCCTCCTGTATTATATGATTGATAAGCATGTGCCTTCTTCATCTGATACCATGCCAGAACAGAAACAAATGAAACCATGACCACTAATACCACTATGATCTTTCGTTTTCTTTCCAGGATCTTTTTTGCATTCTTCATCATATCCTCCTCTCCATCTATTTTTATCTATCTTCCTTTTGTTTCCTGATCTTCTGTCCATGATTCCTCATACAGTACACCACATACCGGTATCTTCCATGTCCTCGGTACGGATGACAGGTTATAAGTGTGACCATATCTTTCCCTTTTTGAATCAGAATTTTGTCCATATCATATGGATCGATCACTTTAATCTTTGTAACCCGATAATCCAGTCTTTCCCATGGATTTCTAATGATCACCTGATCGCCTGTTTTTAACTGTTCGATGTCCCGAAAATACGGAATTCCCCGATATCCCCGATGTGCAGCGATCACGCAGTTGCTGTCTTTTTGTCCTACTGGCAGGGATGTCTGTCCCATGATCGCTGCTCCTTTTCTCATATTTTCCATCGTCGCTCCCAGATATAATGGAAGTTTCTGTTTCATCTTCGGTATCTTAATGTAACCGAAGGTATTTTTTTCGTTTCTTAAGACGATCGGTGCACTGCGGTAACTGAATACATCCTTTAGTCCTGCTTGTTTTTCTTTGAATATCTTCCTGTTATAGCGGACTGCTTTTTGATACAGTAGATCATCCTGTTTTCTTTTGCTTCTCCTCTGCGTCAGTTCTTTCACCGTCTGATCGGACTGTTTTTGTTTCAGATATGATATAATCTCCGGATAAAGCAGTAACGTGATCCCTATCACTAGAAAAAAGATTCCAACAATATTTATGATCTTTTGTTTCACCCATATCTCCTTTCCCCGCTTTTTCTTTTCATCTTTTCATATACTTTTCTGGCTGCGATCAATACACAAATGATCAATAGTCCTGCAAAGATGGCCCGTTTGTAAACTTCCATCCATTGCGAATGATGATTTCTTGCTCTTATCTCTTCCTCTTTTGCATGATAAGCTGTGCGAACTCCTCGGACTAATAAACGCTTGTCATTGACTCCATAGGGTGTGCAAGTAACCAATGTTACAAGATCTTTTCCTTCCATGATCTGAAGTTCCTTTGTATCTTGTGGTTCCACGACTGTGATCTGATCCACACGGTAAGCAAGCTTTTTATCCAATACATGTATAAAAAAGAAATCTCCCTTTTTCATCTCTGTCAGATCTGTAAAGATTTTTGCAGAACTAAGCCCAGTATGTCCAGTCAGCACCGCATGGGTATCTTTTCCTCCAATCGGAAAGGAAGATACAGCCAGATGTCCGATCCCATGTTCCAAAACTGTCCCACTTGTCCCATGATAGATCGGCAGATTAATTGAAATGCAAGGAATCTTTAAATATCCCATGATCGATGATCCATCAATATTTAATATTCTGTTATAATGAACCGTCTCTCCATCTAAGCGTTTTTCCTTAAACGGATCAGTCAACTGTATTGAAGATCGCAGCAATTCCCCATTATACTGTTTCGCTTCATCCATTACTTTTTTTATGATCGCCTGATCCATTCCGGCTGCCTTTTCCTGATAACTTTCCACTGTCGAACCTGCACTCTTTTCAAACAGATAGTTGCTTACAAATGGATAAGACAGCAGAAAAAAGCCGGCCAGAATAACCAGAATCGGTATGATCTTTTGTTTCATTTTATCTTTGTGATCGTCCTCTGTTTTTGTTCAAGATCAAGATCCCACATCCAGCAACAACAACCCCTGCAATGATCAGAAGATAGTTTCCTGCCCCACCTGTCATTGGCAGCATGAACTGCTTCTGATTTGTGATCTGCATATTGATATATGCATTTCCAGAATCATCGTGTTTTGTCATCGTTGCCTTTGTCTCATCCACAGTCGCACTCGCTGCTGTAGTCTGAACCGTCACATCATTCTTTAATACCGCACCATTAGGAACTCCATCATTTGCTGTGGAATCTGCATCAGACTTACTCTGGATCCCTGTGATATTTGCTTCGGTTGGTGTGATATCTGCTTTTGTCTCTTTGACCTTAACGAGCACTTCTTTCTTTAACAGGTAGTATCCTGCATCAGAGTGTGTTTCTGTAAATCCATATTCATCTCCTTCGATCCCATTGATCACAAGTTTTCCATCAGAAGACGGACTAAACTGAGTCGCATCAGCTTCTTTTGCAGACTTTCCTGTTACCTGATAAACACCTGCTCTATCTGCTCTTGCTACCAGATAGTAATTATCTGTCTTATTTTTTACAACGAATTTAACCTTTGTTGCATCTCCCTTGCTGTCAGAAAATTTCTTTGTCAGATCATATCCGTAAGAGTATACGATACATTTGTCTTTTAAAATATCATAATAATTCGTATTTGTTCTCTTCCACGTAAGGGATACATCGTTTGGATTTCCTTTATCACCAAGAATAACGCTGTCATCTGTGTTCACCTTAGCTGTATAGCATACAACAATATATTTATCAGAATATTTCTTATTCAACTCATTAAGTCCTGCTTTTGTCATCTCAATCTTCATTGCAGGATCGTCTCCAGATTTTCCGTATGTTGCTGCAAACTTTGGATCCGTGTCGGAACTCTTCCATACAGCCAATGCTCCACTCTTCTCAACATTATTCACATTTGTTCTATCCGCTGCATCCTTAGTTTCATAGATTGCGATCACGGCATCTTTCCCATATGTCATTCCATTTGCCATTGTATCGTTAAATGTATAAGTTGACAGGTAGGTTGTTGATGATGTGATATGTGGCAATTTGGAAATGAACTGATAATCCAGTCTTTCTGCTTTAGATGCTGTCACGGTACTCTGATATTTATATTCATTTCTTGCAGAAGTAAAATCTGCCAGTCCGTCTGTATTGGCAGTTGTTACATTGTCCTGATCTGGATTATTGCGGACTCTTTTGTCAAGTGTTGGATTTCCAGTTTCATTCTTTGGATAACAGATCACATCATAGAACCAGTCATCTCCCTTAGAATCCGTGGATGGCAACTGTACAAACCATGGATTTGTTGTGTAAGTTACATTTTCTGGTGCCTTTGTCTCAACGATCAGGTAAAGACCCAGTGGCAATTTGTCTTTACTTGTCACACCATTAGCATTAGTCTCATCCATGGCTGTCCCATTCTTTCCCATGTAATCTTCTAATTTGTCTTTCGTTACCGTATTATCTTCTAATGCCTTGGCAAGTTTCTCATTGATCTGCTGGCTTGTAAAATATGTCTTACTTCCTTCTGTTTTAGCTGCATCAGAAGATGTCAAACCCAAAATCTGCTGTATTGTGGTTGGAAGTTCATAGATCATCTGAATCTTTCCATTCTCACTCTGCTGTTCAACATCTCCAACTCGCAGGTAACTAAATTCCACACCTTTGATCGCATATTTTTCCAAGGCTGCTTCCGCAGCAGTGTCCTGTTTTCCTGTTGGTGTAAACTGACTGGTATTAACACCGGCCTGTTTTGCTGCTGTCATGTCATATTTGTGGATCGTTATAGATCCGGTTTTGCTTGTATCGACCACATCTGTTGATGCCGCTTTGATATTAACGATAGGTGCAAGCATCATTGCTACAGATAATACAGCAATCGTTATTTTTTTGATCATATTTTGAATCTTCATTTTTCTTTCCTCCTATTTTTTAGAATAGAAAAAGCACAGAAATCATTGATCATACTCAATGATTCTGTGCTTTTCTTTATGTAATATATACTATTTTATTTATCTGTTAAATTAGTTTTGTCAGGTGCGATCATGATCGTATTCCAAAAAGAATCTTTGACTGCCTCTGCCTGAATCTCATCTACTACTGTGTCAAGATCGACACCACTTGTTAACTTCTTGCTCGCATCCATTACGGAAACTTTATCGTTGATTCCTAAGGATGTAATCGTAACAAACTGTTCTTCACTAACTAGTGTTCCTTTCTTTAGTGGAACCGCTAACTGATAATTCTTCTGCAATACTGACTTGATCTCATTATACATTGCTTTAAATTCTTTGCTTCTGTATTTCTTCTCAGCCTTCAGTTGCTTTGCCTTCTTATCAGCCTTCGCAGATATCTTTTGATCAGAATAAATCTCCCAGCATGGACCTCCTGCTGATGCTGACTTCGTCTGTGCGATTACTTCTTTTAGTGGATATTTGTACTGTGTACGCTGTCTGCTTCCAACATCTGCAACCGTTACCTGATCATTATCATCGATCGCAACCAATACGATAAAATGACCTTTCTTCGTAAAATATCCTGGTCCCATCAGTGCTACTACTGGATGCTTCTTCTTCAATGCATCTCTAACCTTGCTGACATCACTTCCAAGTCCATGACATTCCAGTTTATACTGTTGTGCCAGTGCTGGGACCATCTCATGACTTGCTCCAGCACTACTGTAATAGCCATTCTTATATGCCCATACTGTTGTATCAACTGGAGTTACCCATTTATTCGTCAGCGAACTGATACAAACTGCCATAGCGCTTGGTCCGCATCCACTGCTTTTGATCTGATATCCATTGTCATTCCATGCTGCATCTGCCTGATTAAAATAAATAAATCCCTGTATCGTCTCTTTCTTATCTTTCATCTCAAGACTATGATCATTATATACTTTTGGAATGATAGATTTTTTATCTTTCTTGTCTTTTTTCTTATCTTTTTTATCTTTCTTCTTATCTTGATCAGACTTTGTCTTTTGTTTCTTTGTATGCGTTACCGCTGTATGTTTCTTTGTATGTGTTGTTGCTGTATGTTTCTTTGTATGTGTTGCTGCAGCCGTTGTATGCGTATGCGTTGTTGCTTCCGTTGTCGGCTTTGCCTGAGTCGTCTGTGTTGTTGTCTCTGTCGTTGCTTCACTTTCTGTCGTCTGGGCAGAAGAATCTGTCTTGGTCTCAGTCTGTTCACTGCTTATTTGCTCTCTTGTGACTGGCTGATCTGCTCTGACCACAGACACTGATCCAAGCATCAAAAACGTATACAGAGCTACTACAGCTGCTGTTTTACGTGTTTTTCTCATCTTTCATTGTTCCCCCTAACTATTTAAACATACTTATTATACCACTTTGGATACCCTCGTCAATAAAAATGAATGGTCATGATCCATGTTCACATTTTTTTCACATCTTATGCTTCAAAGACTAATTTTTCAATTGCATATGCAACACCATCTTCATTATTTGTCTTTGTCACAAAGTCTGCGATTTCTTTCAGATCAGGTTGTCCATTTTCCATAACAACACCGGTTCCTACAGCTTTGATCATCATCGTATCATTTCCTGCATCTCCACATGCCATCACTTCATCCATAGATAGTCCAATTTGCTCTGCCAGATGTAAAAGTCCATCTCCTTTATCACATCCAATCTGATTTATTTCAATGTTATTTCCCAGAGAACTTGATACACTCGCAATATTTTTCTCAATCAATTCTTGTCTTGCAGTTTCTCGCTCTTCCTTATCATCAAAAAATACATTGAACTTCTCAATTCCAAGCGGATGCTCTTCAATGTACTTTCGCAGATCATCCAGTGGCAGTCTTGTATCTCTCACAAGTTTTAATACATGATCTGATACACCATACTCTGCAAGATGGTCAAAATAGCATCGTTCCATATACCCTTGCCCATTCTGATAAATATCACGTGTACAATGATATTTTTCCAAAATATCAAACAACGAAAATACCGTTTCTTTTGGTAGATGATTTGTATATATGATCTTATTTTCTTTCTGATCATAAACAGTTGCCCCGTTACAGCAAACAGCATATCGAACGCCTGGAATATCTCTTAAAAATTCTGGAATTGCTTTAAAAATACGTCCTGTTGCTGGAACTATATAAACACCCCTTCTGATCGCTTCTTTTAGAACTTCTTCTGTGTGTTTTGAAATCTGTTTCTCGCTGTCTAAGAGTGTATTATCTAGATCCATTGCTACTAATTTTATCTTACTCATGTTATTCCTCCACAAAAAAATAATTTTGAATGTTGATCTGAAGACTTTTATATCCCTGATACTCATTGATCACTGGATAATATGTACATGTGATATACTTTGATGTTCCCATTTTCTCTCGAAATTCATCTTCATCCTCAAAAATCATACCATCAATCCTAGTTCCCTGACTACTCTTTAATGCTAATTTTATCACATTTTTATTTTTTCCAAAAACATTCACACGTTCCACTTTTAACTTTCTGTGTGCAAATAATGGTTTTTTATTTTCTTTTCCAAATGGCTCTAAAACAGATAACTGATGGATCAGATCCATGGTAATATAATCAACTGGCATATCAATATCAATCTGTACTTTCTTTGCAAAATCTTTTTTCTCAAGGGTACAGTTCTCATTGATCTTTTTGCGGAATTCCTGTAATTTTTCTTTTTTCAAAGAGCATCCTGCTGCCATTGGATGTCCCCCAAACTTTGTGAACACCTCTTTGACTTTCATCATCTCTTCAAACATGGAATATCCTTCGATGGAACGTCCAGAACCTTTGATTCCTTCTTTTGCATCTGTTAAGACAAATGCTGGATGATTTAAGCGGTCCTTGATCCTTCCTGCTATGATACCTGCAATACTTTCATGACATTCTGGAAGATATAATACAAGCACTTTATCTCCTTTTGCTTCATATTCGAACGCCTGTCCCAGTGCCTCTTTTACCCCATTTTCTGTCATGGTTTTCCGAAGATCATTCAGTTCTTTTAATTCTTCTGCTGTCTGTTTTGCCTTCTCTTCATCTTCTTCCAGAAATAGATTCAATGCTTTTTCGGCAGATTCCAAACGTCCGCTCGCATTGATACATGGTCCAACAATAAATCCAAGTGCATAAGACTGTATCTGTTTATCCATCAGATCATGCACATTTAGCAATGCTTTCAACCCGATATTTTGTGTATCTTTGATTCGGCGTAATCCTTCTTTGACAAAGATTCTGTTTTCTCCTGTCAGATCTACCACATCACAAACAGTCGCGATCGCAAGCATGGATAACAACTCTTCCAATTGGCTTTCATCTTCTTCCATTGCCTGATAGAATGCCCTCATAAACTGAAAAGCCACTCCTGCTCCACAAAGTAATGGATAAGGATAATTGCATGCTTCCTGCTTTGGATTGATCACTACATCTGCTGGTGGAAGAACCTCTTTTCTCACTCCTGCTTCATCGGTATCAAATGGCACATCATGATGATCTGTAATGATCATTGTCAGTCCATGTTCTTTGCCATATGCAACTGCATCTGCTGCTGCAATCCCATTATCACAGGTAAGGATCGTATCAATCTGGTCTTCCACTGCTTTTTCAATGATATTTTCATTAATTCCATAGCCATCTTTCATGCGGTCTGGAATCTGAAAATCAATCTTTCCACCAAGATCATGAATCGCTTTCCACAAAATATAATTTGAGACAACTCCATCTACATCATAATCTGAAATAATACGGATCGTTTTCCCCTCTTGTACCTTTTGCTTCAAAATCTCAACTCCTTCTTTGACGCCTTTCATCAAAAAAGGATCTGAAATATCTGAAAGTTCTCCATACAGATACTGCTGTATTTGTTCATCCCCAACCACATCCCTGTTGCGGATCAGCCGTGCGATCACTGGATCTATGTTAAATTTTTCTCCAATCTGATTAAAATCAGCCTTTTTCTTATACAGATACCACTGTTCCATCATCTTACTCCATTTTTCATAAAAAAGAGCATCCAGTATTTACTGAATACTCTTTTTGAATGTTTTATTTTCTTTTCTTTTTCTTCTTTTTCTTGCGGTTTGGATTCGCTGTGATCTTC
>ERZ1106951.2047-NODE-2047-length-16597-cov-10.208741_pt1 | contig 16597 bp, 14 predicted proteins | sample MGYA00403676_ERZ1106951 | MGnify/ENA primary metagenome ERZ1106951 (study PRJEB35170, sample SAMEA104062398) | human gut metagenome | biome: human gut; feature: human-associated habitat; material: faeces | place: Denmark | collected 2012-04-23 ...
TGCCGCATGAGCTTACCGATACGCTCCGTCCCCAAAAACTGATTTCCGGTTTCCATATAATTCACCTTTCTTTCAAAAAAATAAAAAATGCGTAAGTCCTAACACATCCGGACTTACGCATTTCTGCTACACGATTTGCCTATGAAGTTTTTGTCCATTCTGCCATTTCTCACCCGATTCCGCAAAAAAAGGCGCGTGGCTGTTTCTCCAACTGGATTTACGCAGAAACGCCACACGCTGTACGCTTATTATAACTGATTCGGATGGAGATTTCAAATATTTTTTGAATGGTTTTCGTCTCGCTCGATCATACTTTGGGCAATCACCATGCTGCCGGATAACATAAAAATCGGCACCTGCTTTTTGAGGCAGGTGTCGATTTCTGTTACCGGATCATGCGCTTGGATTTTTGGCGTAAGTGGCGTAAGTTTGGCGTAAATCCGCTTTTGCGCATCCAAAAAATCAAGCAATTTCAACGGTTTGCGGCGTCTCTTAATACATGCCGCCCATGCCGCCCATATCGGGAGCGGGGGCTGCGGGAGCCGCGGGCTGGGGCTTGTCGGCCACCAGGGACTCGGTGGTCAGCACCATGCCGGACACGCTGGCGGCGTTCTCCAGAGCGGAGCGGGTCACCTTGGCGGGATCCACGATACCGCTGGCGATCATGTCGCAGTACTCCTCCTTGTAGGCGTCGAAGCCGAAGCCGTTCTTGCCGGAGGTGCGGACCTTCTCCAGGATCACGGAGCCGTCCAGGCCGGCGTTGGCGGCAATCTGGCGGATGGGCTCCTCCAGAGCCTTGGCCACGATCTGCACGCCGGTCTTCTCGTCGCCCTCGGCGTCGGCCAGCAGGGCGGTGACAGCGGGGATCACGTTGACAAAGATGGTGCCGCCGCCGGCCACAATGCCTTCCTCCACGGCAGCCTTGGTGGCGTTCAGGGCGTCCTCGATGCGGAGCTTCTTCTCCTTCATCTCGGTCTCGGTGGCAGCACCCACCTTGATGACGGCCACGCCGCCGGCCATCTTGGCCAGACGCTCCTGCAGCTTCTCGCGGTCATACTCGCTGGTGGTGTTGTTGATCTGGGCGCGGATCTGGGCCACGCGGTCGGCAATGGCCTGCTTGTCGCCCATGCCGTCCACGATGATGGTGTTCTCCTTGGTGACCTTCACCTGGCGGGCACGGCCCAGCATATCCACGGTGGCATCCTTCAGGGTCAGGCCCAGCTCCTCGCTGATGACCTGGCCGCCGGTGAGGATGGCAATATCCTGGAGCATCTCCTTGCGGCGGTCGCCAAAGCCGGGAGCCTTGACGCACACCACATTCAGGGTGCCCCGCAGACGGTTGACGATCAGGGTGCTCAGAGCCTCGCCCTCCACGTCCTCGGCGATGATGAACAGCTTCTTGCCGGCCTGGACCAGCTGCTCCAGCAGAGGCAGAATGTCGGAGATCACGGAAATCTTCTTGTCGGTGATGAGGATATACGCGTCGTCGATGAGGGCCTCCATCTTGTCGGTGTCGGTGACCATGTAGGGGGTGATATAGCCCCGGTCGAACATCATGCCCTCCACCACCTCGGAGTAGGTCTCGGCGGTCTTGGACTCCTCGATGGTGATGACGCCGTCGGCGGAGACCTTCTCCATAGCCTCGGCGATGAGCTTGCCGATGAAGGCGTCGCCGGAGGAGACGGTGCCCACGCGGGCGATGTCGTCGGTGCCGTTGACCTTCTGGCTCTGCTCATGAATGGCGGCCACAGCAGCGTCCACGGCCTTGGCCATGCCCTTCTTCATAACGATGGGATTGGCGCCGGCGGCCAGGTTCTTCAGGCCCTCGCGGATCATGGCCTGGGCCAGCAGGGTGGCGGTGGTGGTGCCGTCGCCGGCCACGTCGTTGGTCTTGGTGGACACCTCGCGCACCAGCTGCGCACCCATGTTCTCAAACGGATCCTCCAGCTCGATCTCCTTGGCGATGGATACGCCGTCGTTGGTGATCAGCGGAGTGCCGAACTTCTTATCCAGCACCACGTTGCGGCCCTTGGGGCCCAGGGTGATCTTGACGGTATCGGCCAGCTGATTGACGCCGGACTCCAGAGCCTTGCGGGCTTCCTCCCCGCGCTTAATAATCTTAGCCATAATATTGCCTCCTAATTAAAAGCAGAAAGATTGATTTTGGAAATGACAGGGATGGGAGCGTTACTCGACGATGGCCAGAATGTCAGCCTGTTTGACGATGATATACTCCACATCCTCCAGGGTGACCTTGGTGCCGGCATACTTGTCGGTAATGACCTTGTCGCCGGGCTTCACGGTCATGGTAACGGTCTTGCCGTCCACGGTGCCGCCGGGACCCACGGAAATCACCTCTGCCACAGAGGGCTTCTCCTTAGCGGAGCCGGTGAGGATGATGCCGCCCTTGGTGGTCTCCTCCGCCTCCGTCATCTTCAGAACAACGCGATCAGCAAGCGGTGTCAGTTTCATGGTTGGTTCCTCCTTATATCTTTACATAATAAACAAGTTCAGCGTTAGCACTCAATAGTCCTGAGTGCTAACGCTGATTATCATACCACACTATTCAGATTTTGCAAGGGGATTTTTGGCAAAATCTCAAAAGTTCACAAATTGGTCAAATATCCCGGGCGGTGCGGTTGCAGTCGCAGCCGGCGGGGCCGAAGAAATTCAGCCGCTTGTCCGCCAGACGGATGGTCACATCGTCGGAGGTGATGCACTCGCCGTCGAGACATGTGACGATATCCGGCTTATCGGAATGGATATGCACCACCTTGGGGGTAGAGCAGCGGGCCACATGGGGGAACTTATAGTACTGCCCCTTGGCATACGGAGTCACAAACCGCAGGAAGGTAGTACGGCTGACCTTTTTCACCACCAGGGTGTTCAGCACGCCGTCGTCCATCCGGGCCTCGGCCACGGGCATGAACCCGCCGCCGTAATACCGCCCGTTGCACACGGACACCAGGGAGAAGTCATCCTCCATGGTTTCGCCGTCCAGCTCCACCGTCCAATGGGAGCCGATGCCCTTGAACAGGAAGTTCACCAGCAGAGAGACAATATAGCTGCTCTTGCCGTCCAGAATGGGGCTCTCGCTGAAATTATGTACGTCCCGGGCCACCCGGGCGTCGATGCCGGAGCAGGCGATGGTCAGGGCCACCCGGCCATTGACGTCGATGGCGTCCATGGGGAACTGGGGGCCGTCCCACAGGTTCTCGGCGTCCCGGAACTTCTCCAGGTCGTCGCCGAAGTTTTTCAGGAAGTCGTTGCCGGTGCCCACAGGGATCACGCTCATGGCGGCGTTGTCATAGCCGATGATGCCGTTTGCCACCTCGTTGACGGTGCCGTCGCCGCCGCAGGCGTAAAACCGCAGGGGCTCCCCGGTCTGACAGAGCTTTTGGGCGATCTCGGTAGCGTGGCCCTGTTTTTTGGTGAGGATGCATTGCACGTCCAGACCGTGAGCCGTCCGCAGATGCTCAGCCATTTCATAGATCCGCTGGCGGCTGTCATATTTCCCCGCAGTGGGGTTGATGATAAAGATGTGCTTCATAGCGGCGCCCTCCCGGTGAGTTTTAAGATTCGGTAACAGATTGTAACCTATTGTAGCACGGCGGCGGAAAAGTATATGAACAAATTGAAAATTTCTGTGAAGATTTCGGGAAAAGTCCCGGCATAACGCTGTCAACCCCGCTCTTACACATTTCCGTACATAAACAGATCGCACTTGATCATGCCGTTATAGAGCTTGCGCTTCTTTTTGGCCTGGTGGCCGAAGGTGCGCTCAAACTCCGTGTGGCTGCTGAGCACCAGGGTCCGCCAGGTGTCCGGCAGCCGCTCCCACATATGCCCGAAATCCCGATACAGGGCCTCGGCCTCCTGCCGCTCCAGCAGGCGCTCACCGTAGGGCGGATTGGTCACCAGCTGGCCATAGGTGTCCTCCCGGCGGAAATTCCGCATATCCGCCACCTCAAAGCGCACCACATCCTCCACCCCGGCCTTCCGGGCGTTGTCCCGGGCGATGGCCACAGCCCGGGGGTCCACATCGCCGCCCCAGATGTCGTACTTCCCGTGGAACTCCTTGTCCATGGCCTCCCCGGCGGCGGCCAGCCAGTCCCCGGAGGGCACAAAGCCCCAGCGCTGGGCGTCAAAGCTGCGGTCCAGGCCCGGGGCCCGGTTCAGGGCGATCAGCGCCGCCTCGATGCAGATGGTGCCGCTGCCGCAGAAGGGGTCGCAGAAGGGGTCCCTCCCCCGGAAGCGGGACAGGGTCACCATAGCCGCCGCCAGCGTCTCCCGCAGGGGGGCCTCCACGCCCACGGCCCGGTATCCCCGCTTATACAGACCCTCGCCGGAGGTATCCAGACAGATCATGGCCTCGTCCTTGAACAGGGAGAAGCGCACCTGATGCTTCACCCCGTCCTCCGGGAACTGCTCCAGGCCGTAGTGGGCCTTCATCCGCTCCACCATGGCCTTTTTGATGATGGACTGGCAGGCCGGCACGGCGTGAAGCTGGGAGGAGATGGAGTAGCCCTTCACGGGGAAGGCCGCGTCCCGGGGCAGATAGTCCTCCCAGGCGATGGCCCGGGTGCCCTGAAACAGCTCCTCAAAGCTGCGGGCCGGAAACCGGCCCAGCACCAGCAGGACCCGGGCGCCGCAGCGCAGGTTGATGTTCAGCCGCGCTATGTCGGACAGCTGGCCCCGGCACAGGACCCGGCCGTTTTCCACCTGCACATCCCGCAGCCCCAGCCGCCGGATCTCGTCGCCCACCAATTTTTCCAGCCCCAGCAGGCAGGGCACCATAAATGTCTGCATATCGCACCTCATTCGGTCGTTCGTCATATGATTTTCCATCGAATCGCCAGCGGCGTCAGCTTCCCCGCCGGAGCTTGTCCAGCATCCGGACAAACTCCTCCGGCAAAGGGCAGGTCAGCTCCACCGGCTCCCCGGTGCGGGGATGGAGAAACCGCAGCCCCACGGCGTGGAGACACTGGCCCGTCAGCCCCGGCACGGGCTTTTTGGCCCCATACACCGTATCCCCAAGAATCGGGTGGCCGATGTGAGCCAGGTGGACCCGGATCTGGTGGGTGCGGCCCGTCTCCAGACGGCAGCGCAGATGGGTGACGCCGGGATAGCGGGCGATGACCTCCCAATGGGTCACGGCCTCCCGGCCCCCCTGGCGCACCACCGCCATGCGCTTGCGGTCCACCGGATGGCGGCCGATGGGCGCGTTGACAGTGCCGCTGTCCTCCCGGAAATTGCCCACCGCCAGGCACTCATACGTCCGGGCCAGGGTGTGGTCCGCCAGCTGGGCCGCCAGGGCCAGGTGGGCCGCGTCGTTTTTGGCGGCGATAATGAGGCCGCTGGTGTCCCGGTCGATGCGGTGGACAATGCCGGGACGCTTCTGGCCCCCCACGCCGGACAGGCTCTCCCCGCAGTGATACAGCAGGGCGTTGACCAGGGTCCCGTCCGGGTGCCCCGGCGCCGGATGCACCACCATCCCCGTGGGCTTGTTCACCACGATGACGTCCTCGTCCTCGTATACCACGTCCAGGGGAATATCCTGGGGCCGGGCTTCCGGCTCCTCCGGCTCCGGCAGCGTCACCTCCAGCACCTGTCCCGGCTGGACCCGCAGGTTCTTCGCCACCGGGCGGCCCCGGTCCGTAACGCGTCCCTCCTCCAGAAGCCGGGCGGCGGCGGAGCGGGTCAGCCCCTCCAGCCGCCGGGCCAGCAGGCTGTCCGCCCGCTGCCCCGCCTCCTCAGTTGTCACCGTCAGCCGGGTCGTTTCCATGTTTTTTGTCCTTCTTGTCGTATTTATCGTATAAAAACAGGTAGTACACGGCCCCCAGAATGGCCCCCACCACCACGCAGCAGTCGGCAAAGTTGAACACCGGATAGGAAAATAGCGTCAGGTCGAACATGTCCACCACATAACCCCGGAACAACCGGTCGATGAGGTTCCCCACGCCCCCGGCCAGGATCATCAGCCCCGCGATCACGCCCAGGGGATGCCGCACGATGCGCCGCACCAGCAGATACGCCACCGCCGCCATCAGCAGCACCGTCACCACCGCCAGGGCCGCGGTCTGGCCGGAAAAGCTGGACCAGGCCGCGCCATAGTTATGCACCCGGGTCAGCCGCATGACGCCCGGCCAAAACGCCGCCGACTCTCCCAGAGCCAGGTGCTCCACCGTCCAGTATTTGATAAGCTGGTCCGCCCCCAACAGGGCGGCAAACAAAAGAAAATACCACATAAGGCAGGGTTCCCTCCTGTGCAAGATACACCAATTTTATTATTATACCTCATTTTCCCCACCATTGCAACCGCCGAAAAAGTGTACCAAATTTTAACCGCTTTGTTACCGGATTGTAACCGTTATTCACCATTTTGAGATGATTTTGCTGAGAAACTCCTGTATACTGCAAGTACAGTAAGGGAAAAACCAACATTCACCTTGGGAAAGGAGTCGCCATGAAAAAGACGGTATTGCTGCTGGCAGTGTGCTTGATGCTGGGGCTGTGTGCCTGCGGCCTGCGCGGGCAGAGCGTAGCGAGGAATGCCGTCGAGCCTGTGCATTTCTCCGCCCCGGCGGTCCGGCAGGACGCAGCCCCGGCGGAGGAGCCCCGGGTGACCCTGCCCCAGGGGGCCAGCCTGCTGACGGAGCAGGAGCTCCGCTGGTTCGGCGGCAGCTGCTTCAACGTGCTGCCTGCCCAGGGTCCCAACCTGTTTCTGTCTGTCTCCTTTGACCGGGCTGCGGACATGGACCTGACCGCCCTGTTCACCGGCGGCGCCGGGAGCCGGGACCTGTCCGACCGGGAGCTGCGCCAGCTGGGTGCCGAGGGCTATGCCCGCCTGACGGCATCGGAGCTGGAGGATCTGCTGCTGCGGTACACGGGCCTGAGTCTGGCGGATATGTCCGACGCGGCCTTTGACGGCCTCACCTATCTGGCGGATTTCGACGCGTACTACGGCCCTGCCGGTGACGCGGGCTACGTCCGCTTCCAGTATGGGTACCACAGCCCCGACGGTACCGTGACCCTGCGCTACGCAGGCGGCAGCGTGACCCTGCATCAGGATGCAGGCCGCTGGCTGGTGGTCTCCAACGTCCTGGACTGACAGGCGTTTTCAGATAGCAGGCAGAAGCGTTTGCGTGGTTTTCTCTCGTAGTTCTCTTTTCATCTTCTCTCTTTTCTCCGCTGATTCTCATCTTCTTTCATCTGCCAGAGGGCGGCTCCTGATAAAGGGGCCGCCTTCTGGCAGGTCTGCTTTTCTCCTGTCCCTCCCCTGCCGAAAAATTCATTTTGGAGCCGTATCCGCCGTTTTGGAGTGGATACGGCTCCTGCCTTTGCGTATACTATCCTCATACAAGGCGTCCGGGAGAAGCTGTTTTTACAAATCAGTAGTTAAAGCACTTTAACCGTAGAAGGGAGATCGCTATGAGCGTTGTGATTTTGGGAGGAAACGAGTGCATGGAGCGGCGGTATAAGGAGCTCTGTCAGACGTACCGGTGCCAGGCCAAGGTATTCACCAAGCCTGCCGGGGGCCTGCGGAACAAGCTGGGCAGCCCCGACCTGATGATTTTTTTCACCGGCACCATGTCCCACAAGATGGTGCAGGGGGCCCTCAGCCAGCTGAAGGGCCAGAACACCATCATCGAGCGCTGCCACACCAGCTCCCTGTCCGCTTTGCGGGGAATTCTGGAGAAGCACGCAGGATGAGACCGGCGGAGGAGACGGTGGTGCGCCAGTGCGCGCCCACTCTGGCCGGCATCAAGACCGGCAGTCTGTTTCCCTGCCCCTATGCCTCCCGTCAGCAGCTGCTGGCGGACATCCGGCGGATGAACCGGGTGCTGGTGCCCCGGGGGCTGTGCCTGCTGCCCATGCGGCTGGGCCAGGGAAGGGCGCTGCTGTATCTGTACCGGCCCCAGGCCCTGCGCCGGGATCTGGACGACGATCTGTCCTGCCGCCTGCTGCGGCAGGCGGGCTACCCCTGCGGCAGCTGCGGACAGTGTGTGGCGCGGCTGGTGCAGCGGCTGCGCACGGAGGAGGAATTTCCCCACGAGGTGGGGCTGTTCCTCAGCTACCCGCCGGAGGATGTGCAGGGGTTCATCGACCACCGGGCCGAGGACTTCAAGTGCGCCGGGCTGTGGAAGGTATACGGCGACGAGCAGCGGGCTCAGCTTCTGTTCGACCGCTTCCGCCGCTGCACCCAGCGCTACTGCGCCCTGTGGCAGACCGGCTACCGGCTGGAGCAGCTGGCAGTGGCCGTTTGACAAACCATTGGCATATTTTGAGACATATTTTTGAAAGGAAGTATATTTATGAAAAAAACGCTTGTGATCTATTGGAGCGGCACCGGCAACACCGAGGCCATGGCCAACGCCGTTCTGGAGGGCATGAAGGCCGCCGGGGCTGACGCCTCCCTGCTGACTCCCGACCAGGTGACCGCAGCCTCCCTGTCCGGCGTGTCCTCCGTGGCCATGGGCTGCCCCGCCATGGGCAGCGAGGTGCTGGAGGAGATGGAGTTCCAGCCCATGTTCGACAGCATCAGGAACCAGCTGGGCGGCAAGTCTGTGGGCCTGTTCGGCTCCTACGGCTGGGGCGACGGCGAGTGGATGCGCAGCTGGGAGAAGGACTGCGACGATGCGGGCATCAGCCTGGTGTGCGAAAGCATCACCTGCTGCGAGGCTCCCGACGACGATGTGCTGGCCGCCTGCCAGGCCATGGGCCGGAAGCTGGCGGAGTAATACGTCCGTGGACGTCCGGCGTATGCTGCGGCAGAAGCTCCTTTTCTGGGCCGCCGTAGCCGTCCTGACCCTCCTGGCCGCCCTGCTGAGCTGAATATGGGATAAGGTGAAAGGCTTCGGGCATCCCCGGGGCCTTTCACCTTCTTTGCCCGGGGAAAATTTTTGCGGAAAATTGAAATCAGTGTCGTCACTTTTTGTTCCAATATCGCACCGCTGCAAACAAAAAATAAAACAGCACCCCCGGGGTCTCTTGTCATGCAAGAGGCCCCGGGGGTGCTGTTTTATTTTGCCGCTTAGGTTTTTCTTTTTGGCTTACGCCTCCCGCTCCTTACGCTTCAGGACGAAGGCTGCGGCGAGAATCGTCACGGGCAGGGCGATGATCCAACCCAGCACGCCGGTATCGCCGGTGGCGGGGGTATTGCTGCCGCCGGTCTGAATGGTCACATCGCTCATGTCATAGAGCCGGGTCTGGGCGTTTACGAAGCGGTAGTAGGCCGCCAGTGCGTAGTAGCCCTGCTCGGTGGCCATGCCGTCCCGGTCGCCGCCAGCGGTGTGGCGGAAGCCGCCGCCGGTGACATAGAAGCTGGAAAGAGCGTCCAGGACGGTGAGGTCGTTCTTGATGAACCGGCTGTCTGCGGTGGGATCGATACCCAAAGCGGTGAGAGCTACGATGACCTGGGCGCAGGACTCGCTATTCACGGTGCCCCAGCTGCCAAAGCCGCCGTCATTGCGCTGCAGGGTGGAAAGGGCCTCCAGAGCCTTATCCACAGCGGCCTTCACGGTCTCGTTGGTCTTATAGTAGGGGGCCAGGGCCTGGATGGCCATAGCGGTCATGTCGGGGTCGGCGTTCTCGCCGCTCAGGTTCCAGCCGCCGTCGGGAAGCTGGGCGGCCAGGATCACCTGAATCAGCTTCTCCCGGGTCACATCGCCCATGGTGGGGTAATTGTGGCTATCCAGGGCAATAAGGGTGAAAATGGGGCCGTTGATGCCCTGCTTCTGCACATAGGCCATGTTATCCAGGCCCTTCAGCAGGTTGTGGCCGCCCACATTGGTGACATCCTTGCCGATGGCCGTCAGGGCCAGGATCACCCGGGCGTTGTCGGTGACTTTGGCCCGGTGCAGACGCTCATTGGCGTCAGCCTTGGCCTTCACATACTCCACCACATTGTCATAGTACCCGGCGGGTACGGTGCGGCCGCTGCGGGCCAGGCCGATGACCATCCACTCGCCGCCGGTGGAGCTCACCGTGGGGGTGCCCAGGGTGGCCATGAAGTCGCCGGTGGTCTTATAGATGGTGTCCAGATTTGCCATGAGGTCCGCGTGCTTGAGCCGGTTGAGCTTGATAATCGCGGCGTTCAGGGCGTCCACCTTATCGGCGTCCACCAGGGCCTTGTCCTCGTCGGAGAGGGCATCGTAGGCGGACTTGGCGGCGGTGATGGCGGCCTCACTATCCAGGGTGACATTGGCGCCGATGGCGTCAATAAGGTCCTCCACGGTCTCGATGTCGCCCTTCAAAACGGTGATGGTCAGATCGCTGATCTCCATCCGATAGAACTTCGCATAACTATCCAGCCAATCGTATCCGCCGCTTCTGTGGGTAACATCCAGATAGCCGCCATGAATTCTGTAGGTGCCCGCCGGGGTGGTCTTGGGCACGGTGAAAGTGATGCTCTTGAGCGCCACCTCGGGGCCGACGGGGGTAGTGCCCTCGCCCTCCCAGGAGTCGCCGCCCTTGGACCACTTGGAGAAAATGTACTCCGCACCGGGAATATTGGTGGAGTAGTTCAGCAGGCAGTACTGCAGCTTATAGTCCTGGGCCAGCTGCTCGATGGGCAGCGTGGGGATGGAGATGGTAAGCTTGTCCCCAGCCTTGACCTGGCCGCCATTCTCGGCCACGGTCTCATACTTGGGCTCCAGCTTGAAGTTGGGGTTCTCCTCCACCTGCAGCGTAATATCCGCCAGCTTGCCGAAGCCATAGCGGGTGGAATCGGCGATGCCGCCGGTGTTGCCCTGATCGCCCTCGCTGCCGGGATTGGAGCCGTAGCCCCGGCTATCGGAACTGCCCTTGGTGAGGGTGATCGTGCCGGATTCCGTCAGATAGGCCGCAATGCGGGGCTGACAAGCTACCAGTCTTTTCGAACCATTTTCATCAGTACGGTAAATATCGTGCTGGTTGTCTGAATTTACTACGCTCTGCAGAGGCATATCCGTATAGAACACCGTCGTGGTCGCAGGGTTATAAATACGGAGGATCTTGTGGATATTGATAGGCCGCCCGATGATCCAGATACCCGCCGTATCGCCGGTGCGCAGGGCCTCGCCGGGGCGGGAGATGTTCTCCTGCATATAGCGGGTGACCTTGCCCTTGAGGGAGTAGACCTGGGTGACGGTCTGTCCCTGATAGTCGGCGGTGACCTCGATGCCGTTGTAGCCGTCCTTGATGAGGATGGTCACGTTGCCGCTTTCATCGGGGGTGTAGTCGGTCTTGACGGGGGTGCCGTCGGCGTTGTACTGGAGATAATTATAGACGCTGACCTTGGCGTTGGTGCCGTTGACCTTGAAGGTGAAAGGTGCGCCCTGGGTGTCGTAGTTGTAGGTCCAGTTGTCGTATTTGCTGGTGTTGCTCAGAGAGGTGAAGTTCGTCAGCTTCTTGTTCAGATCCTCGATAGCCGTCTCCTCGGGGCTATTGACATGGACGGGGATCTCCGGGATCTGGCCATAGAAATTGCCCGCCTTATCCGTAAAGGTAACGGTAAAGGTGGTGGTGCCTGCCTTCTTGGGCACCAGGTAATACTTCATAGCCGGAGTATTGCCAAAGCTGCTCAGGCCGCCGTCCTTATAGACGTCCTCCACTTCTTTGATCTCGAAGATGCTGTCGTCCTTGATGTCGAACTTCAGAATACCGGGCAGGGTATAGGGCAGACCGCTTTCGCTTGAGTAAGCCGGGTACAAAGAGGTTGGGCGATTCGTCCAGATCTCCCGGAACACGGCGGGATAATAGGTGTCCTCATGCCCCAGGTCCAGATTATAGTGGTTGGCACCCATCATGAAGTCGTCGTAGTATTCCGTGGGCTTGCCGATGGAGCTGCCGTCCAGAATGGACTGCTCGTTGACGGTGCGGTACGCAGCCTCGTAGGCCGTCACGACTGCGGCGTTTTCCGTAGAGTTAACGGCCGCAAATTCCGCCCGCTGGGCGTCGGACAGCTCCAGATACTGCACCTGTGCATCCTGCACGGCGTCGTAATACTGGGCATAGTTTTCTGCGGTCACTTTCCCGGCAAAGGTGTTCACCAGGTCGATCCATGCCTGAACGCCGTCCTCGTGGCGCTTTTTCAGCTCCTCCACCCGGGCCACGGAATCCTGCAGCTTTTTCAACGTCTCCGCAGACAGCTGCTTCTTTTCCTCGTCGGTAAAGCCGGTATAGGCGCGCTGATAGCTCATGACGATCTTGTAGTGCTCGGAATACGTCAGATTATCGGTGCTCGGCAGAGCGCTGATAAACTCGGTCAGCTCCGCCGGGGTGGTCTTGACCACAATCACCGTAATAGTGGTGTGGATCTCGATCTTGGGATTCTTTTTGTCGACACCGACGATGTCAATGACTGTCGTGTCCTTCTTCAGCGGTACCGGTTTTTTGGCAAACTGCATCATCGTGGATCTGCCGAAATTCGTCTGCTTCACATGCACTTCGCCGTCCACGAGAACCTGCGTCTTCATGTTGTTCAGACCGGCTCCGTGCATTGCATCCGTGAATTTGTTGAGGCCGACACTGGCCACCTGCGGGGAGACATACATGACATAGTTCCAGCAGCCTGCGGCATAGCCGGTTCCGCCCGTGGGATTGCCATCCTCGTCGGCCTGCAGCATCGTCCCCTCGGGATAACCGTAGAACACGTTCTCCTCGTCAAAAGCGGGGATACCACTGAGAATAAGTTTGCTCCAGACATAGTCGCCGGGCTTGGTGAGGGTCAGCTTGTAATTCTCCGTGCGGCCCTGGGCGGTGACGGCGATGTAGAAAGTGGCCGAGCCGCTGCCGGTGAACTGGGTGGCGGTGGTGGAGGCGGTGCCGTCCACGAAGTCCGCCAGGACCTTGCCGCTGCTGCTCTTGAGCTGGGCGGTGGCCCCTGCGGGCAGGTCGGAGAGCGTCACGGTGAAGCCGCCGTCGTTATACTGCTTGAGATGGGTGTAGTTTGCCAGCTTGCCGGTGAAGGCGGCGGTTTCCTTGTCAAAGGTCAGGGCCACTTTGGTACCGGCGGAGCCGTTCTGATGGATGGAGGTGAGGGATACATTGTCGCCGGAGAGGAGGGTACCCGCCGCCTGGAGGGCGATGGTGTAGGTCTCCGGGGCGGCATCGCCGTCATTGCCCACCTTCAGGGTGATGACGGTGCCCACCTGAACGGGAATGGCATCCTTGCGGCCATACTCCGTGCCGCCCACATAGATGCGGACGCGGTTCTGCTTGTTGCTGGCGGTAGGGGTGACAGTGAGGGCGGTGACGCTCTCGGGCAGAATCATGGTATAGTCATGCACGTCGCTGGAGAATGCCGGGATCAGCTCGCCTGCGCTGAGGGCGATGGCCTTGAGGCTCTTGTCGCTGGCGTCGAAGGAGCCGCCGATGTCCGCGCCCAGATTGCAGGTATGCTGTACGGCGATCTCGTCGCCGGATTTCAGCTTGCCGTTGGCCACGGTGTAGTTGGCGAAGCCCTCGCTGGTAAACCAGTCGTTGAGGGTACCCATCCAGCCGGAATCCTTCGACGCGTCCTTCTCCTTGATGCCGTTGATTTCGCTGATGTAGCCCGTGTCCGCGCCGGTCTGGGAATAGCCCCTGGCCGTCAGCGCGTCCACGATGCAGCTCATCATGGTGGAGTCAGCCTTGAGGGTGACCCACTCGTCCACCAGCGTCCCCTCCCAGGGTGCGCCGTCGGCCTTGGTCCATGTGGTGTTTTCCACCGTCACATGGACCTGGCCTGTGTGGTCGTCTGCCGCCAGCACGCTCACGGGAAGCAGTGACAGCGCCATGATAAGCGCCAGCAGCAGAGAAATGATTCTCTTTTTCATTTCTTTTTCCTTTCATTCTTTTTATTTATGTAAATGCCGAAGCAATCACACACTTTTTGTCATTGCGAATCAGTGACCGATGTCACTGGTGTAGCAATCCGTAATATCCCATATCCCACTCCCCTTGTTTCCCGTCCCCCGGGCCGCGTCCTCTACAGCACGGCCCGGGTCTCGGGAAAAAGAAAGGAACGACAAATAGCGCAAAAATTTTTCTGGAAAGCGGGACGGGAAAGGTCTGCCGTCCTCCCCCGCCCCGGCGGCTTGAAATGGCTATCATGCTTTCCATGGAAAGCATGATAGCCATGGTGCCTGGCAGCAAAAAATCACCCGGCCGCCAAAAGCAGCCGGGTGAAGCGTTCGCATAACAGCTTTGGCCCCGGTACTGGCAGCGGCCCGGGAGCAGCGCCTTGCGTATCTGGCTTAGCCGAATAAATCGGCATCACAGTGACCGTCTCGCGGGGCCTCTCACCCCATTCCGCCGCCGGGATAAACCCGGCTCACGCTGCCCCGTTATTCAGTTCGAGTGCATTATAGCACAGGATATGACATATTGCAATGGAGAAACCTCCGTCATTCGCCCCGACTTGACATCTCCCGGTGCATATCTTGCGAAAGCCCAATCTCGCAGCCTTCCGGTGAGGTCCACACCCCGGTGTGGTCTCAGGCATTCATGGGCCCCGTAGGGCATTCTGACCCCCTGTACGAAGGCAGTCTCATGGAGGCCGACAGTTTTTGGCGCTGTACCGGCAGCGCGGGTGTGCGCCCTTCCGTTGAAAGCGGGAAGGACACAAATGAACGACTCAGTCGTTATCATCTACAACTGTGCGCAAGTATCGGTGCCAAAGGAGGTCGCAGACTTCCTGGAGCAGGATTGGAAGCGGGAACAGGCACAGGAAAAGCAGCACGAAGCCGCCCAGACCATGGGCAGCTTCATGGCACAGGTGATGTGAGCTGATCAAACTGCACCACAATAACAAATTAGAGCTCCTGCCCATGGGGCAGGAGCTCTAGTTTACTCATTTCACCGCATCCAGAGTGTCATGGCTACCAACAGGACGCCTAGAAAACCGAAGCTGATGGCGGAGAACAGCACCATGAACCGCCCCGTCTGCCCCTTGACGTGCTTTGTGTATTCCCGGAAAGTGATCAGGCTGGCCAGTGACGCCACCAGCGTCCCCGCGCCGCCGATATTCACGCCCACCAGCAGTCCTCGATAGTCGTCGGTGAACCGGCTCAGCAGGATGGCTGCCGGTACGTTGCTGATGACCTGACTGGTCAGTGCCGCCACCGGCATGGCCCCGTGGGTGAGCAGCTTCCGGAACAGCTCACGCACCGGCTCAATCCGCGCCATGTTGCCCGAAAAGGTGAAAAACGCCGCAAACGTCACCAGCAGTCCCCAGTCCACGCCCAGCAGCGCACGGCGATCCAGCACCAGCAGAGCCATCACGATAACGAGCAGTCCCAGCCAGTAGGGGATTCCCCGCAGCACCATAGCCGCCGCCACGAAGAACAGTACGCCGTATACCGCAGTACGACGCTTGTCCGGCAGTGTCTCCTGCCGGGGGACAGTCAGCCCTTCACGGGGCAGAAACAGACAGCACAGCAGGATCAGCGACGTGGACAGCAGGAACGGCGGCAGCATAATGGACAGGAATTCCCCGTTAGGGATGTTGTAGTGGTTGAACAGGTACAGGTTCTGGGGATTGCCGAAGGGCGTCAGCATACCGCCCAGGTTGGCGGCGCAGTTCTGCAGAATGAACGTCAGCGCCGTCCATTTCGTCTGGCCGGTGCGCTCCAGCACAAACCAGCTGAGGGGCAGAAACGTCAGCAGTGCCGTGTCGTTGGTCAGCAGCATGGAGCCCACCAGCGTGATACCTACCAGCGCCGTCACCGCGCCGCGGGTGGTGTGGAACACCTGCACCAGCCTCTGCGCCAGCAGAGGAAACAGTCCCACGCGGCGCAGCGCACCCACCACCGCCAGCACGCACAGCAGGCAGGATAGCGTCTTCACATCGTAGTAGCCAAGATAGGCCGCGTCAGGCGGCACGAACACCGCCGTCACCGCCGCGGCCAGCACCGCAATCACCGGCATGGCGTTGGCCTTACACCATCGTAACAGCTTCATAAATACCTCGCACAGCCTCGCAAGAGGCAGAAAGAATCAACGGCAGGTACTGTAGCATATCCTGCCGCAAAATCCTCACGAGCGAAGTGCATAATGTCATCAATGCTGTCACATTTGAAAAAATAATCACTCAAACTATTGATACCGTTAAAAAGACTAATAAACACTTGTTCTCCAATTTCATAAAGCGAATTATGATTATTTGATTGGTTAAGAAGCCTCATTAGTAATATGAGAATTTCATCGTGTAGATTATCTAACAGCTTTAGGTTATCTTCAGCGGTTACGCTGATCTGCTTATGCAGAAATTCAGCGTCTTTGCCATCTGGCATTTTGCTTCGTATTTCTGAATACTTGCTCAAAGGATCATCAAGAATATGCTTGTCTCCCATTAGCAAAAAAGGTAAGTGTTCGTTATCTTCAAAGTCCATGAATGTAGCGGCCGTGAAAACATAACTGTTTTCACCTGAGAACCAAGCCTTTAGATACAGCTGAATTTCCTCAATATGACGCAGCCAGAACAAATTAATTTCATCCAGTGCTTCTGGCGAATGGCTGCTTTTTAGTTTCGGCAATAAAGCTGAGAGCAATTCTTTATATTCAGTTTGTATTAAATGAATCTTATCCAGCAATAGGTTTGATTTCAAAGTTAATTACCTCATTTAACAACTGT
>ERZ1106951.2059-NODE-2059-length-16518-cov-4.707526_pt1 | contig 16518 bp, 15 predicted proteins | sample MGYA00403676_ERZ1106951 | MGnify/ENA primary metagenome ERZ1106951 (study PRJEB35170, sample SAMEA104062398) | human gut metagenome | biome: human gut; feature: human-associated habitat; material: faeces | place: Denmark | collected 2012-04-23 ...
GTAGCGCCCCAGCCACCCTGATTTGCGATAGATCCATCGGTATCAGCTGCCATGGAGAAGTTGATCAGCCAAGCGGGTCCAAAGTAGCAGAATACTTTGCCATCGGGATAGAAGCCTTTGCTCCAGTCATCAGACCACAGATCGAAGGTACCGGTTTCCTTAGCGTCAACCATCTTCTTGGAGTCATCAACCCACTTCATCAGGTTGTCATCGATTACGATCTTGCCATCCTGTACCCATTTGCCGGATACGTTGTTGGAGTATACACGATAAGTATCGTTTACGGAAGATACCATGTTGTAACCGGCTGCTTTCATCTTCTCAGCGGTTGCGGTGAAGGTATCCCAATCAGATACAGACTTCTGAACCTCTGCAGGATCATCGGTTCCCAGAACAGCCTTAGCAGCTTCACGGTTATAAATCAGAACGCCGGGGCAGCCCTGCCATGAAACACCCTTCAGATTGCCGTTGGAGTCGGTAACAACATCCTTGGTGTACTGATACTGGTTAGCCAGATCTGCATCGGTGATGCCCAGATCCTTAACAGGCATTGTGTAGTCGGTATCAACATATTTCAATGCATAATCAGCTTCTACCAGGAAGATATCAATTTTATCATCTGCTGCTGCATCAGACTGCTTTAATAAGGCTGCATCCAGGTTATTCTGATATGCCATATCATCACTCGGGGTAATGTTCCATTTTACTGTTACATCACCGATCGTACCTGTGGTTGCATCTACCTCTGTATATCCAGGATAATGATCTGTCAGACGACTCTTGAACTCCTCATTCCAGCAGTAGATATTCAATACTTTTCCCTCATCAGAAGTACCTGTCTCTGCGTCTGTACCTGCTGTCTCTGTTACCGGCGCAGTGTCTTCTTTTGCTGTGTCATTGGATGTCTCTGCTGTGCTGCTGTTTGCCGTATTTCCTCCACAGCCTGCCAGTAAAGCTGTCCCCATTGCTGCCACAAGCATCATACTTACGATTCTTCGTTTCATTTACTTTTCCTCCCTTTTTATAAGCATCTTTGGAACACTTTATCTTTTGTGTTCCTGTCTTGTTTACAAGTGATATATTACCGGATTTCAGCTCTGCATTATATTAAATCACTTGAAAAAATATCAGATTCATGACATAATAATGCGAAAATAAAAAACAGGAGTAATGCTATGGAACTTTCAAAAGAATGGTATCACACAGAATTAGCCAACAGTGAATACGAGATGCTGCACCGTTCCCCGACTGTTGAATATTCTTTTTACAATGCTGTCAAAACCGGTGACATGGATTCTGTGATACGAAACTGTAAGGAAGATGCCTTCATCGACTTAAAGGGTACCGGTGTCCTTTCCCGTAATCCGCTTACAAATATTAAATATCATTTTGTTGTCACTACCGCTATGATCACGCGCTATTGTATTGATGGCGGATTAGAGCCGGAGCAGGCTTACCGCCTGAGTGATTTTTATATTTTAAGGATGGATTCGTGTACCACCGTCCGGCAGGTGGCAGATCTGCATCATGAAATGGTAAAAGATTTTACCGGAAAAATGATTTTACAGAAAAAAAGTTCTATACTCTCGAAACCGGTCATGCAATGTGTGGATTACATCTATACACACATCAAAGAACGCATTACCATAACCACTTTAGCTGAATATACCGGTCTGTCTGAAAGTTATCTCTCGCGCGTTTTCAAACAGAACCTCGGCATATCCATCAGCGATTATATCCGTGAAAAAAAGATTGAAAAGGCAACTCATCTGCTGCGGTATTCTGACAAACCGATCGTCGACATCGCAAACTATCTTTCTTTCTCCTCACAGAGTCATTTCATTCAGATTTTTGAAAACTATACCGGACTGACGCCCAAAAAATACCGGGATAAATATTATAAATCCATGTGGTAATGCATGTTTTCTAAAAAAAGCAGCATACAAAATCTGTATGCTGCTTCTCTCACCCTATCAGTCATTTTTACATGTTACTCTTGAAAAAACACATCAATTCTGTGACATTTTTTTGGGTCAAGTGTTTCAATCACACTCTTCCTTAACCGTACACCATATTCCGGCTCCGGTTCCAATACGACTTTCTCATCGCACACTGCCCGTCTGATCTGCTCTATTCTTAAGTCCTTCTTTTCCGGATTATGCATTATGATCTCAAATTTCTTCCTGGCAAATTCCAGCTTCAATCCAGCACTGCCTTTTTCATCAAACTGTTCCGGCAGCAGAGATGGTGCGATCACCAGATCTCCAAGATCTCCTTTTACACCAAATACCTCTGTGATCATCGTCAGCATATACCAGCTCGCCGCACCTGTCAGATATGCATAAAGTCCTCTGCCTTCATTATCAAAATACTCCGGCAGTCCCGGGTACATTTTACTGTTTTCAAAATTCATTGCGGCTTCTAAAAGTGTCTGCAGAACTTTATGTCCCTCCCGGATAAATCCTCTCTGATACAGTGCATTCGCATACATGACTGTCATATGGGAAAACACTGCACCATTTTCTTTTTCCCCATAGGCAAATCCAAACATTCTTCCGAGATCAAATTTCTCCTCTTTAAAATCTGTATTCAGACGATATCCACCGGCTTTCTGATCAAACAGAAATTTGTCTGCACTCCTGCAGATTTCTTTTACCTGTTCCTCTCCCGCAGTTTTGCTCATGACTGCGAACACCTGTCCTGTCAGCATCATGCGGACTTCATCCTTTTTACTGTACTCAACCGCATTTCCATGATTGTCATAATATCCGTTAAACCAACCCATATCATCCCCGGCACTGATCCATTCTTTCTCTCTGATATGCTGCATCAGCCACTCTGCCTTCTCCACCAGATTCTTTCGTATCTGTTCTGTGGAAACCAGGATCATGCCTCCTTTTACATTATGTTCGCAGAGGCTGGTATATTCGTCCAGCAGTTTCTGCTTTCTGTCCGGACTTTCATATAATTCTGTTCCTTCCGCAAGCAGACATTTCATCTCTTCTGCCATTTCAATTTTACTGATCCCGGTTTTCTCTTCCATATGCTTCAGACAATCTGCAATATCTTTTAAATTTCCAGCATATGCACACGTAAATGCCACACTCTCGCCTTTTTCCCATGCCATGTCAAGTGCATCATTCCAGTCCGCACCGTGCAGTCTCATCTCATTATGCTCTCCGACATCATAAAAAGCACATAGATTCTGCAGTAAAATATGTTCTAAAATTGTTCCAAAATAAATATTTCCACCTGCTGTGCGCTGTTTATTTCCATATGCATGATCCCAGTTATTATCATGTGCAGTACCTCTTTTTGTCTGCAGATCTTTGAAATAGGTTACCTTCTCCAGCAAAATATCAAGATCTCCTGTCTGATCCAGATATAATTTTGTCGTCACAAACGGCCAGAATGCATGATCCATCCATACGCGTGTAATATTATTGCGGTCTGCAATAAATTCTCCCTGTCTGCTGCCAATGATCGTTGCGTTCGTTCCATCCATCCTTACACCGCCATAATTGTCAACGATCATCTGGCGTACTACTGACGGCTCCATGATCAGCAGAGCAAGACAGTCCTGCCAGAGATCTCTCCAGCCACGTCCTCCTTTGCCATAATCATGATATGGTAAAAATGAACAGCCATAAATGCGGCGCAGAACCGGCTGAAAACAGATCCATTTTAAATAATTATCAATGTTTGTATCACCCGTTGAAAAATCAACATTTACTTTGTCCGTCCAGTGTTTTTTTACGGCTTCAAATGCCTTCTCGATCTGTTTTTTCGTACGGTAAGCAGATGTCATTTTCTCAATATTCTGTTTTTCCCCGGAAACCCCTGCAAGTACCAGATACGTGACTGTCTCCTGTGGTTTTAAGGTAACCGGTGCGAAACGCATTCCACCTGCTGCCTCTTTTCCCTGCAGTTTTGTTCCTGCCAGAACACCGTCCTTATCCATTCTTACCGCTTCGGGATTCAGGTAACTTCCCCCTTCCCCGATAAACATTTCCGTTGTCGGATAGAATTTTTCCGGCGCCTCTCCCTCTCCTGTAGATCCATATACAAAATAGACCGTCTGATTTTTCTGATGGCCCCTCTCATCAAAGGAAAGCACCGGGCACACCTCCACGCCATACGTTTTTGTTTCAATTCTGTGCAGCAGCGACGTCACATGACGATGATCCCTGATATTGTCTGCACTCCGTCCATAAAGCGGAATCACAGCAACCGGTGTAATCTTCTGTTCCTGATCCGCTGTATTGGTCAGTTCTGTCATCATTACTTCCATTGTTTCTATCATATCGCTTTTACTCGGTTTTCTGTTATCACGGTATCAATTTAAAAAAGAAAAACAGCTACAGGCAGCACAGCAAAAGTTTGCAATGTTTTATAGACCTTTTGTAGAAATGTGCAGAGTTACATATTATATCGATATAGACCCAGACACACCTTTTACGTCGCTGGATGACAGTGAAAGATTTAAAATATTATCTCACTTGCGAAAATATGACTATCTATCGACAGAAACGATACAACAGCAAATTTATGCACTAAATCAATTTGCGGCACATGTAGGAGAGAATATTCCATGTGATTCAGATATGTTAGAACATGCAGATTCGGCATACACAGAGCTCTATGGCAGTATTATTTCTGAGTATGAAAGATTGTGCAAAGAACTTTCTTACACCCCTCCCAAAAGTTTATAAATCCGCCACTACTTAGAGAACCTAACCACCACCCAATTAGGAAGAAGACCCAAACATTTAAAGCGGAAAGTAGTATAGCCATTGTTTCCTCACTTTCTAACTGCCTTTTGATTGGCAATTCAGTAGAACAAAGAGTCTATCACATGAGCTTAACTGAATTTGGGGCATTGCACATAGTGGTACAATATGGATTAAGGGATAAGGGCCATCGCACTTTGCGATGGCCCTATTATTATATGCGAGAGCTATATCTCGTTACTCATATTCTGCGGTAACAGTTCCCCCAGCCGTTCCGACATGCTGAGCGCCATTTGTTCATGCGCGCCCATACCGGAATGAATGTAGGTATCGGCAGTGAAATTGTAGTTGCTGTGGCCCAGCCATGTTTGAATGTCCTTGAGCGAGTAGCCGAGGTACAGCATGATCGTTGCACAACTATGTCTCAGGTCGTGAAAACGAATAGGGCGCAATCCATATTTATTGAGGATCTGCGCAAATTTGCTGGTCACATAGTCAGGCTGGATCAGCGTGCCCAACTGATCAACGCAGACAAAATCCAAATAGCGCGTGTCATAGCAATTCCCGCAAAGATTTCTTTGTTGCTGCTGTGCATTCCAGATCATCGTCAGATAATTTTGCGTGTAAGGGCACAGCGGGAGCGTTCGCATGCTGGTGTCTGTCTTTGTCGTATGCTCGCGCACAACAGCAACGATTCCCTCTTTATGCTTCTCGCGCACCACCGTTGTCGTGATACTCAACGTTCCCTGCGTAAAATCGATAGAGCTCCAACGCAGACCGAGAATTTCAGAGCGCCGCAGGCCATAAAAGGCTGCCAGAAAAATCGGGACAGCAATGGGCTCGTTCTGCGTACAGGAAAGCAGCGTGGCAATTTCTTGAATGGTGTACGGCTCTGCCCCCTGATAGCGCACGTGTGCGGGTTTGTCCGCAAAGTCCGCAACATTTTCCTTGATGTACCTGTGCTTGACGCCCCATTGCAGCGCGGTGCGCATCATGGCGTGGTGTTTAATGACACTGTTGGGACTGAGGCCGCTGGCAACCTTGAAAGCGTAGTAGTCTTCCAGATCACCGGCGGTCAGTTTGCTGACCGTAATGCCTCTGAGATCAAAGTACGGGCGGATATGGGTGTTCAGAATATTAAGATACTGGTCATAGGTCGTTTGTGCAATGTTGGGGCGATTTGCCTCTAACCACTTGGCGACGTGCTGAGAAAACAGCAGGTTCATCGGCTCAATGTCTTCGAATCCCTGATACTGAACGACGAGCGCGTTGAGCATTGCTTCGGCTTTCCGTTTGTTGTCTTTGGTGCTGAGATTCAGCGGGATCCATTTCTGCACACGCTGACCGGAGGAGTCCTTAAAATTCAGCACAGCATAGTATTTTTCACTTTTAACTTGTAAGCTGCCTGTCATTTGAGACCCTCCTCTCTGCTGCGCAGAAAGTTGATTACGGCGCTTTTGGGAATGTGATAGATGCGTCCTTTCTGCACCGCAATTAGTTTCCCAGCAGAAATTTGTTTGCATACGCTGACGCGACCGACTCCGAGAATTTCACTGGTCTGCCGGACGGTCAATAAGTCAGGTAGAGGAGTTGTTTCTAATACCGTCAAAGCATTTGAATTAGTTTTGATAAACAAGGTCATTCTCTCCTTTCGTGATTACTTTCGTGTTGCAAGAAAGATTCAGAATGATTTTTGAGTCTTACAGAGAGTTATCTTTGAGTATTATTTGAACACAACTATTAAGGGGCCCCCGGGGAAGATTTTTCTTCCCCCTGCGGCTAATAAAGAGAGCATTAAAGCGATATATTCTTCATTCCTAATTAAATAATAGAGGTGTATTGGATATGAAAGATAATAACTGTATTGTTACTTATACTGTCGCAGGAATTGGTGAGCGCCAAAAATTCTTTGACGATGACGCAAGACGGGATGCGATCAACTACATTTGCAATCCGCAAAAGGCGGTGTATACAGGTTGCCGCAATGTCTCCTGTGTAGAGAACGCAGCAGAAGAAATGAAGGAAACCGCACAGCATTTCGGGAAGGACAGCGGAAAGAGAATCCGCCACTCCATTATTAGCTTTGATGAAAACTCCGGCGTGACTGCGGAGGAAGCACGGAATTGTGCTGAGGAAATAATTGACCACTATAAGGATTTTCAAATTGTGTACGCTGTTCATGGAAATACGGATAATACGCACGTGCACCTTGTGATGAATCAGATATCTTTCACTGACGGCCAGAGATACCAGGGCAAGAAGAAGGACTTCTACGATTTTTTGCAGCAGCTTAGAGATGTGACACACAGGCCGGTAATGTATGTGAAGTAATTAAAGAGGGCTGCTCAGGCAGCCCTCTTTACATCAGTATGGGACGACAGATTTTACAAAAACGCACTGTAATGAAAAATGTCACAGAGTATACTTGCATGACATTTTCAGCGCATTTTTGTCCTGCAAAATAGAATGCCGCTCTGCCAAAAGCGCAATGACATCGGCTTTGGGAATCTTCCAGATTCGTCCGATCCGAAAGCCAACAATGCCGGAATTGAGTAGGCGATAGGCGGTGTTACGTCCACACTGCAGAACCTCACAGAATTCGTCAAAGCTCAAGAGTGCGCCATATTCATCAAGCATAATGATTTCCTCCTTTTGCTGAGTATTTACCATCATGTTCGCTCATTGCAGTTTGCCTTTAGCAATAGAAGTTTAGAATTACTTCTTCCGTCCTTTGAGATAATTTTTTCCACCGCGGATCATCAAATATACGTTGGCTGCCAGCACACAGCCAGCGGCGAAGTCATAGAGCGGCGTGCCGATGACAGCAAAAAAGACAGGCATGAAATCACTTCTCTTTCCGAACGGAGGCGCAAATGCCCTCAGCTAAAAACAGGACGAAGAGCGTGAGCATCATTCCGGCCATTACAAAGTTTAGGTTCATAGTACCACCTCCTCAGCGTCTTTTGCCGCATGTGCTGACCTTGCACCGTGATTTGCTGCGTGCTTTGGCTCGCTGCACATGTACGGAGCAGTACAGATCGACGCTGCTGCCACGCGCTTTGTAGTTACTCTTTGCTTTGATTTTTTGCTTCATAGTCACCATGTCCCTTCGTACAAAATTTCTTCGATATCGTCAGTCGTGAACCCCTGATCCAACAGCCGGTCAATCATCTCGCCTGTAAAGCCGAACGCCTTTGCGACCGACTTCAAAAGTGAAAGATGTTCCTCCTCGGAATGCGGTAATCTTGGGTATAGTGGCGTATCCCAATATCCCCACGACGAGCGATAGAATTTGGAGGTATCGAACGTGCCGCGGGTGATGCGACCGTTGCGGTCAATTCTTACAATATCCCCCATCTCGATATCAACCTTCTCTCCGCGCCCGAGCCAGTTGCTGCAGCGGGTCAACGCTTTGTTTAGGATCTCGGCAGTCGATGCGTAAACGTAAACGCCAAGCTCCGGAAAGTGAGCAATGCTGAGAGGATTGTCCCCCTTGACGATCCACAGCGCATTCTGCTCATCCAGCACTGTAAATGTAAAAGAACCCTCGACCTGCTCTGCCATATAGCGGAGGCTGTCAAAGTCGAGGGCTTTTTGCTGCTCAATGAGTTGGACGGAAACATAGCTATCTGTTTGTACCTTTGTTCTCGGCAGATGTTTTGTGCGGCGCATCTCAAGGTCGTTCCAAACAATGCCATTATGCGCCAGTGCAAAGGACTTCCCCTTTACACAGCCGAAGAAGGGGTGGTTGTTATAGTTCTTCTTCGCACTGCCCTGTGTCGTCATCCGCGTATGACCCATAACAACGTGGGCCTCCGCAGGAATGTTCAGATGCAGCCGATGCGCCGTCAGCGGACGCTTGTAAATTTGCAGTCCGCGTGACGTGTTGTAGGCAACACCAGTGGCGTCGGTACCGCGCGCTTCTGCCGCGATAGAGAGTTCCCGAATGAGACGGCCTTTCTGCTTAACACTCAGTGAACCTGCATAGTCAACAAATCCAAACAAACAGCACATCAGATATCCGCCTCGCTTTCTACCGGCTCATTGACGTACAGGCGACGCTCCTTCAAGTACTGTACCAGCTCAGGCTGTGTGCAGCCGGAGACAAAGGTCGTCCAAGACATCGCCTTAACCTGCTCGTCTGACATGAAAAGAGCCACATCACAGATCCGGTCAAGGAGCTGTAATGTGGCGATGAGAGTGTTGTGCTTGAGGGTCCCACGGAAGATGCGAAATTCGATGGTGTTCTTATTGGTGAGGTTGACGCTGGTATAGCGACCGGCGTGAGCGCTCTTCTTGGCGTGGTCTAAAAGCTCCTTCGGCTGATCCTTGTAGCCGTAGCGGGCGGCCCACTGGTCGAGCTGGCTCTGCGTTCTTCGGGAGAACTTCAAGAGCTCTTCCCAGTTCTTTTCAACGAAATACAGAATACGGGCAATTACGGCGTCCTGCTGTACTTCTGTTTCACCGAAGGCGTTTCGGTTGACATGAACATGAAGTCCGCAAGTACCCGCCTGATGACTGGTGTACCCCAGCTTTTTTGCTTCTTCCACAATCTGCTCCCATGGCATGTTGTGCAGGTGGAAGTCCAGCGTCATGGGGTGGGTGACGATCTCAAACCCATCGTCGAGGCTGCCGTCATGCTTGCAGTAGACTAGCGGGCGTTCGACATTGGCAATGTGCAAAATCTCGGCAGCGTTGTCATTGTCCTCACCGGCACCGTCGATCTCAAGCTCAACGCCGAAGAAGCGCTTACCTTCACCATAGAAAATGGGAGTGGGCTTGAAATAATAGCTCATGATCTCATCGCCGCAGCCAACGCTCTGATAGCACTCCGCGCAATACGGCGTATCACCCCGATAATAGGTGTCCCCACGACGAATCAGGGCGTTGCAGGTTGTACAGCGTTCGAAGTGATCGTCGAAGCAGTCCTGACACAGCGGCTGCGCATCCGTTCCCACATTGTCGTCTGTCCAGATGCGGCGGTCACAGCAGGAGCAGTAGACCGTCTGACTACTCAAGCAGGCAGGGCAAAGCAGCTCTCCGTCAAATGGAGAGAGCTGTTCGCGATAAAAATTGTTGCCGCAGGAAGTACAGACAAACTTCGGCAGGGCAAAGACTTTGCTGTATTTTTCAATCAAATCGTCCGGCAGAGACTCAAAATTTTCGCTGTCAGGCGGTGCGGAGCACAGGAAAAAGGGACCGCAGACAATGTCGTAAATCTCGCCGGTTTCGGGGTGTTTCAAAGGGCGATTCTGGGGCAGGCCTGTCAGCTTACCTTCGTCGTTGCAAATCAGGGCGACAGGATCCTCAAACGGGTAGACGGCCTGGATGAGGCCACCAACGAGGTCTTGCATGGCTGCAAGGGAGCCATCGATTTCGACAGCGCGGGGTTCAACATTCGGCTCCACAAGTAAAAGTTTCATTGAGATATCCTCCATATAAAAATAGAGCCGCAGATTTTTCTGCGGCTCTTCATGGGGATAATATCTGCCTGTACTGCAAGAGTTTAGCGATTAAAAAATGTGCAAGCTACACATTGTTGTAGTATCTTTGCCCTGTAGGGTATGTTAATACGCCAGTGTCGTTTATCAATTCAACGCCGTAAAACCCTCGTTCATTTCTGTCACCTTCATGCTTTCTATCGTTAATTACTTTGTCCGCATAAAGGGCTGAAAAACGTTGCCCGAATCCACTTGAGTTAATAATAGGGGCAGGACATCCTTTCCTTATGCAAAAACGCAAAAACGCCTGATGTAAATCGCCAGTATAAGTAAAATTGCTCTGCAGGTCAGCAAAATGGCAATCTTCTTGAGCAAATTGCTGGATTAGTGAGTTCGTGTCAACTGGCGTAAATGATGGCGGAAACCGATCGTATACACACGAACGAAACTTAAATTGTCCCTCAAAAAGGTAGTTTCGCTTTTTCAACCCTTGGTAATAGAAGAGCGCTTTTGAGACAATGCCATCTTTCTCCGAAAGAAGTTTATCCAGCAGCTTTGTATCTTTGTGTTCCTGAGAAATCACGTTGTAAAAAGGGATACAAACAATTCGCTGGAAAAAAGCATCATCCCATTGTTTAAGCCTGATTGGGTGATTTGTGGAAAAGAGAAATTTACATTGGCCGTTATATGATCTGTTATCCTTATATTTAATATTTTGGCTGATTAAATCGTTTCCTGTAAGTAGTTTTATCCGCTCGATAGCTTTAGGGTCTGTTTTATTGTTGGATAGATCCATAGAAAGATTGAGCCGACTTCCCATAAATTCTGCCGGAAGATTGGCATCCCCTAATTGCGAAAGACTTAATCCTGTCACTTGACCCTTAGGAAAAATATTCTGGATGAAACGTCCCAGTACGCTCTTTCCGGTATTGGATGGACCCTGAAGAAGGAAAAATTTTTTGGCCATAATGTCAGGGGCGACAAGATATCCAATCATTTCCCAAATTCGGGTGACCAAGCTTTGATTTCCGCCCGCGGCGGAGTAAAAAAAGTTGTCGGCTACAGGAGTGACCGGAGCTGGCTCATAAACAGAGCCGTAGGTATAGTAATGAATGTCAGAATAACAACACGAAAGCGCAAGATGCTGTTCCCGAAATAGTTGGGGGGCAAAATCATAGTTGTGCAAAAAAAGCTGTTCTGAGTTGCAGTTCAATACACCATTAGCGAACCCAATATAACCATGATTTTCTGCAGGAGCATATTGCGGAATGCAACTGTCGTGTTGCAGGAAGTATGCGATTTCCTTAACCCTGCCTTTGCTTATGGGGATGTTGCAGTGTCGTAATTCATCAACAATTTTTGTTTCTAATTGTTCGGATGTGAGCTTTTCATAGTACCGGCCATTGCTGAAATGGAGATCTCCATCGATAATAGCCAATCCTAAACTAATTCTTATTTTCTCCGCTAATTGAATTGCGGGTAACGCATTACAGGCGGTCGAATCAGGCATACGCTTTCTCCTAACAGACACAAAACATTGGAACCACGGAACACCATAATCGAAAATGCGGCAAAGCTGTTCCAGCGTTCCAGAGTTTTGCTTAATAATAATTGATATAGAAATCAGAATTTCATATTTGTACGATCAATTAACGCTTGCATATATGCAAGCGTTAATTGTTTTTCCATTGAGCCGAGTTTTTCCCAACTGGCTAAACAATCCTTTTCATCCTTTTTTAGCCTCGCGTATTCATCTTCAACAGAAAAGAATTGTGCAAGCGTGATGCCAAATCCGGTGCAGAGCCTTTCGATGGAAGCAATAGATGGTGCGGCTGTTTTATATAAGATCGTGCTGAGCGATGAATACGGCATGCCCGCCTCTTTGGCGAGACGGTAAAGACTCCAAGAGCGAGCCTTGCAAAGATCCTGAACACGGGCTGCTACGTTGAAGTCATCCATGCTGCACCTCCGGAAATTGATGTTATTATTTTATCCAGAAGTGCGCATTTGCGTTAGACTGCTAATAGCGATATATTTATATTGATTATATAACGTATTTACGTTATAATGCAAATGAAGCGTTAGCTTCAACAGATAATATGGAGGAACGATATATGGACAACAAGAAAAATATCAAAGTTTTACACTACGCAAAGCCTGTAGTCCTGGCAGCAACTAAACATAGCAGCAATTTTAGTGCAGGCTGCGCCAGTAAAACCGGCATGATGTGTATGACGTGTCGCTGTAGCTAATAAATGATAGTAGAGTACACATTATTAAGGGCGACGCCATATTTGGTGTCGCCCTTATGCTTCATAGGGGGATGAGATGTTTTTTTCTTTGAAATCAGACTGCTACTTCAGACGCTACGAAACGATAGGTCATATAATTCGTCCTGTTATATCAATTGAAGAAGTCGTCGACGAGTGTGGCGCGGCCTTCTTAGAACAATTGTCATATGAACCTCAAGACGTAGATATTCTTGCCGGTCGCTTAGAAACTATTTTTGAAGATGCGGAAGCAGCAGAAATAAAGAACGATGCAATAGAGTTTTATAGTCGCTTGGCTAATGATGGCTTTCTGAATATGGGTGAGTCATTACATGAATTTGAGAATGCGGGATTTGATTATTCAACGCTAAACGGACGACTTGCATATCAAACCTTTACAACACAGCTTGAGGAGTCCTCTTCTCACTTTTTAGGTGAATACTTCAAAGATCACCCTTTTTTAGAGACTTTTCATATAGAGCTAACCAGCAAGTGTAATGAAAGGTGCGTTCACTGCTACATTCCTCACGAAAATAAGAACACCGATATTGACTACAATTTAATGCTGCAAGCATTAGATCAATGCAAAGAATTAGGAGTTCTTACTGTTATTTTTTCCGGTGGGGAGCCAATGTTACATCCAAATTTTTGCGATTTTTTGCATTACGCAGAGGACTTGGATTTCAATGTGACCATCCTAAGTAATCTGACGCTTTTAAACGAAAAAATTCTTGAAGCGTTGATGTATAGACACGCATCTTGTGTCAACGTTTCACTGTATTCAATGGATGCAAATGTGCACGATTCTATCACAACTGTCGAAGGTTCATTTGAAAAGACGAAGGCCAATATACTGCGGCTGCTTGATAACAATGTTCCAGTTCAAATCAATTGCCCAATCATGAAGCAGAATAAAGAATCTTTCTATGAAGTTGTAAAGTGGGGGCAAGACCATAAGTGTAGTGTTATTACGGATTATCTTATCATGGCTCGTAGCGATCATTCTATAGGAAACCTTGACAATAGATTGACTGCTGACGATTTACCATCTGTCATTAAAAATTTAATTGAGAATGACGTTGTGTTTCAATCTAATGTAAGGAATCAGCAAATGAATCACACGGCAGCTTCCCAAATTCATGCAGAAGATCGAGTTTGCGGCGTTGGAATGTCGACGTTATGCATGGTCGCTGCCGGTACAGTATACCCTTGTGCGGGTTGGCAACAATATATTTGTGGAAGCTTGAAAGAGAACACGTTAAAGCAAATTTGGGAGAACTCTCCCCAGATTAAATATCTAAGATCTCTCCGGCAAAAAGATTTCACAAAATGTATGGCTTGCAAAGATTTTGATTATTGCCTGATGTGTATGAGTCGAAACTCGAATGAGAATCCGGCAGGAGATATTTTCACTATACCTCAAATAACTTGTGATGCTGCGCACATTCACAGAGAGGCCGTAGAAGCGTATCGAATGGGCTGCAAACAGTAGATAATTGCTACCTGACAACACAATTGGTATTGTTTAAGAAAGTGGAGGCTTAGTATATGCCTATTAAAGATGATGCAAGGATTACAGAATACATATGTACCTGGTGCGGGAAAAAAGTAAAACAAACAAAAGGAGAAGGCCGCCCAGCTCCGGGAAACTGCCCACGAAAACCAGCGGACAAAGAAGGCCATATGAAACCTCATACGTGGAGAATCAATAGGAAATTTATATAGAGAAGTTATCCTGATTTTGCGACAAGATTACAAAAGTATTAATTTTTTGAGGGGTAGCTTATGTTGGAAGCGTCGTTTCAAAGTGAGATCCGTGAAGTCTCACGCGAATTTTCCAAGCTGCATTTTGATATAGAAAAACTCAAAAAACCGGAGAAGATAATTTCTACATACCACATAGCACCAGATGAGCGGATTTTGGGTTACATTAAAAGCTCCATTCCGCTTTTGGGCCTGACAACCGAGGGGACAATCATCACCGACTGCGCTCTCTATATTCACCCCTGTCACGATGACTGGGCAGCAACAAATCGCTTTCCATTCAGCGAAATTTGCCGCTACGCTGTTTATATGAAGGGCCCTAAGTCCGACGTTTATCTTGCGCGAGCGGAGCAGGTCAATACGATTTTAGGCTGTACCCTTTTCGGCAAAAGTGTCGGCGGAATGGAGCTAACGCAGTTTATCCGCAGCTTACAAGCGGTACTGCTCAAAAAGTACGACTGGGCACGAGAGCAGAAAAAGCGCAGCATTCAGCAGCTATTCGTTGCGGTTCGGACTTCGATGAAGCATGGTCGCATCAGTGACAACCAGCTAATGATGCTTGACAATTTCGGACTGGCGGGGGATGATGCTTTTTCTGCCAAGCTGCTCCGCGCAGAAGATCTGTATCGTTCCTGCAATTTTGAGAGCTACGACAGCTTTGTGAACGCGCTTCCCTATGAAGAACAGAGAAAGATCAAAGTAAAGCAAGAAGAGTTTTCGAAAGACTTGCGGCGGGACCTGTCAGATCCGAAAGGCACTTTTGATTCAGAATATCTTACTTCTGTCCATCAGAACCTTTCCGGTGCAAAGAGGTCTGCCCCGTCCGAAAAGGCCATTTTCTGTTACCTCTGCATCCGCCTCGATAGAAATGTGGAATACAGGTTAGAAAAGGAAGGCCTTGCAAGATGTGACCGTGACGGCGCTCAGGAAGTTGAGGACTTCCTGCACTGTTTTCGGAACTGCCGCATGAACGAGGTGTACCATGCTGTTCGGCTCGGGAAAAAGCTGGATCCTGCGTGGTATGATTGGCAAGACGATCTTGGCCTTACGGCTCTGCACTATGCAATCCTGCTGAAAAAGGAAGAGCTTGTCGCGAATCTGCTGGACAAGCGGGAATGGTTTTCGCAGACGCCCGTGATTGACAGCCGTGCAAAGGACTATATTGTATTGGCAAAGCTGATGGGGTTGTCAAATTGCGACCTGATCTTACAAAAAACCTACGAGCCGCTTGTTACATTACAACGAAGCCAAAAGGCCATGAAACGTCAGTTGTGGCTGAGAGAACGCCAGCTTGATTATCAGCAGGCCGTTATTCGCTCGGCAAAGCAGACGATCCATCAGGCCCGTTATGTTCCGCCAGATGAAAAACCGGACATTGATTTTGCGGAATATGAAGAGAAGTATGAGCGTTGTCTTGATCAGATGCACGAGACAAAAGAGCACATCCGAGCACTTAAAGAGTCCATTCCTGAAATTGAAGCCGAGATTGAAGAAGTAACAGCGGCTTCAATGGCGCAAGCGGCAGATATGGCGCATGAACTTTCGACAAGCACAGATCCGTTTCTGCATTATCTGTACAGGTACTATAGCGACTCATCGCTGCGGGAGCACGTTTTGAAAGATTGCTCCGAAAGCAGCATCCTCTATTCCTGTTTGGGCTGTGAATTTGCTGTTCCGGCAGACGTCCTTATTGATTTACCTCATAGGACAGCGCAGATCAACAGCAGCGAGAGGAAAGAAAAAGCCCCGCATGTTTCTGAACAAGGTGCGCAGCCGCAAGAAGTACCTATTGTTCGCCCATTTGGGGACTGCTGGTTTTCTTCCGCCGCGCGTCAGGATATGAAAGCATTGAAAGAAGAGTATCACCGTCTCGCTAAACAATATCACCCCGATGTTTGCGGCGACCGCCGCAGCCAGCAAATTTTTCAGGAGATATTAAATGAACGGGCAGAAATATTAGAGCGGATGGCGAAGGAATAAAATGTTTCTAACACTTTTCTAACACAATCCCCGCAAATGCCCGTGCTTCAACGCCTCTGTGTACGTTAAATCAAGAACAGCAAGATTTTTGCTACTAAAAAGTGCGAAGAACGACTCCAAATCGACTTGTTTCAAGCATATAGGAACATCAAAAATCGCCAAATCGCCCTCATAACCCGGAGGCCGTAGGTTCGAGTCCTGCCTCCGCAACCAGAAAAGTCCTGATTTCGTAAGAAATCAGGACTTTTTCCGCACTTTTGTGCCCAATAACTTACTTCCCATTTTTTCTGACCCAAACGCTGACCCCAACGGGAGCGGATAGCGGAAAGCACT
>ERZ1106951.2088-NODE-2088-length-16366-cov-3.376740_pt1 | contig 16366 bp, 17 predicted proteins | sample MGYA00403676_ERZ1106951 | MGnify/ENA primary metagenome ERZ1106951 (study PRJEB35170, sample SAMEA104062398) | human gut metagenome | biome: human gut; feature: human-associated habitat; material: faeces | place: Denmark | collected 2012-04-23 ...
GAACACCAAGCTTTAACATAAAGTCACTCCCTTTTCTCCGGCCTCAATACGGCCAACTACATATGGAGTGTCTCCTGCCTGACGAATAGCCTCCATTGTCTTATCTACATCTGAAGGATCTACTGCCAGAACCATACCAAGTCCCATATTAAAAGTATTGTACATCATCTTTTCTTCGATATCTCCGGTCTTTGCAAGAAGGTCAAAAATCGGAAGAACCGGATAGCTGTTCTTCTCAATGACAGCTCTTGTGCCATCTTTCAGCATACGAGGAACATTTTCATAAAAGCCACCACCGGTAATATGGCTGCATGCATGAATACGAACTCCGGCTTCTTTAACACTTTTCAGTGCTTTTACATAAATTCTGGTCGGAGCAAGAAGTGCTTCGCCAAGTGTCTTTCCTAATTCATCATAGTAGGTATCAAGACTTTCCTTTGTCATCTCAAAAATCTTACGAACAAGAGAGAATCCATTTGAATGAACACCACTGGAAGCAACGCCAATTAAAACATCGCCTGCCTTAAGATCCTGTCCAGTTATCATATCCTTTTCATCAACAATACCAACTGCAAAGCCAGCCAGATCATACTCTTCCTCTGGCATCAGACCTGGATGCTCAGCAGTCTCACCGCCGATCAATGCTGCATCAGACTGTAAACAGCCCTCAGCTACACCCTTTACGATATCTGCAATTTTTTCCGGATAATTCTTTCCACATGCGATATAGTCAAGGAAAAACAGCGGCTCACCGCCAGCACATGCAATATCATTTACACACATTGCCACGCAGTCAATACCGATCGTGTCATGTTTGTCCATTAAGAAAGCAAGCTTTAACTTAGTTCCAACACCATCTGTTCCAGAAACGAGAGTTGGCTTTTCCATCTGCTTGAAACGCTCCATAGAAAATGCTCCTGAAAATCCGCCAAGTCCGGTTAATACCTCTGGTCTAAGTGTTTTCTTAACGTGCTCCTTCATCAGTTCAACTGACTTGTAACCTGCCTCAATGTCAACTCCAGCGTGCTTGTAATCCATGTTGATCTCCTTCTGCTGCTTTTTTGCAGCACTTATGTAGTAGTGATGTGGTATACGTGTTTTGTGATTTTTAATTTGTGCGAGTCATTTTTAATAATTATTTTGACTGCATCTGCTTTAAATACTCGCTGTAACCGATGCTTTCCAGCTTTGCAGCCTTTTTCTCAACGGTTTCCTTCATATTTGTAGCGTAAGCCTCAAGGCGGTCTGCCAGTGCTTCATCATTTGTAGCAATGATTTTTGCTGCAAGAATACCTGCATTTAAAGCACCATTAATGGCAACCGTGGCAACCGGGATTCCCGGAGGCATCTGGCAGATAGAGAAGAGTGCATCCATGCCGTCAAGTGCTTTTGCCTGAATCGGAACGCCAATTACAGGAACAGTTGTCATAGCGGCAACCATGCCTGGAACATGAGCTGCTCCGCCGGCTCCTGCAATGATTGCTTTTAAACCTCTTTTTCTTGCCTGTCTTGCATATTCATACATTCTGTCCGGAGTCCGGTGTGCAGAGATGATGCTAAACTCATACGGGATCTCCAGTTTGTCTAAAATCTCTGCTGTCTTACTCATGACACCAAGGTCAGAGTCACTGCCAATGATAATACCTACCAATGGTTCCATTTTGATTCCTCCTAGTTGTTATTATGATGGTAATGCTATTTTGGTGTTGCTTAATCTATCACTTAGCCATAAGGCGAAGCTGTGTAGTCATTTGCTCCCACTGCTTTTTTTGCCACAAAGTCAGCAGAAAGCCTTCATTTACAGGTGTATCAATAGATACCTGCTTTGGAAACAGGTTTATATAGCAGTCAAAACAATTTGTGTTTTCAGGCTGAGAAAAGACTTTTTTTACTGACTGAAAAAAGCGCTCCTCAAAGCGTTTTCCCAGATAAAGTCCACAGTCCCACATATGCTGCTGCCATTGTTTTAGATTGTTGTCCTGTAATGTACTAATTAAAAAGGGACCGCCAAATGTAAGCGAAACATTATTAGAAAGCAGTACCGCATGCAGCTGTACAAATAGTTCACTGTAATCACTGTAAAACCAATACAGTGCATCACGTATCTGCTCAGGTCCGTCGTGCTGCGCTGTCATCAAAAGAATCTGTGAAAGAAGCTCCCTGTTAACGCAGGTAAACTCGTCACGCAGCTGCTCATCAATCTGGCTGCCGTATGTTGTCAGCAGGCAGTTTGCAGCGTATAGCTGTGCATAAAGAAGACACAGATAAACACCGTTTTTATGTCCTAGTGTTTCGCGGCATACACGATAGCTTAAGTATGCGTGTGATTCTTCGCTGATTTTACAGCCAAGTGCCAGCTCACAGCAGGAATGGAAAAAATCATTCTGATGCACAAGTTCATCTTCCAGCCTTTTTGTAACGAGTGCTAACCTTTCCTTTCTATTTGATGTCATAGACAGTTTCCTTTCAATTCAATTAAAATCATTTGAACGAATATGTATTTACAATATCGTACAGATTATTATAATTCCTGCCGCAATCAAGAGGCTGCCGATTCCTCCGACCATGCAGCCTGCATGATTTTGCTCTTTTTTTAAGAGTCCCCAGATGGAAAGTCTGACACTGACAATCGCCAGAACAAAGGCTGCTACTCCTAGTATACCGACAATAAGTCCACCCTTTCCTTCTGCCAGATATGACAGATAAACGGCAGAAAAAAGAAGAATGATCTGGATGATTAAAAGTATACTTGAAGCAATTCCCTGCCAGGAAACTCTGCGCACACCGTATCGTGCGGCATTGCTGCGCTCAACTTTCTGTGCTTCCATAAAAACCCCTTTGGCTTATCAGAACAGGATATTCTTTCGTGCCCCTAAGAGACGGCCACCCTGAATCAATGCCAGGATACCGCCAGCCACACAGGCAAGTCCTGCTACTACTGCAATGATACCAGTAACAATACTGGAGATTCCTGCGGAATTAACCGTTTTATACAGCTTTTGTTCCATATCATCACCCAAACCTTTCTTCAATTTTTGCTTGATTTTTATTTTGCACCATACTGCTTATAATACTCATCAATTGCTGCCTTAATGGTATCATCAATAATGATCTTGCCCTTGTATGGCTTGTTGTAAAGATGTTCAATTACTTCCTGCATTGTAACAATCGCACGGATACGGATGCCAAACTTCTCCTCAAGCTCTGCAATAGCGCTCTTCTCGCCTGTTCCTCTCTCCATACGGTCAACAGAAACGCAAAGACCAGTTACGGTCACGTTGCCCTGTGCCTGAATGATCGGCATTGTCTCATTAATGGACTTGCCAGATGTAGTTACATCCTCGATCATCATAACACGGTCTCCATCGTTGATCGGACCGCCAAGCAAAATGCCGACATCGCCGTGATCCTTTACTTCTTTACGATTAGAGCAGTAGCGCACATCGGTATCGAACTCATCACTAAGAGCGATAGCAGTTGTTACAGACAGTGGAATTCCCTTATAAGCAGGTCCAAACAGCACATCAAAATCACTGCCAAAGCTCTCATGAATTGCCTTTGCATAATACTCACCGAGCTTCTTTAACTGAGAACCTGTGCGGTAATAACCTGTGTTTACAAAAAATGGTGTCTTTCTGCCACTCTTAGTTACAAAGTCGCCAAACTTTAAAACCTGGCAGTCAATCATAAATTCAATAAATTCCTTCTTGTACTGTTCCATACCAGAAATCTCCTTTTTTGTTTGCGTTTTACGGCAAATGATTATATCATAGAATACCTTAATATTCAAGACTTTCCATCTTTTACTTTACAATTCCGATCAGATCGGTCAGACGGGCAACCTTTTTCTCGCGCATATATGCTTCAATTCCCTGCACAGTCTCTTCTGCTGCATATGGATTAAAGAAGTTTGCTGTTCCAATGCTTACTGCGCTTGCACCTGCCAGAATAAATTCCAGTGCATCCTCTGCACAAGCAATACCTCCCATTCCGATTACAGGAATCGAAACTGCATTTGCTGCCTGGTAAACCATACGCACAGCAATAGGTTTTATTGCCGGACCTGAAAGACCGCCTGTCTTATTTGCAAGTGCAAAGCACTGACGGTTAATATCGATCTTCATTCCTGTCAGAGTGTTAATAAGAGAAATTGCATCAGCACCGCCGGCCTCTGCTGCCTTTGCCATAACAGTAATATCTGTTACATTAGGGCTTAACTTCATAATTACAGGCTGCTTTGCCTTTGCTTTTACAGCCTTTGTGATTGCCTCGACTGCTTTTGGATCCTGTCCAAAAGCAATTCCGCCCTCTTTAACATTCGGGCAGGAAATATTAATCTCAAGCATATCAACAGGCTCATTTCCAAGGCGCTCCACTACCTCTAAATAATCTTCTGTACTTCTTCCGCACACATTTACGATGATCTTTGTATCAAACTGCTTTAAATACGGAATATCGCGCTTGCAAAACAGATCTATACCAGGATTTTGAAGACCAATCGCATTGAGCATACCGCTATGTGTCTCTGCAATTCTTGGTGTTGGATTGCCTGGCCACGGTACATTGGCTACACCCTTTGTCACAACAGCTCCTAATTTGTTTAAGTCAACAAACTCACTATATTCCGCACCAGAACCAAATGTGCCTGATGCAGTCATAACTGGATTTTTTAAGGTTACACCTGCGATTGTAACACTTGTATCAAAAGCAGGTGCATTTTTTTCTGCAGTCATATTCATACTCACAGCTCTACCTCCTCTGCTTTAAATACAGGACCGTCCTTGCAGACTCTGGCGTTATGCACATTTGAATGACCATCCACATTTTTTGTCTGACATACACATGCAAGACAAGCTCCGATTCCACATGCCATACGCTCCTCAAGAGAAATATAACATGGAATCTTTTTTTGTGCAGCAAGCTCTTTAATTGCACGAAGCATTGGCTTTGGACCACAGGCAAAGATTATATCTGCATCAAGGTTATTTTCCTTTATTGCGTCAATTACAGTACCCTTTGTTCCGCTATTTCCATCCTCTGTTGCATTGTAAACGCTGCTGCTGGAAGCGAACTCATCCTGTAAAAACAGTTCGCTTCGATAGCCTAAAACGGCAGTCACATCACTTCCAGATTCCTTAAGGCTTTTTGCCAGACCAAGCATTGGCGGAATACCGATTCCACCTCCGATTACCATTGGCTTTTTTCCAGTTTCCGAAAAGCCATTTCCAAGCGGTCCCATAATCTCGACAGCATCGCCTGCCTTATAGGCAGAAAACTCCTTTGTTCCTGCTCCGGCAATTCGATATACGATGCGCAAACGTCCATTTTCCTTATCAATTTCACACAGACTGATTGGTCTTGGAAGAAGCTTGTCTGCATCCTTTGTGTATAATGTTATAAACTGACCTGGAATCGCTTCTGCTGCGATGTCCGGTGTCTCAATCCACATGCTGTAAATATCGGTAGCGATACATTCCTGTGAGAGAACAACCGCACGTTCCTTCTTTTTCATACGTTATCAAAACCCTTTCTAATCAATTTTAGAAGATGGATGCAATGTCTGCGATCATTGCTTCTGCCGCTGCTCTTGATGCTTCTGCAAAATGCTCTGGTCCAAACTTGCTGTATGCTTCCTGCTTATAAGCTGCAATAATTCCTCTTGAGGAGTTTACAATTGCACCAAGACCATCCTCATTAAAGTATGGACGAAGACTTGCAGCAGTACCACCCTGAGCACCGTAACCTGGAACAAGGATGTAGCTCTTTGGCATTACCTTACGTAAGATTTCACCCATCTTTGGATATGTTGCACCAACAACGCAGCCAACGTAGCTGTATTCGTCGCCCATTGCATCAGCACCCCATTCAGCAACCTTCTCGCCAACAAGCTCATACAGCGGTCTTCCATCGATCAGACGATCCTGGAACTCACCACTTGAAGGATTAGAAGTCTTAACAAGAACAAAAATACCCTTCTTTTCTTCCTTGCATACATCAACAAACGGCTTGATGCCATCAGTTCCAAGATAAGGATTTACAGTTGCGAAATCTTCATCAAATGCAGCAATTTTTTTGCTTCCAACAGTTACTTTTCCCAGATGACCAACTGCATATGCAGCAGAGGTAGAACCGATATCGCCTCTCTTTACATCACCGATTACAACAAGATCCTTTGACTTACAGTAATCAACAGTCTTCTTATATGCAGCAACGCCCGGAACACCAAACTGCTCATACATAGCAATCTGCGGCTTTACAGCAGGCACGATATCATAGATCTGGTCTACAATTGCCTTATTAAACTGCCAGATTGCTTCTGCTGCTCCCTCTAAGGTCTCTCCGTACTCCTCGAATGCCTTCTTCTGAACAAATTCCGGCACATAATTTAACATTGGATCAAGACCTACTACAACCGGTGCTCCCATTTTTTTGATTTTGCTAACAAGTTTGTTAATCATTTTTTATCTCCTTCCTGTATTTGATTTTCAATTTTTATTGCTCATTTTCATAAATGATTTTTCCATCGGCAATAGTTAATGCAACACGTCCCCACACCTTCTGACCATCAAACGGGGTATTTTTTCCCTTTGAAGCAAAAGAAGCTGCATCAATGACATAAGATTCATCTGGCATAATGACTGTGACGTCTGCACAGCTTCCAGGCTTTAATGTTCCCTTATCAATTCCAAGAACCTTTGCTGGATTTGTACTCATATAAGCGATCATCTGCATTGGTGTCAGCCAACCTGTACGGACAAGGTTTGTTATTGTAAGTGCAACTGCTGTCTCTAATCCAACAATACCAAATGGTGCCTGTGTAAATGGTTTCGCCTTCTCGTCAGCATGATGAGGTGCATGGTCTGTTGAGATAACCTCCATAACGCCATCCTTTAATGCCTGCTTAATAGCCTCTACATCTTCCTTAGAACGAAGCGGCGGATTCATTTTATAGTTCGTATCTTCTGCTGATGGAATATCTTCATCTGAAAGTGCAAAGTGATGTGGGCAGACTTCTGCCGTCAGCTTAACACCCATCTCCTTGCCCCACTTTACCAGATTAACGCTTTCTTTTGTCGAGCAGTGACACAAATGAAGCTGTGCACCTGTTTCATTTGCAAGCAGAATATCTCTTGCTGTAATAATATCCTCTACTGCATTTGAGATACCTGGAAGACCCAGTTCTTTTGCACGCTTTCCTGCATTCATGCAGCCACCGTGAACAAGATTAATATCCTCACAATGAGCAAATACTGGAATATCACATTCAGCTGCCTGCAGCATTGCTTCACGATAAACCTCAGAATTCATAACGGATTTTCCATCCTCGCTGATTGCAACAATTCCAGCTGCCTTTAATGCTGCAACATCAGTTGGCTGTTCACCCTTTTGACCTACCGTAACAGCACCAACCGGAAGAACATGAACACCACATGCTGCTGATGCCTTGTCAAGAACTTCCTTTACCACCTCGGGGCAATCAGTTGAAGGCTTTGTGTTTGGCATAGGGCATACAGTTGTATAACCGCCATGTGCTGCTGCCAAGCATCCCGTTTCAATAGTTTCCTTATATTCAAGTCCCGGATCACGGAAGTGAACATGAAGATCGATCAAACCTGGCACAACCCAACCACCGGCTACATCAATCACGCGATCAGCCTGATTCGCAGAAAAAGCCTGTTTCTCGCAGATGATGCCATCCTCGATCCACAGGCTTTCCTGAACGTCAAGTTCCCTGGAAGGGTCCAAAAGCCGTCCATTTTCAACCAAAATACGCATTGCTTCTCCTCCATTTCAACTTTTTTCGTTTTTATCTAAAATATCATAACATAAATACAGGCGTTGCACAAGAGATATTTTGCTTCGATTATTATATTGTTGTTTTTTCGCTTGCTTTTTTTTATTTTAGCGTTATGATAGTGAGAGCATCTACTAAAAGGAGTAACTATTTTTTATGAGCAGCAAATCACATGAAATGGATCTATGCAGCGGATCCCTTTGGAAAAAAATTTTTGTGTACAGCGTTCCGCTGATGTTCACAAACATCCTGCAGGTTTTGTTTAATATGTCAGACGTGGCAGTAGTAGGAAAATTTGCAGGACCAATTGCACTCGGTGCTGTTGGTTCTACCAGCATTCTTGTCACGTTATTTACTGGAATTTTGCTTGGTCTTGCCAGCGGTGTAAACGCACTAACTGCACTTCACATTGGATCAAAGGATGATGAAGGGGTAAAGCGCACTGTACATACTGCGGTAATTATCTGTCTGGCAGGTGGTATTTTAATAACTGTATTTGGCATTCTTTTTTCTCACAATATTCTTGCTTTAATGAATACAAAGGATGAACTTATTGATGGAGCTGTATTGTACCTTCGAATCTATCTGCTTGGTATGCCTGCACTTGGATTATATAACTTTGGAAATGCGGTGCTTAGCGCTGCCGGAGATACGAAACGACCGCTATATTATCTTGCTTTCGCAGGTGTTGTAAATGTCATTTTAAATTTATTCTTCGTTATTGTATGTCACCTTGGTGTTGCTGGTGTTGCACTTGCAAGTATGATTTCACAGTTCATCTCTGCATTTTTAATCTTGCGGGCGCTGTTGACAGGAAAGGAAAAATATTGTCTGCGTTTATCAGAAATTCGCTTTGACAAAAGAAAAGCAGTCGGTATTTTACAAATTGGAATTCCTTCTGCTTTCCAGTACTCACTATTTGCCTTCGCCAATTTGTTTGTGCAAAGCAGTGTCAATTCCTTTGACCATGTTCTTGTAGAAGGAAACTCTGCCGCTGCAAATGCAGATCCTCTTGTATATGATATGATGGCTGCTTTTTATACAGCCTGTTCCAGTTTTATTGCCCAAAATTTTGGTGCACGGAAAAAGAAACGTATTCTGCAAACCTATTTGATATGTTTGTTTTACTCTTTTATTACAAGCTTAGTACTTGGTGTAGGCATTTATCTTGCAAGATATCCGTTTCTTTATCTGTTTACAAGTGATAAGGCTGTTGTGGAAGCTGGTATTACAAGACTTTCCATTATGGCGCTTTCTTATAGTGCCTCGGCTTTTATGGATGCTTCCATTGCTGCCTCAAGAGGTCTTGGAAAGACAGCTGTTCCTACTTTTGTTGTTGTTATGGGATCATGCGTATTTCGTATCATCTGGATATATACGATATTCGCCTATTTCCATACCATCCAGTCGCTCTACATCCTATATGTATTCTCTTGGGGAATCACTGCAATTGCGGAGAATATATATTTCTTCCATGTTTACCGCCATACACTGACAGGTAAAACTGAATCGCATTTATAATAATTAATAAAGACCTTCCAGTTGTTCGTTGAAAAATGAACAGTGGAAGGTCTTTATTTAATTATTTCTAGAACATTTTTCTGCATCCATAGCCAAAACAAACATTAATACATGCAATGCATCTGATGGTCGTGCAATATCTAATACATACGTATCTGTCATATGAAACAGTTCCTTTGAGATTTGCGCAATATTTCGTCCGTTTGAATCTAAGATAGAATAATCCCACTCAGTCCAGCTTCCCTCAATCTGCCAGCCATTGAAATCAATATTATATCTTGGCTTAAAAAAAGTAAATTCTTTGCTGATTTGTCCAATATACCGACAATTATTTTGCAGATCATATTCGTAGATTTCAAATTTAGGAAGAAATGTTAAAAACTTTTCCTGTACCATTCCTATGCGATTATTATTTGCATCATAAATCGCCAGGCAATGTCCAATTGAGAGCTGACCTTTTACTGTGTATACAGTTTCTTCATTCTCGTTATAAATATCATAGCTGTCAAACCATGAAAAAAATCTCTGTCGAAATAATAACCTCATTACATCATTCCTCCCTTACGTCAAAATAAATGCCAAATATCCCCACTCCCACACAACATCATCAAAACAATCCTGCATGTACTCGTAAATGTCATCTTCCTCATATCCAGTCATACGACAAACTAACGTGATTGTGTCGCGTATCTTTTCATATGTCAACGAACCATTTTGCATCCAATCCAGAAAGAGAAATTGTTTGATCGCTGTATATTCAAGTGCAATCCATTCCAGATGAACAATAAAATCCTGCAGGTTTCCATCAGGAAGAAGACAGTCTGATTCAATTTCTGCTGTCAGAAAGCTTCTAAATAATTCCTGCCATTTTGAAAAATGATCATTAAATTTTCTTTTCTGTTCCAAAAGAAGTGTGCTGTTTTCCTCCTCAATTAGTCTTGCTTTGTTAAGCACATCCTTTAGCTCAATCTTATACAAGCCTTCTCTTTCATAATTAGTTGTCAAATCTAAAAACAATTCATTTTGTTCAAAAATGGCTGATTCCTGATCAGAAGGAATTTTCGAAATGGCATCCGCCAGTTCTTTTTGAAGCTTTTGTGTTTTATACTCTTTAAGATTCTTTTTAATCTGAGCATTGAAATCATCTGAAAATAAGAAATCTTCATTACTGTTTTCCTGCCAAATACGCCATAGCTCAAGTGCAGCAAAGAAAATATGTTTTAAATTTTCCTGTGGATCAAATTCTTTTCTTCTCATCCAATCAGAAAATATGCTGCGTACATTTCTTAAAAAATTTAATTCACTAAATTCAGTATTCTTCTTTCCTTCTATGTTTTCAGTATCCATTTCAATATATTTACAATCTGGATATTTTTTCATCAAGTCAATAACAGCTGGACATGACGGCATAAGGAAAAATTCTTCTTGATCTAAAAACTTATGAATTTCTCTTGGAAAAACACGGCATGTCTTTGATAAAACGTCATCGCCAAATGTACATACCAGACGGCACAGCTTTTGTTCATTTAAGAAAGGACATATATGTTTTTTATTTAATGCAATTACGCGCATGTTGTCCTTTTTTTGTGTGTATTGACTCATATTCTTTCGAACTGGATATACACCCTCCGGTGCTTGTAATTTCTTCCATTTTTTATTTGTCTCGTCATCCACTTCAATCTTCCACTCACGGCAGCAGGTGAATGGACATTTATTGGCAGTGCAGACAAATTCATCATAATATTCTGGTTTTCTAATTATCATATAGTTTTCTTTCAGTTCTCTTTCTTTTTATTAAATTTTTGAATCAAAGTTTTAGTGGTGATTTGTTGGGTAAGTGTGTGTATTTTTGAAAGGGAAGTTTTGGGTGGAAAATTTTATTCTTTATAAGTTATGCTACTTTTATGTTATGTATTTTATATACTCCACCCCAAATTAGCTTTCCAACTTACCCCACATCAAACACCAAAATCTTCTCTCTGCTGTCATTTCCATCAAACAAATCTCTGCAGTCAATCTCATCAGAAAACATCAGCTCATCTTGCGTCATCAAAAAACTTACATATTCATCTGACGGATAATAAAACATAAGCTGAATCGGCCTTGGATTCTCATAATAAGATTCAAGAATCCTTGCTACTACTCTCTTTAGGATTTCTACTGAAAATGGATTAAAGAAATAGCAAAAACTCACATCTGATGGTACTTCATAACTTTCTGCATTGGTAAGAACAAATTGTGTACGCGCACCTGAAACCGCATTTTCTCTGTTTTGTTCTGCTCCTGCAAAAATACGCTCATCATACTCAATACCAACACTATGGCAGCGCGTCTGATATGAAAGAAAAAAACACACTCTTCCCTTTCCTGTTCCATAATCCAAGACTTTCTGCTTTTTTTGAATCAAACCGCTGTTAGCCAAGCGCTCTAATACACAATATGGTGTTGGCTCATATGGATAACAAAAGGCATCCGCATGACTGTCATCACGCCCTGTAGTTTTAATTTTCAACATTTTGTCCCATTGACTCTCCAACTGTTCTTCACTTTGTCCCATTCGCTGTATTCCTTTCTTATTTCTGTTGTGTTTTTTTGCTGCTTTCTTCATTTGAGGAATCAAGCAGATCTGAAATAGTATAGCCACGCTTCGTTCCTGGAAGCTGGACAGCTGATGCCAACCCGACACTTTGCATCTGAAGCGCATATGCCTCACTGATTCCTGCATATTGTGCCGTACTAGTACCCTTTGCACCATCTGACATCAAAAAGCGATGAATTGCCGCACTTCGGATTGAGATCAGTGAATATGGCTCTAATATGATACCTGCATTAATTACTTCCCGCTGTGCCTTTCTGCATGCTCTCTGCAAAACAGACGCTCTCATCTGCCCGCCATATTTATTGTGTAAAAGCCAGTCATCGCCATAATATCCGCCCATTGAAAAAAAGTGCTCGATCTCTTCCATCAAGTCTTCTCGTATAACTATCAAACGTTTTGCCTTACCAGGAACGGACAGCATACATGTTCCATCCTCTCCATTTCTGATAAATGAGCTAGTCTGAAGCTCAATAATCTCACTCGGCGCAAGTGCACATTCATAAGCGAGAAGCGCTGCAACATACACCTGAATATCTGCCTTCTTCATTGCCTGCAAAATAGATGCCATCTGCACAGCCGTTGGATATTTGTTCACCTTTGGTGTTGGTGCATGCGCTGGATTTAAAAACTGATCTGACGTTTCTGCATACGATGGATGATTTATACTGTAAAAATCCAGAAAGCCAATAATGGCATAATAACGTATTCGCGATGTAGAAACAGAAATCTCACGCTTTACAATTTGATCTGGCATTACACTATTTACATACAAAACCCATTCTTCTGGTGTAATCTCATGAATCGGTTTTCGGTAATAATCACAAACTAACAAAATTGCACCAATATATGTTGACCGTGTTCTCTGGTTTTTTAATGTTTGTTCCCAATGATCAAGCGTCAACAAATCTTCACTGCTGAACGTATAGTCTTTTTGTTTTGCCAACAGCTTTTCTGCAGAATTTCTTCGCCTTTTTTTAGATGATGTCTGACTCTCCTCCATAAGCTGCCTCCTTTATTGACTTGGTAGTAAATTTCTTTTTAATTAAGTTATGCTACTTTTATGTTATTGTTATATCAAATTTCCAATGATTTGTCAACAAAAAAAGCTGATACAGACAATCTTTTCATTGTTCTGCATCAGCTTTTTTTGTATTACTTATCGTCTTGTATATCCCTGTCCACATCCAGGTGCCTTTTCTTCAAGCTCTCCTTCTGTGTAATAGCTTGCTCTAAATTCCATATTGATCTGTGAAATTTCCTTTTCTCCCTTAATATAAGCATCATACATATCCCATAGGCTTATTCCACAATTATCGCTGCAGCCATCATCATCTGGAATCCACTCTTTTATCAGTGCAATACGTTCTTCTTTTGTAGTATCCTTAATTAAAAAACTCTTTGTATTCATGATTCTCTTACCTTTCTAATTTATTTTAACTATTTTTTTGAGCCTCAATACGCTCTGCCAAATCACTTAAATACACCCAGCGTTCCATTTTTTGTTCAAGGAGTGCTTCGCTTTGTTCTTTTTTCTCTGACAACTCTCTCAGACGCACAAAATCAGTCGCCGCCGCATCCATATTCTTTTCAAGCTGTTCAATTGTTTCCTCCAGCGTTTGAATATCTTCTTCAATCGTATTATATTCTCGCTGTTCAAGGTAACTAAAGCGAAGTTTCTGCTCTCTTGCCGGTTTTTTCGTTACTTCTTCTGCCTTTTGCTGTTTTTTCTTTTCCTTTTCGCGCTCTGCTCTTTGTTTTTCTTCCTCCTCAGCTTGTTTCACAGCTGCATAATCACTATAACCGCCTTCATACTGGCGCAATGTGTGATTTTCTTCAAAGGCAAACATACGGCGCACACAACGATCCAAAAAGTATCGATCATGTGATACAGTTACCACAATTCCTTCAAAACGGTCAAGATAATCTTCAAGAACTTCCATCGTGCGAATATCAAGGTCATTGGCCGGCTCATCCAAAATCAAAAAATTTGGTTCTTCCATAAGGACACGAAGAAGATAGAGCCTCTTCTTTTCTCCTCCAGAAAGACTTTTAATCAGCTGCTGCTGCACGACTGGCGGGAATAAAAATCTATCAAGCATAACGGATGCAGACACGCTTCCCTCTGGTGTACGAACATATTCTGCGGTATCACGAATATAATCAAGCACTTTCTTATTCGGATCCATATAGGCAACACCTGCTGACGGATCTGATGCAATCTCCTGTGTATAATAACCAATCTTAAGCGTCATACCTACTGTTCGTGTACCTCGAAGCGGCATAATTGTTCCTGCTAAAATCTTCATAAGTGTAGTTTTTCCGCACCCATTCTGTCCTACAATTCCAATTCTGTCTCCTTTTAGAAAAATATATGAAAAATCATGAAAGCACTCATGACCCGGATAGCCACCTGCCAGGCCTTCCACTTCAAGCGTTGTCTTTCCAAGACGGCTTGCAGCACTGTCCAGCTGCACAGTGCGATCTCTAACTGGTCCACGCTGCTCCTGTAAATTTTCAATTCGCTGGATATGAGCCTTCTGCTTTGTAGAGCGCGCACGTGCACCACGATTTAACCATTCCAGCTCAGTTCGTAACAAATTCTTCCGTTTTGCTGCTGCAGAATCTTCATTTTGCTCTCGTTCTGCCTTTTTTTGCAGATAGCCCGAATAATTTGTCTCGTATGAATATAAACTTGCATGATCTAATTCTGTGATGCGATTTGTTACCTGATCAAGAAAATATCGATCATGTGTTACCATAATCATGGCTCCGCGATAGCGTCTGAGATAATCTTCCAGCCAATCAGCCATCTTTGTATCAAGATGATTTGTTGGCTCATCCAAAATCAAAATATCTGCTGGACGAAGAAGCGTCTTAGCAAGCGCAGCGCGTTTCTTTTGACCGCCTGAAAGCTGACCACATAGCTGATTAAAATCATTCAGTTCAAAAGTCATCAGCAATGTCTTGGCATCTGGCTCAAGAATCCATCGATCTTCTTCCTTTTCTCCCTGCAGCACATACTCCAAAACACTCATATCAGCCGGCATATGCGGATTTTGTTCCAGGAAACGAAGTACAACATGATTAGCCACTGTACGGCTTCCCTCATCTGGCACTTCTGTTCCTGCCAATATACGAAGAAGTGTTGTTTTTCCTGTTCCGTTAATTCCAATTATTCCAACCTTCTCACCTTCATTCAAATAAAAGTTGGCCTGCTTTAGCAGTACTTTTTCTCCATAACTTTTTTGTGCTTGTTCCAAAGACAATAAATTCATTTTCTTTATCCTTTTGACTTTAAATTAACTACATGAATCGGTTTTCCATGTACATAAGCGCTTAAATTTTCAACAGCTATATCCATCAATCGCTGTCTTGTTTCTTTTGCTGCCCATGCAATATGTGGCGTAATCAATACATTCGGTGCGCTTAAAAGTGGACTATCTTCTGGAATTGGTTCAGTCTCCACAACATCCATTGCCGCATAACTAACCTTGCCAGAAACAAGTGCTTCTTTTAAATCTTGTTCACAAATCAGCGGACCTCTTGCTGTGTTTAGCAAAATTACACCATCCTTCATTTTTGCTATGCTGTCTTTTCTAATCATTGCCATGTTTTCCTTAGTTAATGGACAATGCAGGCTAATTACATCTGACTCATTATATAATTCCTCAAGGCTTACTGAACGTACATGCTCTGTCAGAAGTTCTTCTTTGATTCCATGATGACCATATGCAATCACATTCATACCAAACGCAACTGCCAAACGTGCAACTGCCTGTCCAATATTTCCATATCCAATGATTCCCATTGTCTTTCCAGCAAGCTCCATTGATGGATAACTCCAAAAACAAAAATCAGGACAACTGCTCCATTTTCCAGCCATAACCTGAGCTGAATGTGCCCCTACATGATGACATATCTCTAACAACAATGCCATTGTAAGCTGTGCAACTGCCTGCGTACTATATGAAGGAATATTGCTGACCGGTATTTGTCGCTCATCCGCTGCCTCTAAATCTACTGTATTATAGCCAGTTGACAATGTACCTATAAAACGAAGTGCCGGGCTTGCCTCAATGATCTTTCTTGTGATGACAACCTTATTAGTAAAGACAACCTCTGCCCCATCCATACGAGATAAGATCAGTTCTTTCGGTGTTCTGTCGTATACAATTACTTCTCCAAACTGGCGAAAACCATCCCAGCTTAAATCGCCAGGATTTTCTGTATATCCATCTAATACCACAATTTTCATATTCTCACCTTTTTTCTTTTTTTCGTTGACAGTATACCATCTTTCACACATACAGGCAAGCGCTTATTTTCTGACAAAAGAACCTGCTAGTGCATCAACACTAACAGGTTCTTATTCTCTAATTATATTTTTTCAAAAAAATAAAGCGCGAGACGGGATTCGAACCCGCGACCCTCGCCTTGGCAAGGCGATACTC
>ERZ1106951.2094-NODE-2094-length-16327-cov-3.904253_pt1 | contig 16327 bp, 13 predicted proteins | sample MGYA00403676_ERZ1106951 | MGnify/ENA primary metagenome ERZ1106951 (study PRJEB35170, sample SAMEA104062398) | human gut metagenome | biome: human gut; feature: human-associated habitat; material: faeces | place: Denmark | collected 2012-04-23 ...
GGTGAGTTGACGGCCCTCGTAGTCGAAGGCGGCCCAACGTCCGTCGAGGCGGGCCAGCAGACGTCCCGTCCGGTCGTCGTATTCGACGATTTCGTAGTGCGGTTCGAGGACGTAACGGCCCGTCTTGTCGATGAGCCCCATCCGCCCGTCGGCGGTCTGCACCTCGGCGCGGCCTTCGTGGAAATCGTTGGCCCAGCGGTATTGCGGGGCGATGAGATAGCGGTTTTGCGTGTCGACGTAGCCGTATCCTTCGGCGTCCTCGACGCAGATCATCTGTTCGAACATGTGTCCGACCCAGAGGTGGTTCCGAAAAGCGGTGCACGGTGCGCTGTACTCCGCCGAGGTATCGCACATCATTTGTGCCACGGAGGCCTTTTCGGCGACGAAAGCGCGCAGCGCGTCGAACTGCGGTGCGTCGTCGCCGCCGTCGAAACGCATGTAGGCGTAGCGCAGCGGCAGCAGCCGGTAGTCGGGAGTCATCCAGAGGTTGGCCGCTTTGAGGTTGTTGTGCGTCAGGCCGGCCTGCGCCAACTGCCGTTGCAGGGTATCGAGCGCCGAGAGCAGACGGTCGCGGTCTGCGTGGCCGACTGCCGTTGCGAGCGGCTCGCCTTCGGCGGGCGGGTCATGGACGGCTGCGGCATCCACATCGCGCCGGTCTACGGCGGCGCGGTCGCGCCCGTCGTGCTGCGCGACGAAATCGGCCCCGTGTACCTGTGGCTGCTGCCGTTTTTGAAGCCAGCGCACGTGCGCCGCTGGTTCCCGGACGCGCAGATCGAGAGCTACACCGACGCCGTGGCCGCCGCCATCGCGCACATGGACATCGACGACAGCGCGCGCAACGTGCTCGTGACGCATCAGTTCGTGACCGGCGGCGCGCGCAGCGGCTCGGAGGAGCTGTCCGTCGGCGGGACGGACAATGTGGACAGCAGCGTGTTCGCGCCGTTTGACTACGTGGCGCTCGGCCACCTGCACGGCGCGCAGCAGATTGGCCGCCCGACGATCCGCTACGCCGGGTCGCCGCTCAAGTACTCGTTTTCCGAGGCGAGCCAGCGAAAATCCGTCACCGTCGTGACGCTGGGCGAAAAGAGCGCGGTCGACGTGCGCACCGTGCCGCTGACGCCGCTGCGCGACCTGCGCGAGATCCGCGGCAGCTACGACGAGCTAACCGCACGGAGCTTTTACGAGCACACGACCTACCGCAGCGACTACCTGCACCTGATCCTCACGGACGAGCAGGACGTGTTCGACGCCGTGGGGCGGCTGCGGGCGATCTACCCATACCTGATGACGCTCGACTACGACAACGCCCGCACGCGCGCCGCCGGGGCGGTGGCAGCGCCGGCAGCCATGGAGCAGCGCACACCGCTGGAGCTGTTCGAAGCGCTGTACCTGCAGCAAAACAACCAGCCCATGAGCGACGAGCAGCGCGCGTTCGCGGCGCAGCTCATGGAGGAGATTCAGGAGGCGCAGCCATGAGACCGCTGAACCTGACCATGTCTGCCTTCGGCCCGTACGCCGGGCAGACGACCGTGGACTTTTCCGTGCTCGGCACGTCCGGGCTCTACCTCAGATCGGAAGACGACGATCTTTGACGCGATCACCTACGCGCTCTACGGCGAGGCGAGCGGCGAGAGCCGCGAGAGCTCCATGCTGCGCAGCAAATACGCAGCGCCCGAAACGCCGACGTTCGTGGAGCTCACCTTCTTAAACGGCGGCAAGACCTACACCGTGCGCCGCAATCCCGAATACACGCGCCCGAAAACGCGCGGCACGGGCACGACCGTGCAGAAGGCAGACGCCGAGCTGACGATGCCGGACGGCCGCATCATCACCAAGGCGCGCGACGTGACCGCCGCCGTGACGGACATCGTCGGCGTCGACCGGGAGCAGTTTGCCCGCATCGCCATGATCGCGCAGGGGGAATTCCGCAAGCTGCTGCTCGCCCAGACGGACGAGCGCAAGGCCATCTTCCGCCAGATCTTCCACACGGGGCAGTATCAGGCGCTGCAAAACCGGCTCAAGGAGGAGACCGCCGCGCTCGACCGGCAGTGCGGCGAACTGGAGGCCGGGCTGCGTCAGGCAGCCGGGAGCATCCGCTGTGACGCGCCGGAGACACTGCCGGACGCGCTGGACACCGACGCGCTGCTCGCGGCGCTGGACACGCTGCTGTACGCGGACGAAGCCGCGCTGACGCAGGCGCAGGCGGAGCACGCGGAGACGGAGACACAGCGCGAGCAGGTGCTCTCCGACCTCGGCAAGGCGGAGGCGCTCGAGGCCGCGCGCGGGAAACTCGCCGAAGCGGAGAGCGCATGGACGGAGGCACAGGCGGAAATGAAGGCGGCACAGGCGGCGCTGGACACCGCTACGGCCTCGCAGCCGGAGATCCAGAGCCGGCGGCAGGGCATCACGCGGCTGGAGGACGCGTTGCGGCGGTACGAACAGCTCGACACACTGCGCGCGCAGGCGGAGGCGGAACGCAAACGGCTGGCGCAAAAGCGAAGCGACCTCGACGCGGCGCGCGCCCGGATGGACGCGGCCGCGAAGGCACTGGAGACCGCGCGCGGGAAACTGAGCGGGCAGCCGAAGCTGGCCGTGGCCGCCGCGCAGGCCGGGCACGCGCAGGACGCGGCCGCGCAGCGCTGCGCGCAGCTGGCGGCGCTGGAGACGCAGCGGCAGCAGTGCGCCGAGCTGGAAACGGCGCTCACCGCCGCGCAGGCGGAATATCAAAAAGCGGCCGAGGCCGCGCAGGCGGCGCTGGCGCACTACGGCGCGCAAAACCGCGCCTATCTCGACGCGCAGGCGGGCATCCTCGCGCGCACGCTCGTGCCCGGGCAGCCCTGCCCGGTCTGCGGCGCGACGGAGCACCCCTGCCCCGCCGCCGCGCCGGAACAGGCGCCGGACGCCGCCGCGCTCAAGCGCGCGCTCTCGGACAGCGACCGGGCACAGAAAACGGCCGCAGAGCGCAGCGCGCAGGCGGCCGGTCTGCGCGGGCAGCTCGACGCCGTGCGCGGCGCGCTCGCGCAATCGTGCCGGGCGCTGACGCCGCCGCTCGACCCGGACACGCTGGCGGAGACCCTCCCCGCTCTGCGCGCAGCGGCTGCGCGCGACGCCGAAGCGCTCGCAGCGCAGCACACGGCGCAGCAGCAGGCACTCTCGGCGCTGCAGGCGCTGGAGGCCGGCCTGCCGGCGCAGGAGGAAGCGCTCCGGCGGCAGCAGGCAGACATACAGGAACGCGCGCAGGAGCTGTCCGCACGTGCGGCGCGATGCGCGGAGCTGGACGCGGAGGCCGAACGCCGCGCACAGGAGCTGCCGCACGAAAACCGCGCGGCAGCGCAGCGCGCGCTCGACGAGACACGCACGCAGTGCGAGGCGCTGCAGCAGGCGCTGGACACGGCGCGCGAGCGCAGCAGCGCGGCACAGTCCGTGCTCGCCGCGCTGACCGGAAAGCGCGACGCGCTGCGCGCACAGATCCAGGCCGCGCCGCCGGCGGACATCGCCGCCCTGCGCACGCGGCGGGATGCGCTGACCGTGCGCGCCGAGCAGCTGCAAAGGCAGGTCAGCACCTGTGATGCGCGCCTGGAGCAAAACCGCGCGGCCCGCACCGCCATCGACACGCGGCGGCAGCAGCACGCCGCCGTGCGCGCGCGCTGGCAATGGGTGCACGCGCTGGCCGCGACGGCCAACGGCGCCGTGCCCGGCAAGGAAAAGATCATGCTTGAGACCTACATCCAGACCGCGTACTTCGACCGCATCCTTGGCCGCGCGAACACGCGCCTGCTCATCATGTCCGGCGGGCAGTACGAGCTGCGCCGCTGCGCCCGCGCGGGCGACAACCGCAGCCAGACCGGGCTGGAGCTGGAGGTCATCGACCACTACAACGGCACGGCGCGCAGCGTCAAGACGCTCTCCGGCGGCGAGACGTTCGCCGCCTCCCTGTCGCTGGCGCTCGGCCTGTCCGACGAGGTGCAGGCGACCGCCGGCGGCGTGCAGCTCGAGGCCATGTTCGTCGACGAGGGCTTCGGCTCGCTCGACAGCGAGGCGCTGCAGCAGGCGCTCGCCGCACTCGTGGGCGTGTCGGGCGGCAGCCGCATCGTGGGCATCATCTCCCACGTGGCGGAGCTCAAGGACCGCATCGACCGGCAGATCATCGTGACGAAGGACCGCAGCGGCGGCAGCCGCGTGCAGGTGCAGGCATAAAGCAAAAAAGCCCCCGGCAGCCAAAGCTGCCGGGGATATTCTCTGAAGCAGTATCACTCCACGACGAACAGCAGATACCACTGCCCGTCGACCTGGACGAACTCGAAATAAAAGTCGTTGTCCTGCCCGTTTTGATACGTCACGTCGCAGGCGACGATGACATTGTCGTCGATGCGCACACCGAGCTCGCGCTGGAGCTCGCGCACGTCGCTGGCGTCGAGACTGTCATCGGCATAGACGTAATAATCATCGATGGCCTTGCCGTAGTCATAATACCAGTCGTCGAGCTGGATGAGGGCGGCCTCGCGGCCGGCGGCGGTATCGTCGTCCTGCATGTAGGTGATAACCTCCGGCAGGAAGAGATCGAGCATGGCGTCGGTGTCATCGGCCTTGAAATACGTGAAGTAGCGCTCGAGGAGCCGGTCCACCTCCGCGCCGCCGGCCGTGCTGGGCTCGCCCGCCTGACGGGCGGCGAAAATGCCGGCCAAGACCGCCACGATCACGACCAGCGCGGCAAAGCCGCACAGCAGACCGATGAGCAGCTTCTTCGGCTTGTGCTTCGGGCCGATCTCCGGCGAGGAGACCCCGCCGCCGGGCGCAGGCGCATACCAGTCGCCCTGGCCCTGGGGCGCTTCGGGCGCGGGCATGCCGCAGACGGTGCAAAAACGCGCGCCGGGCGCGAGCCGACTGCCGCAGCGCGGGCAGATGCCCGGGCCGAACGGGGCCGCCGCGCCGGTGTAGGACGCGTTCGCCGTGTCCTGCTGCGGCGGTGCGGACTGTGCCGGGCCGGCGGAAGCGGATCGCGTTGTGTCGGACGGAGCAGACGGTTCCGGCGCGGGCGCGCCGCAGTTGGTGCAAAAACGCACGCCGTCATCGAGCGGCGCGCCGCATTTCGTGCAGGTGCGCGGGGCGGCGGGCTGCGCGGACGCAGTGGGTTCGGCCGGCTGGGATGCCGGCGGGTACGGCGCTTTCGGGGCGACGGGCTGCTCGGGCAGCATGGCGCCGCAGGCGCGGCAGATCACGGCACTGTCAGACAGCTGCGCGCCGCATTTCGGGCAGAGCATGGCAAGACCTCGTTTCTGTTTCGGATTTTTTCTCATTGTAACATCCGGCTTTCGATTTTACAATCCATTCTTTGCGTGTTATACTCACATTATCTTCTATTCTGATTTTTTCCGGAGGCAACAGATCCATGAACATCACTGCCATCATCTATGACGCCGATGCGCGCCGCACGGCCTACATCCTCGGCACGGTCATCGGCAACTGCAAGCTCTTCCCCGCCGAGCGCGCCCCGCGCGACTGGAGCGGGTACGCAAACGTCATCACCGTCACCGCGGGCGAGGACGGCCCGGTCGTGACCGCCGGGCTGCAAAAGCGCGTGACCTTCCGCCCGAAGGGCGAGGACGAGACTGTCGCCGCGGCCGAACTGATCGCCAAGGCCTTCTGCCCGCCGGAGGCCCCGATGCCGACGGACGCGCTCAAAGCGCGCATCGACGCCTTTCTGGAGGCGCACAACACGCTCGCGCTGGCGACCGGCTGCGGAAAATGGGTGCGGTGCACGCCGCTGGAATACCTGCGCGTGGACGGCAGGCTCTACATCCTCACCGAGGGCGGGCTGAAGTTCAAGGGCATCTGGTGGAACGGGGCGATCTCCGCCGCCGTGTTTGACAGCTACGCGGGCATGGCGTCGCTCGCCGGGCTGCAGATGACGGGCACGGCCGTATACATCGACCCGCTGAGCGACGAATACCGCAGCGTGATCGAGGCACGCGGCGTGCAGCTGCAGCAGCTGCAGCAGATGCCCGCGATGCTGCACGCGGTGCGGCTGGACATCACGCGCTATGAGCTGCTCGACGGCGCGCTGCGCAGCGATGGCTACGCCGCGCGGCAGGTGCTCGATCTGGGCTGATGTATTCTATTTTTCCATCTGTGCCATACTATGGTTAGGGAGCACCCGCTCCGAAACCGGACACAGAGGAAGGTGAAACATTTGCACAAAGCAGGCACGCAGCCGGCCATCCCGGTCGGGCTGGGTATGGCGCTGGTGCACAACCAGCAGGCGCTGGCAAAGTTTTCGGCGCTCACGGACGAGGAAAAGCGCGCATTCATCGCGGGCGTGCACGGCATCGACTCGCGGCAGGAGATGCGCGCGTATGTCGACCGGTTCGCAGAAAGCTGAAGATACCCCCGCTGCATTTTTGCAACGGGGGTATCTTCATGTCTCGAAGCGGATGAGCGTGCAGAGCGTGTCGCCGCTGTAGACGCACACGAAGGGGCCGGTGTCCGTCAGGGTGTATTTGAGCGTGACGGCATCTACGTCCTTGACCGCCTTCGGATAGACCATGCGGATGCCCGTGAACGCATCGCGCGGCACGGTGTCCGGCAGGGCCTCGAGCGCAAAGTCGAGATACTTCGTGTTATGTACATGGCCGTTGAAGTCAATGTCGCTGCGGCGCAGGGGCAGCGTTTTCTCCCCATCGAAGGCGGCAGGGGCACGCAGGCGCGGCGCGGCGGACGCGAACACGCCGCGCGTCTCCGGCAGATAGGACCGGAAGCGCTGCTGGTCGATGCGGATGATCTTCTGCGCGCGCAGGTCGAACAAAATGAGCCGCGACTCGGCGCACACGAGCTCCGTGCCGCTCTCGTCCGCGAGCGTATAGTCGCGGAAGATGCGCCCGGTGGGCACGCTGTCGCGCACCCAGGTCGTGACGCGCAGGGGCGCCTTGCTGTCCGGCCGGCGCACGATCCGGACGCGCCAGTCGGTCAGCACCCAGGTGATGCCGTTGCGGCTTTCCTCAATGATGTCGTCGCCCGAGCTGTCGGAGTGGCGGCTGGCCGTGTTTTCAAAAATGCGCAGGATCGCTTCATACCCCAGCTTGCCGCTGGGGTCAAAATCGGCGACGCCCGGCTGATATATCTCCGAAAAAAACATAATGATCGCTCCGTAATCGTAAAATTGTGTGCCTTCAGACGCCCGGCAGGCAGCCGTTTGCGAACATCCAGCTATAGGCCAGCGCCCAGGAACCGAAGAGGTCCGTCTCGTGCAGGGCGCGCACCTGCGCGCGCGTATACCACGCCGACTCGATCTCCTCCATGGGGTCGGCGCTCGGGCGGAACGTTCCCTCCGCCGTGCCGAAAACGCAGACCGTGCGCTCGTCACCGATGCCGACCGTGCACGCCGCCGGCGGCAGCACGTGCGTGATGGCCGTCAGGCGCAGGCCGGTCTCCTCGCGCAGCTCGCGGCGGGCCGCCTGTTCGGGCGTCTCCCCCGGCTCGATGAGGCCGCCGGGCAGGCCGTAGATGCGCTGACCGAGCTCCATGCGAAACTCGTGGATGAGCGCGATGTGCTCGCGCGCAGCGTCCGTGAGCACCATGACGACCGCGTCCGTGCGGTGGTGCTGCAGGTGCTCGAGCGAGTCGATATTCCGGTCGCGGCTGACCATCTCATACGTGCGCGGGCAGCCGGTGCGGTCGATATAGTGCAGGTCGTAGCGGTGCAGGAACGCGCCGCCGTCCTTCTTTTCAATGTCAACGAATTGCAATGCGGGTCGCCTCTCTGGTTATGATAGCTTAGGATACCACGTTTTGCGCCGGGGTACAACCGGAAATGATAATAGATCAGCCGCTGTCCTTTGACAGCGGCTGATCTGTTGGGGGAAGAAAGAAAGGGAGGATGCGGGGCAGGCCGACCGGCCGCGCCCAGTATGAGGATACCATACCTTTCTTAAAAAATCATGAGTGTCAGCCGGTCTCCGGCAGCGGCACGATGCCGTGCGCGAGCTTGAGCTGCAGCACGCGCAGCACGCTCGCATCGAGCGCATCGGCCGTGAGCGTGCCGTCTGCGAGCGCCTGCTCCACGGCCGCGACCGCACCGGGCACGTCACTGATCTCAAGCAGCATGTCGTTGCCGGCGGCGAGGGCGCGCACAGCCTTCTCCCCGTCGGTATACTGCGCGAGGGCCTGCATCTGCAGCCCGTCCGTGACGATGACGCCGCGGAAACCGAGGTCGTAGCGCAGCAGGTTCGTGACGAGCTTGTGCGAGAGGGACGCGGGCGCATCGTCCATCGTCGGCACGGTCAGGTGGCCGACCATGACCATGTCCGCCCCGGCGGCGATGCCGGAGACGAAGGGCTTGAGGTCCTCCTGCCGCAGCTGCGGGAGCGTCTTGTCGACCGTGGCGGCGCCGTTGTGCGAGTCCGTGGCCGTACTGCCATGGCCGGGGAAATGCTTCAGACAGCAGATGACCCCGGCGTCACGAAAGCCGTGCACGGCGGCGGAGACGAGCGTGGCCGCCTCGTCATAATCATCGCTGTAGGCGCGGTCGCCGATGGCGTTGCTGCGCTTGTTCGTCCAGACATCGGCCACGGGCGCAAAGTCGGTGTTGAAGCCGTAGGCCGCGATGTCGTGCGCGAGGGTCTGGGCATTGTCATACGCGCCCTGCGTGCCGAGACTGCGGTAGCTGTACATGCTGTTTAATTTCGTCGTGCCGACGGTGTTCATCAGGCGCGCGACGCGGCCGCCCTCCTCGTCGACGGTGACGAGCGGGGCCGCGGCGCAGGCAGATGAGAGTGCGGACGTGAGCGCCCGGAGCTGCTCGCCGGAGGTCATATTGCCCGCCGAGAGCAGAAAGCCGCCGACCGGATAGTCGCGCAGCGCGGCGGCGAGGTCATCCGTCATGGCCGTGACGGCGCCGCCGTCCGTGAGTGCCTCAGGCTGCACGATCAGCAGCTGGCAGATCTTCTCGCGCGTGCTCATGCCGTCGAGCAGCGTCTGCGCTGCATCCTTCTGGACGGCAGCGGATGTGCGGGGCGTGGGCTCGGGCTGCGCGGCGGTCTGCCCGCGGCGGACACACACGACCACGAGCAGCACCGCCAGCGCCGCGAGCACGAACAGGTAAATGGCTGCGCGCCAGTTTCGCCTTAAAATTTTCCAAAATGCATTCCATCTCATGTCTCCAGTTTACCGCAGCGGCGGTGAAAACGCAACCACATCCCATCGACGCGGCGGACTTGTTTCGTTCACAATTTCGTGCTATAATAATGGACAAAATTTCGGGAGCGCGTGCTCCCAGACAGGAAGTGCTTTCTTTTATGACAAAAATTGATATTTTCTCCGGTTTTCTCGGCGCCGGCAAGACCACGCTCATCAAAAAACTGATCGCCGAGGCCTACACGGGCGAAAAGATCGTGCTGATCGAAAACGAGTTCGGCGAGATCGCCATCGACGGCGGCTTCCTCAAGGACTCCGGCGTGCAGATCAATGAGATGAACTCCGGCTGCATCTGCTGCAGCCTCGTGGGCGACTTTGCCGACGCGCTGCAGAAGGTGCTCACCCAGTTTCACCCCGACCGCATCCTCATCGAGCCCTCGGGCGTCGGCAAGCTGAGCGACGTCATCCGCGCCGTGCAGGGCGTGCAGTCCGACGAGCTGGTGCTCAACGGCTTCACGACCGTGGTCGACGCGAACAAGTGCAGGATGTACATGAAGAACTTCGGCGAGTTTTTCAACAACCAGGTCGAGAACGCAAGCGCCATCATCCTCTCGCGTACCGAGGGCATCCGCCCCGAGAAGCTCGACGCCGCCGTGGCGCTGCTGCGTGAAAAGAACCCGACCGCCACGATCGTGACCACGCCGTGGACGGAGCTGGACGGCAAGCAGATCCTCGAAACGATGGAGCGGCGCGACACGCTGTCCGCCGAGCTCGAGCACCTCAAGGCCGAGGCCGCCGAGGACGACGACGAGGATGAACACGAGCACCATCACCACCATCACGATGATGACGAGCACGAATGCTGCTGCGGCCATCACCATCACCATGACGACGATGATGACGATGAACACGAGCACGAGCATCATCATGACCACGACGAGCATGAACACGAGCATGACGAGCATGAACACGAGCATGACGAGCATGACCATGACCACTGCTGCGGCCATCACCACCATCACCACCACGCGGACGAGGTGTTCACGAGCTGGGGCACCGAGACGCCGCGCAAATACACCGACGACGAGATCCGCACCGCGCTCGACGCGCTCATCAACGAGCACCGCTACGGCGTCGTGCTGCGCGCCAAGGGCATCGTGCCTGCGACCGACGGCGGCTGGATCCACTTTGACTACGTGCCCGGCGAATCCGACGTCCGCCGCGGCAGCGCACAGGTCACCGGCCGCGTGTGCGTGATCGGGTCGCACCTGGCCGAGGATGCACTGAAGGAGCTGTTCCACATTGGCTGACACGAAACAGCAGGCGCCGGATCTGCCGGTATACCTGTTCACCGGCTTTCTGGAGGCCGGCAAGACGAAATTCATCCAGGAGACGCTCGAGGACAACCGCTTCCACAAGGGCGAGCGCACGCTGCTGCTGCTGTGTGAAGAGGGCGAGGAAGTCTACGAGCCGGACAAGTTCTGCGCCGGCAACGTCTTTGTGCGCAACATCGACGAGGAGTCCGACCTCACGGTCGAACACCTGAAGGCGCTGCAGGACGAGATCCAGCCCGAGCGCGTGCTCGTGGAGTACAACGGCATGTGGATGCTCGACTCGCTCTACGGCAACCTGCCGGAGGGCTGGGCGGTCGCGCAGGAATTCCTGTTTTGCGACGCGACGTCGTTTTTGAGCTACAACGCGAATATGCGCCAGCTCACGGTGGACAAGCTCAAGAGCGCCGAGCTCGTCGTGCTCAACCGCTACAACGACAGCATGGACCGCATGGAGATGCACCGCGTCATCCGCGCCATCTCCCGCCGGTGCGACATCGCGTATGAATACACCGACGGCAAGGTCGTGTACGACGACATTGAAGATCCGCTGCCGTTCGACCTTGACGCCCCGGTCGTCGAGATCGAGGACCGCGACTTCGCCATCTGGTACCGCGACATGTCCGAGGAGCCGAAGAAGTACGACGGCAAGACCATCGAGGTCAAGTGCCGCTGCCTCGTGCGCAAGAACGTGCCGAAGGGCTGCTTCATCGCCGGGCGGCACATCATGACCTGCTGTGTGCAGGACATTCAGTTCGCGGGCATCATCTGTGTGTGGGACCGCGCCGACGAGATCCGCAACGACGAGTGGGCCATCATCACGGCCCGGCTGGACTACAAGTTCCACCGCGCCTATGGCCGCAAGGGCCCTGTGTTCACGGTGCAGTCCGTGCAGGAGGTCGAAAAGCCGGAAGAACCGGTGGCCACGTTCTATTAAACCGCGAAGAAGCCTCGCAGAGTTTGCCGCCCGCAGGCGGCAAAGAAAATGCAATCATTTTTTCCGGCGGCATGTACGGCGGAAAAAATACTTTTCAGGCTGCAAGTGTGGAATTTGTGCGCCATCGGCGCGCAAATTATGCGCGCAGCAGACTGTAAACCTTTTGTCGGAAACCCCGAATGGGGTTTTCGACAAGTGAAAAAAATCAGCCGCCCGGTGGGCGGCTGATTTTTCTTTGCCGAAATTCAGTTCTCGCGGTCCTCGGCCGTGGACAGCAGGACGCGGTCGTTATCAAACGCCTCGCCCGCCTTGGCGGCGAAGGCGTCGAGCAGGCCCTGCACGGTCATGTCCGCGCGCTCCGGGCCGGAGACATCGAGCACGATGCGGCCGGCGTCCATCATGAGCGTGCGCGCGCCGAGCTCGAGCGCCTGGTGCATATTGTGCGTGATCATGAGACAGGAGATGCTGCGCTCCGACACGACGCTGCGCGTGAGCGCGAGCACCTTATCGGCCGTGACGGGGTCGAGCGCGGCGGTGTGCTCGTCGAGCAGCAGCAGCTCGGGCGTGACCATGGTGGCCATGAGCAGCGTCAGCGCCTGGCGCTGGCCGCCGGAGAGCAGGCCGACGGGCGTATTCATGCGGTCCTCCAGCCCCATGTCGAGCTGGGCGAGCGCGTCACGGAAAAAGTCGCGGTCGCGGCGGCTCACGCGGCCGAAGAGCACGTGCCGGTCCGAAGAGCGCAGGTAGGCCACGGCGAGGTTCTCCTCGATGGTCATGTGCGGCGCAGTGCCCTTGAGCGGATCCTGGAACAGGTGGCCGATGCGGCGGCTGCGCTTATACGACGGCAGGAACGTGATGTCCCGCCCATCGAGCGTGATGGTACCGGTATCGACATAGAACACACCGGCGATGGCATTGAAGAGCGTGCTCTTGCCGGCGCCGTTCGAGCCGACGATGGTGGCAAACTCCCCGTCGGCCAGCCGGAGCGAGAGGTCGGACAGGGCGCGCTTCTCGTTGACGGTGCCGGCGTTGAACGTCTTGGAAATATGGGAAACTTCAAGCATCGGTCTCGTCCCCCTTTCCGGACAGGGCGCGCAGCTTGCGGGCGTTGGACTTGATCTTCGCCAGATGGACGTAGTCCTTCATGTTCGGCGCAGCGATGGCGACGGCCACGATGACGGCGGACACGAGCTTGAAATACTCGGCCGAGATATTCAGCCGCAGCGCCAGCGCGATGATGAAGCGGTAAACGATGCTGCCGAGCACGACGCAGACGACGCGCTTGCCCACGCTGCCGCGGCGGCCGGCAAAGACCTCGCCGATGATGAGGCTCGCCAGCGCGATCGTGACCATGCCGGTGCCGAGGTTGATGTCGCAAAACTTGTTGTATTCCCCGATCAGGCAGCCGGACAGCGCCGTGAGGGCGTTGGCCAGGCACAGGCCGATCGTGATGGTGGCTTTCGGATTGATGGAGGAAGCGCTGACCATATCCAGACTGTCGCCCGTGGCGCGGATGGACAGGCCGAGGGACGTGCCGAAAAAGCGGATGAGCACGAGCACGATGACCGCCGCGATGAGCGCGAGCAGGATCAGCCGGCTCCACTGCCCGCCGACAAGGCCCTTGAAGAGCGAAAACACCGTGTCGACCCCGGTGATGGACACATTGGACGAAAAGCCCATGACCGCGAGGTTGATCGTGTAGAGGCCGGTGTTCGAGATGATGCCGGCGAGGATGCTCTCAACGCCGAGGCGCGTCTGCAAAAAGGCCGTAACGTAGCCCGAGAGCATGCCCGCCGCCATGGCCGCGAACAGCGCGAGGATCGGGTGGCCGGCGATGGTGAGCATGGCGCCCACGGCGCAGCCGAGCGTGAAGCACCCGTCCGTGGACAGGTCGGCGATATTCAGGATGGAAAAGCTGATGAACAGTGCCAGCGCGACGAGGCCGTAAATGAGGCCGACCTCGAGCGCCGTCTGCAAAACGGTCAGCATGGAACTCCCTCCTTCGGGATGTCAGATATCAGTCAAAATTCTGCTGCGTGGTCGTCTCGAGCACGGAGCTGCACTTGCCGTCAAACGCCTGCTTGACAGCCGCGAGGTCGTAGCCGAGGGCGGCGCAGCTTTCGGTGTTGATCATGGCGATGCCGTTATCGAACGTGGTCACGGGCAGCGTGGCGGGGTCTTTGCCGTCAACGAGCACCTGCACGACCATGTCGGCCGTGATCGTGCCGAGCTTGGTGTAATCCACACCGTAGCCGACGAACGCGCCGTTGAGGGCGAAGGAGTCCGCGCCGCAGTACTGCGGGATCTTGGCATTGAGGAACTTCTCGTAGATGGCGAGCTCGGCGGTCATGATGGTGTTGTCGGTCGGGGTAAAGACGGCGTCGACCTTCTCGGCGATGAGCGCATCGACGGCAGAGGTGACTTCATCGGTGGTGGTGCCGGTCTTTTCCACGCAGCGGATGCCCTTGCCCTCGAGGTAGGCCTTCGCGTCCTCGATCGGCTGCTTGGAGGAATCCTCGCTCTTGGTGTAGAGCAGGCCAACGGTCTTGGTGTCCGGGTTCTGGGCGAGCATCAGGTCGAGCAGGCCCTTGGTGTTGAGCGCGTCGCTCGTGCCGGTGATGCGGCCGCCGGGCGCGTCGAGCGAATCAACAATGCCGGCGCCGACGGGGTCAGACACGGCGGAGAAAACGATGGGGATCTCGGTGTCCTCGGTAGCGGACTGCATGATCTTCACGGCCGGCGTTGCGATCGGGACGATGAGGTCCACGCCCTTGCTGACGAGCTCGGCGCCGATCTGGTTAAGCGTCGTGCCGTCGGCCTGGCCGTTGTAGAGCGTGTAGTCGAACTTCACGCCCAGCTCCGTGGCCTTCGCGTCGAGCTCGGCCTCGATGGCCGCCTCGATCTGGTTGAGGGACGCATCGTCCACAAACTGCACGATGCCGACCTTATAGGTCTTGCCATCGGCCTTGGTGTCCTCGGTCTTGCTGCCGCAGGCGGACAGGCCCATGAGCGCGGTGACGGCGAGCACGCCGCCGACGATCTTCTGGAAAGTCTGATTCATAGTATATTCTCCTTCTATATTGAAAGCGGTTGGTTTTGAACTGTTCGGATACGGTCTGACGCGGCAAAAATTCTCCGGCCGCCACGCCATCGTCTGGTTTTGCGGGTCATCTGCATCCCTCCTGCGGTAATTTGAGCAATAAAAAAAGCCTCGTCCACGAAACGGTTCCATCCGTTTCATGGGACAAGACTGTAACTCCTGCGGTGCCACCCATGTTGGCGCTCATGCGCCCACTTTGCACGTACGATCATACGCTCCGCCGGATAACGGCCGCGGCCACCGTCGCCCCTCATGCTGCTGCAATCGGTTTGCCCTCACGAGTCCATTCGCCACCCGTCCGCTGCAGCGCTTCCACCGTCCGCTGCTCTCTGAAAGCTTCGTGAATGGGTACTCCTCTCGGTCATCGGTTTCTCGATGGTGTTACTCTACCACTTCCCGCGCCGGATTGCAAGCCCCATTTTCACGAATCTGCACCCGTTTTTCGGGAAATCTTTTGCGCATTGCGCACAAACGTCCCTGACCGGCGGTCAGGGACGCTTGCGTGTGTCAAACTCTGCGAGGCTGTTGGGGCTGTCCGGTCGCCGCAGCGTTAATTTCCGGTGTAGACGAAAGCGTTCGGCAGCGTGCGCCCGGCGGTGAGCGCGGGGTTGGAGCTGCGCATGATGTACTTGCCCTTGTACCAGATCATGGCGCTGGTGCCGCCGTCGAGGTTCATGGCCTGCATGCAGTCGTGCTTGGCCATGATGGCCGCGCAGTCCGGCACGCTGATGCCAACCGACGTCGTGAGCCGACCCTCGACGAGCAGGGCGATGATCTCGCCGTACTTCGACTGGCCGAGACAGGCGCGCGGCTGCAGGTCGGAGAAGCCGCTGCGGGCGTTGACGACCGTCTCCCCGTCGATGATCATGGCGGGCGAGAACTCGACCGCGTCCGTCGTGTCGGGCGAGACCGAGGAATCGCTGTCGCGGATGTAGATGCGGTTGTCCTTATGCAGCTCGAGGCGCTTATAGCCGTAGCCCATGTGGCCGCCGTAGGACTTGCCATTGCACATGGCGTAGCCCGCGAGGGTGCCGCCGTTGCCGGTGCCGCCCGGGTCGATGAAGCCCGAGCCGGTCATGCCGATGACGCCGCCGTGGGCCTCGGCGATCTTGCCGCAGACCTGGCCGACGCTGCCGAGCGTGGACGCGGCCTGCAGGCTCAGGCGCGACGGGTCTTTCATAATAACGAGCACGCCGCGGTAAGTGCTGCCCTTCACGCGCGCGATGAGGATCTTGTTGCGCGCGTCGATCGCAAGCACCTGCTCGCCCTGGATGGTGCGGATGCTGGTGCCGTCAGCCGTGAGGGCGGACTTGTCGATGTTGATGCGGCTCCAGCCGGCGGCGAGGGCGTCGGGATGCTCCTTGACATACGCCTGCATGCTCGGCACATTAACCTCCCAGAAGAGGTTGTAAAACGCGATCTCTTCCTTGCTCATGCCCTCGGTGTTCGTGAGCGTCGGGTTGCGGGACTCGGACTCGCCTTCGTCCCACTCGCTGTTGATGCCGATCTGCGCCTCCCTGGCTGCCTCCATTTCGGCGAGGACCTTGTCAATGACGCTGCGTGGGATGAACGCCGTGGCCAGCCACTGGTGGCTGAGCGTGTTCATGGCCGTCTGGATATAGGCCGTGCGCCACTTGGCGATGAACGGAATGTCGGAATAGACCGCCGTCAGGTACAATCCGGCCAGGATGGCCAGCACGAGGAACAAAATGAGCAGCCGGCGGCCGAGGCTCTTTTTCTTCTTCGGCTTTTTGGCCTTTTTCGCCTTGCGGCCGTGCTTGCCGGCCGCGGCCGGGGCGGCCTGCGGCGGGCGGCGGCGGGCATCCGGTG
>ERZ1106951.2101-NODE-2101-length-16298-cov-46.089823_pt1 | contig 16298 bp, 10 predicted proteins | sample MGYA00403676_ERZ1106951 | MGnify/ENA primary metagenome ERZ1106951 (study PRJEB35170, sample SAMEA104062398) | human gut metagenome | biome: human gut; feature: human-associated habitat; material: faeces | place: Denmark | collected 2012-04-23 ...
TGGGAGGATTTACCACCGGTAAGAAAGAAATTATTGATATGTTGCGCCAGCGTTCACGTCCTTATTTATTCTCTAATTCTGTAGCTCCTGCCATTATCGGTGCTAGCTTGGAAATGTTTAAGATGTTGAAGGAAAGTGATGCCTTGCATACTAAGTTGATGGATAATGTGAATTATTTCCGTGACAGGATGCTGGCTGCTGGTTTTGACATCAAACCAACTCAGAGCGCGATTTGTGCTGTGATGCTTTATGATGCGAAACTGTCTCAGGATTTTGCTGCCAAGATGCAGGAAGAAGGCATATATGTAACTGGTTTCTATTATCCGGTTGTTCCGAAAGGGCAGGCACGTATCCGCGTCCAATTGTCTGCCGGTCATGAAAAGGCACATTTGGATAAGGCAATTGCTGCATTTATTAAAGTGGGTAAAGAACTTGGGGTGATTAAATAAGTAATCTAAAGAATTTCTAGATAAAATAAAAGCAGTAAATGATTGTATAGTAATTGTTTACTGCTTTTGTAGCCCCGAGGGGAATCGAACCCCTATCTAAAGTTTAGGAAAGTCTTGTTCTAACTCTAATAATCAGTGGATTACAACGGATATTGTGATTTTTGTAGAATATTTGTAGAAATAGTATAATAATTAGGCTTTCTACAAAGAAAATGGAAAACCCCACTTCTACAAAAAGAAGCGAGGTTTTCACTAATGCAACACCGATATAAATTCGGCACTGCAAAGATACAAAAAAACGTGCGTACTTCTCAGTATGCACGTTCTGAAATGAAAAAAGTATTCTACAAAAGCTATTTTTTTAGCTCTATATATTCAGTATATGTAATTTTGTTGTGTGGATTTGAATTTACAACATCCATCTTTATAGCCTTCACCCCAAATCGGAAGAAAAGAAACTTTTTCGGTATCTTGTGTATGATATGGTGTAATGTATCGGCACTTTCTATCTTAGCGAATAATACCCCTTTATCAATAGTTCCCCTTAAATCTATCCAAGAATCACGCCATCGAAAATTTAAAAGAGTATCAAGCTGGTTGCGATACACTATGCTATCACGTACTTTTGTTTCTATTTCTATTTCCGTTTTAGTGGCTGTTGTTGTAGCTGCCTGAATGCGTTTGAGCTTTATATTCAAATCATCTACTGTTTTGGTAAGATCCTTGTTTTTCTTTTCCAACTCATTTTTCGTCAATTCCAGCCTTAAAACAGAAGTAGCGTTTTTCCCTGCTTCCGTTTTGTAGTGTTCCACATCTGAAAGTAATGCTGCTTGATTACTATCCAAGCGATCACGTTCTTTCCTTACGCTATCCAATCGTTTAAACAGAAAGATATTTGTTCCTACGAGTAAAACAAGCGCAATAAATAAAAATTTACGCATACTCTTCTATATATTTAAGGATTGAATCAACGTGCAACTGGATAATTTGAGCCTTTCCTTCAGGAGATAGTAGAAACTTGCAATCTGTTTCATTATCCATAAAGAAGTTTTCCGTTAAAACAGCCGGGCATGAAGTCTTTTTGAGAATGTAGAAATTATTTTCCCAATCTCCATCCCCATCCGACCAATCACCTCTAATTTTCCAAGTTCCTCCAAACATTCTATTAGCCATATCCCAGAAAACTTGCGCCAAATCATCAGCTTTTGTTTTTCCAGGACTGGTATGTATTTCCCATCCTGTACCCTTGCCAGTTCCAGAAGCGTTACAATGAATAGAAACAAGAAGCGTTTTTGTCTTACCGTATCGGGCTGCTATCTCGTTTGCTCTTCTGGCTCTTTCTGCTAAAGGTATGTCTATATTTTCCTTTACCAACAATTCGGCATCTATACCTTTTGCTCGTAATTGGTTATATACGCCTTTGGCAATTTCTCTGGCATATTCCCACTCAAATAACTGTGATCCGTCCGACCACTTCGGAGATCTTTTACCTGGTGTATTTTCTCCGTGTCCGTTGTCTAATAATACTTTCATACGTTTTTATTTTCATTTTTTTCGCTTAAACATTTAGTTACTCCAGCCGAAGCAAACAAAGCAGTGATAGCACCGACAAAAGCCGATAATCCCATAAGATCGGTTTTGATAGACTTGTTTACGATTACTTCATAAACCAAAATAAAACCGACAATAAGCAGAAGGAAGCACCCCATTAAGGTAACGGCAACAAGAAAAAAACTCTTGCTACTGTGCCCTGATCCATTTTTGATAAGTTCTTTCAGATATTCTGTTACTCTCATAACTTGCGCTCTTTTACTTCTGGAAGGATATACTGAATGTGCATGGCTGCAAAATGAAGTTTTTTCCTGATTGCTTCCTCATCAAAATCATCAGGGATGGATTCTGTAAAATCACAGACCAAAGAACCAACCCAATCATGGGTAGTATCATGTAATTTTTGAACGATTAAAGACTGTGTTCCATTGGAGCTAAACATAGCCTTTGCACGTGTTCCATCCAAACTATCAATATCACGTATCAGCATAAGTTCATTTCGAGCCATTGAAGCCGTAAACTTTGGAAGTTCAGACATCTTAATATCTTGCCAAAAGTCACTAATACGGGCAACCCCTTTAGCGGTAACTTCATACAAGATTGTGAGATAATGATTATCTCCTAAAGGATATGGTTGTATAATATACACACGATCACATGAAAGATCATTCAACACTTTATGAATTTCACCATACACACGAGCAGAGTTTTCACTTCTGCGAGTGCTTTTTCTTTCTAATTGTCTTTCAAGTTCTTTAGCCTTAATATCAGCAAGCCGATTATGCTTTAACTGATTATACGCAAACCAGCCCGTACCCAAAGCTGTTATACACGCAAATAATGCTGCCCAATCCATATTTTATTAAGTTATTGATTAATAACTGCAAATATAATTTATTTGGCGTACATATACACCATTTAATACAGAGAATTATATTTTTGAAGCTATTAAGGCTTCCAATTTGTTTATTTCATCCCGTACACTCTGCCTTTGCTGGTGAAGATTCTCTATATCATACGGCATATCAAGCCCGATTAAAGAAGCCTCATAACATTTCGTTATACGATAATCACCTATAACGCTGTCATTGCTGGTAAGAGAGGCTTTCAGTTCATCTATCTTATTCCGAACAAGTTTAGCGTTAAATCTTTGCTCGTATTTATAGCTTATTTTATCTCCAGCGTCATAAGGTACAATACGAACGCTATAGTATTCAGGACATTGTAATTTAGTATCATCCACAAGCTCTACATGTTTCCATCCTAAAGCGGACAACTCAGCTTGTTGCTCCTGGATTGATACTATTCTCGTTTCAATCTCTCCAGTTTCTTCATTTTTAAACTTCTCACTGTATTCCTCTAAAAATTTAGAAACAAGAGATCCGTTTTCGTCTATATAGCCATATTCAATCATAATATTAAAATTTATATCTACTAACTAACCATGCTGATTTTTTTACACCATCGACATACCCCACTGTAAAATGGAATATAGCACCCTGACCTTCGCCAATATCATAATAATCATTTTGGGTGTGATCATCATACAACACATTTCCGCTACGTGGGTAAACTCTCATATATCCTGTCCACCATTGCTTAAAAAATATAGTCCTACCAATCACACCATCAGAAGGGAGGTAAACGATTTGCTGGTTTCTTGAATATCCAATAACCAAGCTGTCTGTTTCAGACAAATAAACAGAAGAAGAGCTTTCTTCTATAGCCTTTCTATGTAAAAATAGACCTGCTGCCATCAAATTCTGGAAGAAGCCACCATAAGCGGGGGCTGTGCCACTGTTTGAAGCTCTACCATATACGCCAGCTAAAAAGTTTTCATTGTTCCAATCACTTTTATTCACAGTACCAAATCCAAGCCCTACGATAGAAGCCTTATGCGTATAACCCAAAATAGCCGAAACAGCTTGTGTTTCTGCATTATTACAAAAGATACCCGTAGGCGACATATAGGCTACACGGCTATTGCTTTTACTTCGGGCTTCAATCAAGCCGTTATTCGCATCTATCGTAATTTTAGATCCCTGATATTGGCTTTCTGAATAATCACCACCAGAACGGCTGGATTCTATCAATATACAAGCCATAGAAGCATCAAGAATGATCTTATTACCATCCAAGAGTGTAGAAACAATCTTTCCACCACTCATAAACCAATCTCCGATATTAGCACCCTCAGCCAATAGCAAATTAGTTGCTATACTCTCAAACTCAGCACCGAAATCATTCCAATAAGCAGTATCGGTAGGTACATGATTTTGAAAGCCATTTCCGGCATCCACTCTGGCAACATAATAGTGTCCGTTATATTTTACTGCATCTACACGCTTTGAAGTACCATAGTAAACTTTAGAGCTGCCATAGACACCACGATAAACCATAGTCGGACCAGTATCTCCATTTCTACCATCCACTCCATCATACGGAGTTTGCCGGGCTGGTGTACTCCAGTTCTGTATCAATGAATTTGTTTCACCATTGATTTTTGCTACTGTAAACCATAAGTATTGCAAGTTTCCTACAGTTGGAACGGTTGTGCTCCATCCCGAAGGATTACGGCTCGTTTTACTCAGTGAAGGCGGTGTACTTCTGGAGCCATTAACAGCGTACCGATATTCAAAATAATCACCATTTATACCATCATCCCCAGTTTCTCCTTTTTCTCCAGTAACACAAATAGCCTCTGTAGTAATGCTGTTGCCGTTTGTGTAATTAATAACGGATCGTGTCCATATATACCAACCATTTTTCCAAGTTGGACGTGAATTAGACCAGCTACCATTTAAAAGGGAAGTTGCAGAGGATGATAAATAATATTGCTCAATTATTGAACTTATACCATTGCCTGTTTCTCCCTTGCCACCTGTGATACAAGCTGCATCTGTATATACTATGTCGCCATCCGTGTAAACAACTTTAGTTTTACTCCAAATGTAATATCCATCTTTCCAGGCTGGAGCTGTTGTCTGCCAACCGGATGTTGGTGCTGTAGTATTACTGGATGATATGGCATACAGAACGTCTGTATTTGAAATACCCACACCTCTTTGGGCTACAATAATCCAATAGTTACTATTATTTGGAGAAATACCTTTAACGGGATTCTTTGATACAAAACGATACATAGAATAGCCAGTTCCATCATCATAGATAACCTCATCACCCCAATAATAGGTATAAGAGTTGTCATATACGCCACGAAAACAACCTATAGGGCTTTCATCGCCACTTTCACTTTGCACGATTGTGCCTTTCAGACGTAATTTTTTATCTCCTTTGGTATTCCAATCAAAATAGCTGTCTGAATTTCCTACACGAAAAGCGTTATTCACAAAGTCCATGAAATTTAGCCCATCGCTTGAAACGATTCTGTCTGTAGTTATTCTTCCTGGAAGTATCTCTGTAAATCCGAATAGTTCGACAAAAGAACGATCCTCTTCAAATTCACTGTTTAGAATACCTACAAGGAAATGATAATAACCCTCTACACCTTCCAGCTTGATAGCGTTTTTACTTAAGACGTATGATCCAGTAGTGCCATTTTTATTAGCCTTCACATAGAGATAATACCCTACTGTTTCTGTTAAGGTTGGAGAAGTATATTTTTCAATATCCCAAAACTTATACTCACTGGCTTTATGCCCAGAGGAAAGTGTATCAATCCCGATAGTCATGTGCTGTAATATTCCACCTGGAGCCGAAAGCACTTTCTTTTTGCTGTCATAGGTAACGAGATATTCTACTTGTGTCGGATTGGTTTTGTTGTTCACGAAACGGAACTGCAAACTTTCATCGCCAACAAGCAAACTCATTGTTTGTACCGAAATCGGACTGATAGAACCTGAGAAATGCAAAAGAGCGTCATTCAACATTGAAATAGTTTCTTTTGCATCCCTGAAACGTCTTTTTGTAAACTGAATAGAGTTTTTATATTGGTTATCAGTTTTAACCTCGTTATTCTCTATCTTGTTTAATTCGCTTGAAACCGTTGCGCCAGTAGTCGTATTGGATAATTCAATAATCGGGCTGTAAGGTCTGTGTATATACTCCTTAATACTGGTAATCCTTATCTTTATACCTTCTGGTATGAATTGCGGATCTTTAAAGAGTATGTAACCGCCCAATTTTATTTTGCCACCAATAGAGAGCCAACGCTTTTTGGAATAAATGCTATCCAATTCTCCTTTGAATGTGAATTTTGGATCTTCATTCTCATAAAGATATTTGGCTGCTTCCCTGAACATATCCCAGCTTGCACCTTCTTTCGTTGAGTTATTGCAAATGTACGCATCCGGCAACTGTATTCCGAACACAGCGTATTTATCCCCCAGGTTAGGCTTATATATGTCATTGGGCATAATCTGACCGTCTATTTCTTGTGGAGTTATCAAGAATTTACGTTCTTTATGAACGTATTTAACTTCAAATTCTTTATTACTACCAGCAAGCATACCAGACTGAAATATAACAGTCATGTTATTACCTTCTATCACATAATCCTCAAAATTCAGATCATCAGGAATAGAACTATCTATAAAATCATAGAAATTCTTTTCTTTATCGGAAACAACAACATTAGAAACACTGCCTACTCTTTTAGGTGAAATATGAGAACAATCCAAACTATCCTCTTGAACATCCGTAAGGGTTGTATCAGCCCGTTTTATATACAAGCCTTCCGCATCCGAAACGTAAGCACGCCCTTCATACTCCAATCTTTGATTTTTGGGCAAAAGCAATTCCTTAGATCCATATTTGCTAAAGTCTATATTCTGCTCCCCACCTTGAACGTACAATATGGTAACTGGTCTATTTCCGTCCTTGTTGGAGCGTCCTAAACCTGGAACAAAACCTTTATCTTTCCCATATTCAAGAGGCAAAGGTTCACCCTTGTTATATTCAACTTTACGCAAGTGTATTGTTTTGATAGCCGGATCTATTTCATACTCCGTCTTAAAGGTATCGGCAATAGTAGGCAAAGCTTCACTACAAAAGATATGGTTGTAGTTAATAGTCTTTTCTTCTGCTTCAATACATTCGCCAACTTTCCAACCGCTATCTCTCATGTTGAGATTATCTACAATCAACTGTAGATGCTCGTGAGGCTTTGCAGTGTAATCGAACTTCAAACGCTTAGAAACAATATCCCGGCATTTGTATTTACCCAATATTGCGCCTATGTCATACATTACAAGAGTGTATTCAAAATTCCGACTGCTTTTCTTCTTGAAGTCGTCAGGATCCATAAGGTAGTAAGTGATATTCTTGTAGATACAATAAGCTCCTACGGGAATGTTTATGAACTCTTCACTGGCAAAGTACAGATAAAGAGTGCCTACATTCTGTAAAGCCGTATATCGGTAGCTGCTTGTATCTACCAGAATATCAATCTCCTTGTTGTTGAAATGTATTTTCATGTTTACTAAGTGAATTGATAGATCTTACCATTTCCGCATTTCATCCCTTTAATCGTAGTGCTGAAAGGGAAAGCGTCTTTGGGGATCTGATCCAAAGTTTTCTTTAAAGAAGCTGCGTTTGTGAAAAACTTACCATCCGCACCATTGCTATGTTTAAATTTCACAAGGTATCTTCCTTCACCGTGCGAAGTCTTTACATCTGGAATGAAATCTTCTACAATGATCTCACAGTTCAGCACGTCCGAAATAGAAACCTGGCTATAGTTGAACATTTTACGTTCATCTTGTACGGTTACACCTAACTCACTAAACTTTCTCATCACAATATAATATTAAGTTCCTTACAATCGTTATCTATCATTTCTTTGATAGCTTTTCTCTTTTGCAAATATTCCTTGTAATCATTGGTAGCTGATTTTTCAGTGAGAATACCGAGCTGGGCAGCGTTATAATCATTGATAATTTTGGCTTCTTTATCCGAATCCCACAAATGGGTAATAACTGCCTTTTTTAGCTTATCATTTGTAACCATTCCCCAAACAACAACTTCGTTACAAGTCCATTTTGTAGTTTGCCCATTATCTCCAGCTTCTCCAAAATGGTTTTCTACTTGAACTTCCTGAATATCCCAACGGTATGTGTAAGAACCATTCCCGTTAGCCTCTAACTTAGAAGGCTTAAAATCGTAGTGTATCATATACTTGCTTTTTAATTATTGTTTTTAATAGATGCTTAGAATTACTGTATTTAACCCAGCCAAACCAACTGCAAATAACTTGCTTGTATTCCATATCGGAAATGTGCTTTTTCTTATTCAGCTTGGCTGCCTTCCTACATAGGTTCTTTTTGATTCCCTTCCGAATAAGGGTATGGGTATGGTAAAAGACATACCCGACAAAATCAATACCTCTATGGCTATCAATTTTGAATACTTGAAACTTCCATTTCTTTTTTCCAGTTTTAGGATCCACTTTACGAAGTGATAGCTTTAAATTGTCATGCAGATATTCTTCAATCTCTATACGGAGTTTGTGAAGCTGTTTAGGATCATCGCCTAAAATCACAATATCATCTGCATACCTAAAGTAATATCTTACCTTCTTAACCTCCTTTATCCAGTGATCGAAGTAAGCCAGATAAATATTAGCAAAATACTGACTTAGATAGTTCCCTATGGGTACGCCATCGGCACTGTCTATAATCACGTCAAGCAACCAAAGCAGATCTTTATCTTTGATTTTCTTCCGTAATATTGTTTTCAAAATATCATGGTCTATACTTGGATAGAACTTCACTATATCCATTTTCAAGCAGTAAGTAGTGTGTTCTGGATCTTCTTTCAAAGCCTTCTTTACTTTATCTGCTGCTTTATGAATACCACGATCCTTAATGCAAGAATAGGTATCTTCTGTAAATAAGGACACCCATATAGGCTCCAGAATATTCATAATGGCATGGTGCAAGATTCTATCAGGATAATAAGGCAAACGGTAAATAAGCCGTTCTTTGGGATCTCTGATTATAAATACTTCATATTTAGAATTTACAAAAGTCTTGTTTTTCAAAGATTCGTGAAGAGCCAGTATGTTTGCTTCCCTATTCCTATCGTGTCGTTTGACACCATAAGAACGCAACTTGCCTTTTCTGGCTTTTTCATCAGCCAGGCGCAAGTTGTCAAGTGAAATAATTTGCTCGTATAAATTACTTAATCTCTTCATATTCTTTGTTTTTCGTACTCAGAGCCTTCGGTTTCCCTACCAGCACCTTTATGAGTTATGTTATCTTCCACCAATAGGTAAGGTCGTTGCTTCGTATGTTGAGTTAATTTTGAAAAATCATAGCTGAGAGCTGACATTCGCATTCGTATTCGAGGGGGTGTTATTCGTATTCGCATAACCGAAGCCTGCATGATCGCCATTATTCGTATTACCGCTGAAAAGGACACCCACCAGCAACCAACCTATATTTATTTGTTTATTAATCATTTAAGTTTTGCAGTCTAAACCTGGCTCGCTTCACGATTCAGGAATAAAACAAAGCCGAGAGCCGACATCCGCAGACGTATCCGAGGGGGCGTAATCCGTAGACGCATAACCGAAGCCCGCACGATCGCCATAATACGTAGAACCGCCGAAAAGGACACCCCTAAGAGCGTTAGATCCTATATTGGTATAGAAGTAATCACACCAATAGGTAGTAGATCCACCTCCGACTACAGAAGCAATCAAATCGCCAAATTCACCGAAAATCATTTCTTTTGCATAACCTTCTGCACGTGCAGCCAATCCTCTAAGCGTATAGCCTGTGTAGTTACTATCGTTGTATTTAGAAGGATCATCGCAAACATACACTTTAGAAGTTCCTCCGTCTGAATTGGTTTTCACTTCTATATTTACTCCATCCGTCCACTTCCAGACGTGCCCGAAGGGATTTTCAATACCACGATAGCGAGGTACGGTAAATACTTTGCTGTTTTCTCCTTCTGCTTTCTCTAAAGTGTAAGCTACTTCACCAGAAGCATTTCCCAATTCATCACTCGTACCGCAAGGAATAATAGGATAATAACCACTAAAATTGTTCCACTTTGTACCATCCCATGTGGTTACACCATTACCCAAACCACCCTGAGCATAACCGTTGCTATCTTTCTGGGCATTGAAAGCCAACTGGCAGTTAAGGTTTCCATACTCTATGTAATAGAGCCATGCCAAAGTGATATAAGCGTTATAGTCCATGCAGTTCCATTGCGTACCAGCTCCCCTTTTACGAGCAGCAGCACGAAAGTTTGTTCTACTCGTAGATGTAGCTGGCTTGCCTAATTGGGATTTAGGCAAAGCATCCCAATCTGCTTGGTTATTACCACCTCTGTAATCAGTCGAAGTATTTACTACAGAAGCCAGTTTACCAGTGCTACGTTGGATTGTTGCCTCATAAGCCGAGATATAGCATTTCTTTACGAAATGATAACCAGGTATTGGGTATTCACTGATTCGTACACCTCTTTTGTTTCCATTGGTATAAAATCTTCTCCAGTGAGCAGGGATTTCCACCATAACCATACCATTGGAACCATCCCTTTTATGCGCTTTCCAGTTGGTAGGGTTTAGGTATTCAATAACCTTGCCTTCATCTGATAGCAAACACCCTTTCATCTTGCTTTGAATTGGCAATGTTTTATGCAGTGTCATATTGCCAGTACGGGTAAGAACCGAAGAAGATACTGTTACATCTAATTCTACGCCATAACTACATTGATCCTCTGCATAAGGTAGCATAGCAGCCAGACCAGCTTGTTTGCTTTCTCCGCTTTTATCCAATACCTCAGTTGTGAGGTCGAAAGGGTTACTGCTGTCTGCTACTGGTAATTCATTTAATCTTTTGCCATTGTCGTAAGCTGTAATAATCTTTTTTACTTTAGCTTCCTCTTCTGCTGTAAGTGCCATATTTTATAGTGTTAAGAAGTTAAACAATAAAATTTACTAAGTTAATATGATACCACCAGAGCCGGATAAACGCATACCCTTACCAGAAGTAAGCCTTATTCCTGGCTCCTGTACTTCAATCTGTATAGTTTGATAAATACCCGTATTTTCCGTTGGGATAACGTGAATTTTACTCATCCCTACACCGTTAATCATAAATACGCCATCAGGAGTGATAGACACCGCCCGATCATCACCGAGAAACAATACATTCCTACCAGTATCTACGGGAAGTAATTCTACCTCAACTTTGAAAGGCTGGGTATTCCTGTAAGTAACTTTTTTCGGGTAGTTTAGCTTCATGGAAGTAGGGATCAGCTTGTATTTTGAGATTAGCGATTCTTCCAGTTCCTCCAGCCTTGCGATAACTACCCTTGCATCGCCAGTAGCTTCATTTGCATTATCTTTAGCAGTATTGGCTTCTTCTGCCTTTTCGTGAGCTTCATTAGCTTTTGCGTTGGCATTGTTGGTAGCCTCTACTGCCTTACCTGCTGCGCTATCGGCTGCTGTAGCTTTTTCATTAGCCAGTTTAGCAGCGTCCTCAGCCTTTTTAGCTGCTGCTGTGGCGGTTGTTCCACGAGCTATACATTTCCACCAAGTAGTTTCGGTTAAAGCGTGTCCTTTGTTCCCGTCCTTGATACAGAGATAGCAACTATCATCCGTAGTAATGAAATCAAATGTATTATATGTGGTAGCTGATGAATAAGTTCCCTTATCCACGAAAGCAACCTTTCCTAATCTTATGTTTCCTTCTGCCATATCACTTGGGGTTAAAAATTAAAAATCCTTCATTGTCAATATCAAACATATCAGCAGCTATATCATCCTGGTAATACATGATCAGTTCCATTGTATCGGGATCAATCGTAAAAGTAGGATAGAGAATACCGCCTTTTGCCAAAATCCCGGTATCTACATACTTCTTTTGCGTTTCATCCCATTTCCACCAGTTGCCATTTTCACCCATTTTCGGGGGATTATCCGCTTGTTCTTTTGCCCTATTTGCCTGAGTATTTGCATTGTTAGCTGCTGTTTCTGCCTTTTGTGCTTTCTCATTCGCATTAGTAGCTGCTTTGTTGGCATTGGCTGTAGCACTTTCAGTTGCACTTTTTATCTCTTCCAATCCTTTTCGTGCATTATCCGCATTGGTAGCTGCTGTATTCGCTTTTTGAGTAGCCGAGTTTGCGTTGGAAGTAGCAGTTTTAGCCTGTTGGGTAGCCTCATTAGCATTATTGGTAGCCGTTTTCGCTGCCTCAGTCGCTTTATTTGCGTTTGAGGTTGCAGTGTTGGCACTTGAAGCAGCATTGTTAGCAGACTTGGCAGCTTCATTTGCACTGTTGGTTGCTTTTACAGCGTTCTCGTATGCCGTTTGAATGTATTCCAAACTTACTTTCACGCTGGTTTGTACCCCATTGATTAATTTAACTCCAATAGTGTACAATCCTTTCAGGTTATCCGAAAGTGTCAGCTCGCTTATTTTCTTCTTTTTAATAGCCATAGCTTTTCAAATCTATATAAAACTCACCATCTTCTGTAACTATCAATTCTCCAGCCTCAGAAGCAAGTAAATATTCATCCCCTCCAACTCTAAAGGCAGTAAATACCAACGTTAAGGTAAAAACGCACCAAATTTGATCGTCAGGGGAAAACAGACTTACTTTTGAGCTTTTGTAGTAACATGGGTATTCCTCGTAAGTGCTTTCAACGAACAAGGATCTTTCAGCCGTTTGTACCTTCACGCCTTCGCCTTCGTCTATTTCCACAACCTTTATCAGATCGTGAAGGAAAGCATTGTAATTTCTCCAGAACTCCGTTAGATTCTTAGCGATTAAGCAACAATTCAAGGCAACTTCTTTATGTTGGTACACTACTTGTTTGCCATCATAAATAGCCCCATTTTGGGTAGAAAGGTTACGTAACATATTTTTCTTCACTGCTGGAGCTTTAAGTATTTGTGCTTCGCTTCCTTCCAATACACGAATACCGTAAACGGAGAAATCTATCCCGTCTATTTCATACCCCTGCGTAGGTATATTGGTTGTCGATAAAGGAGCCGTATATTTATAATCTCTCAAAGGGAAATCATCTGCGAATTTTAACGAGAAACTTTTAGCACCGATATACAGAGCTACATTTACCTCTGAAACCAATCGGAGTTTACAATTATATCCGATTCTTTTAAACTCAAAGGTATGGTAAGCTCCATCGGACAACAGAGAAATGAAATCTCCAGTCTGATACATACCTACTGCGTTGAACTTTATTTCAAGTTCTTTAGTATCAAGTTTAGGATCCGACAAATCCACTTCGATACCGTCATACTCAGCCCAATCATTAGAAACTTCTGGTGCTTTTAATGCCGGGAAAGCAACAACTTCGTTATGCCCACCCTCAGCAATAAAAACCCCGAACCGAGTAAAAGCGTCCGTACCGTCTATGTATAAGTTATTTTTCATTTCCTCATTATTACACCTTTATCATTCATGTTACCTATGCTTTCTTTCATTTCCTTTATATTGGAATTGATAGATTCCAGATTCTTGCAATAGCTTGTATTTTCTCTGATACCAGTTAATACCTCAAGAAATTTGGCACAATGGCTAACCAATGATTTAATACCTTCATTTATAGAATAGGTATGCCCTTGAATTGCAGTTGTCCTTCCGTTCAGCTCGTTTACGCTGTCCTGGCTTGCTGCTATGCCGTTATTGCTGGAAACCTCACGATTCTCTGTTTCCCAAAGGTGAAAGCCTTGTTTGTTTGCTTCTTCTTTCCAATGCTCCATCCATTGTTGGGCATTATTCATATCCGTACCGATACCTTGATAGAAAGAGGAAACCAAATCCCTTGCTTCCTTAGCTATTTCTTCTTCTGTTTTGCCGGATCCATAGATTTTCTCCAGATCCGCTTGTAGTCTTTTGAACTTATCAGAGAAGAATAAAGAGTAGGCAATCTGTTTACCCAAATCTTCCAATACAGAAGATCCTTTTTCTCCAAACTTTTCCCACGCATCTACACCGTCATTTTCAATAGCCTCAGTGATACTATCCATTATACTATCACCTAAAGAGCCAAAAGTACCCTCTAAGTAATCTCTTAGTGCTTGTTGGGCTTCTTCCGCTTGTTCTTGAAGGTCTATAAGGCTTTGCAACAAATTCCGATTCTCATCGCTCATTGTTTGAGTGTCAAGAATGGCTTGCGCTCTTTCTTTGTTCAGATTTTTTTCACCATCTATTAAATCCGGGTAAACCTGGAGTACCGAAGTATAAATATCATGCTGCTTTTTCCAAAACCAAGCTCCAGTAGTGTAACTTCCCGTTTTTATGGTTATATCATTAAGCGCACCTATACCCTGATTGTACGCATTTAATTTTGCATTGTATTCATCAAGCCCCCAGTTCCCTTTAGGGTTAAACTGAAATTGATAAGTTGGTTTATCCCCCTTTAGGACTTCTTTATATTCAGCTATCGCATCACGATATACCTCTATTGCATTGATAGCTTTTTCTATTTGATCTGTACCAAAAATAGATGTTGCTTCCTCCAAAAGTAAATTTTGCTCCATGAGCAATAAGTTGTACTGGCGTTGCATTTCCAGTTTGTTCTCGGCTACTTCTTTAAGTGCCTCTTGGTGTTCCTTTTCAGCCTTAGAGGACAACCCAAACAATGAAGTGATAAGGGAAACGGCTGTACCGACTATGGAAAGGATAACCGAAGCTCTTTCTACTCCTTTGATAGCTTCTGCACCAGTAACCGCCAACGCTTGAATACCCGTTATCATAGAAATTATACCTCCTGCGATATTGGTAGCAGCAGACAAAGCAGCTTTGGTTGCATCATCCATCCCGTCAAAGTCTGAAATGATATTATTAACAGTATCATCTACCTCATTCATCACCTTTAGGGTATCGCTCCACTTCTTTTTGTTTTTTTCAGCAGATGAAATGCTTGCGTCTTTTGCCTCAGCAACCTCTACTTTTTTCTCCAGGGTTTTAATTTGCGCACGAAGAGTAGCTTTTTCTTTATCATCCAGCTTGCCACCTTCTTTTTTCAGCGTGTCTTGGGCTGTTTGTAAAGCCTCCTTTAGCTGTCTTAACCCCATAGAGGATATTTGTTCTACCCATACATTAAAAGTCGCTTCACGAGTAGCTATCTCTTGATCTAAAGCGTCCAAAGCATCTTGTTTATCACTTTCAGCCTGAGCGATATTTTCTTCGGAGAAAGTAACTTGCCTTCCGGCTTTCTTATCTTTCTCATTAACAGCTCGCATTTCGTCAATATCTTGCTGAAAATTTTCCTCTATCTCCTTGCGCTTTTCCGCATAGGTCTGATACTGCTTTAGCATTTCTTCTATTGCAGTCTGATTGCCAGTAGACAATTTCTTTCCAGCAGCATTTTCAAGAGCTTTAAATTGTTGCTCATTCTGCTCTGATAATTGGGTGGTAGTTGGCTTAAACGTACCTTTTTTGCCCTGAGATTCCCATATAGTTTTTTCCCACTCTTGAATTTTGGTTAGCTTATCCTCCTTTTGACGTTTGATCTGCTCCATTTCCTGCTCATAGTTGAGCTGGTTTTGTTTCAATGTTTTAGAAAGTCCTTCCTTATAGGTGTTGATCTCAGCTTGCCTTACAGCAAATTCCATATCCTTTTTAATACGGATCTGCTCTTGTGCATTACGTTTTATCTCATCGGAATAATCCTTTTGAGAAGAGGACGTTTTTCTATCTGGTAACTTTTTACTCAGTGAATCTATACGTCTTTGATAGTCGTTGTATTCAGCACTACCCTTAACGGTTTCTTTCTGCTCCTGTTTCAGCTTAGAAATACGGCTCTCTACTTGGCTAATAATTTGCAGCTCGTTTTCACGTTCAAGAACGGTAGCCTTTAATTTAGCTATATAGCTTTCCTGCCCTTTTACAACAGCATCGGTTACTACTTTGCCATCAGACATTAAGCCGTTGTTCTCTTTGAGAGCCTTTTTGAAAGCCTCCAGTTTTTCTTGACCTTTAGTAATGGCTGCTTCTATCTCAGAAATGGATTTACCTTTGGTATAAAATACCTCTTCCTGATTACCCGTTTTCTGATTTTGGTTGGGATTCTCCCCGAAGCGTTTTTGAGCCTCTTTTATGATATTATTATAAATGCCACGAGCTTTGAATACTTTGGTTATTTCATCTTGCAAGTCATTAGCTATGTAGGTTTGCGCACCTATACCAGTCATGGGATCGCCAGGCAAGTATTTGGTTTCGTCAAACTGCTTTATAATATCCTGGATTTCTTTAGTAATTTCCCCCTTACCTTCCAGCACTGGCTTAATCTTCCAGTAATAAGTTTCCGCAAGGTCGATACCGTCTTTATCCTTCTTTCCCTTGAACTTATCT